>ERZ1026854.2289-NODE-2289-length-11055-cov-7.502455_pt1 | contig 11055 bp, 13 predicted proteins | sample MGYA00380157_ERZ1026854 | MGnify/ENA primary metagenome ERZ1026854 (study PRJEB33269, sample SAMEA4719793) | human gut metagenome | biome: human-associated habitat; feature: organic feature; material: feces | place: Cameroon | collected 2013-10 ...
GGAACCTTACCTTAGCTATGATTTTTGATGCTATTTTAATGTGAACAGGCTCTAGCTATTCTCGCCGGCGGCTTCGCCCTGTTTTACTGGGGGCTGAGAAGTCATCGCAAGCCTGAAAACGAGAAAAAGGCATGGCCCATAATACTTAAAATATCGGGTATCGCTATAATGGCATTCATGCTTGTAGCCATAGTTACGAACGCTGTTCAGATCGCCCGCAAAGTTAATGACCTTGTCTCTCCCGATCATTATGAGCTACCTGAATCGACAAACAGCATTGACACCGTTCAGCAGATGCTAAAGCTGGCAGATGAAAATGACCGTGACCAGTTCAGGTCAATGTTTTCGGAAAACTTCAGAAATTCCGATTTGTTTGATGATTCCGTTGAAGAATTTTTCACATATTATCCTCAGGGGCTTTCAGCGTGTGAGCTTCAGGAAATATCCTCCAATGCCTACACCTGTGAGCTTGACGGTGAAACGTACTATATCAATATACACATAAATCAGAATGACCATAACTCCGAAAACAACGGTGTCACGCTGTTCGGTATCGAAAATGATGAAGCAAAGGAAGCTTCCGCATTCGGACACAGCTATATGAGCATATACTGCAACATCATTCCCGCCCCCGACACCCACAGGCTGATAGACGGCGAGACCATGGGATATATGTTCACCCCCGAAAGGGAGCTTACACAAGACGATTTCACCGAATTTCTCAGCGAGGGAATGACTGTTTCCGATATTACCGAACATTTCGGCAAGCCAAATTCCACAAAAATAATGAACGACAGCAGAAAAGCATTTTACTACTCCATTGACAATGATGAGCTTGGATATCCAAGATATGTCTGCCTTGAATGTGCCCGTGGAGGAAAGGTGTTTAATTGCCGTGTAGTCGGCGACCACACACGAAAAGATGAATATGTCATCTGGAGATATGACTTTAACAATATGCAGTAAAATTTACGCTGTTGCTTTTTCAAGCTGTGACCGTATTGCCTTTTTAAGGATCTCCACATCTATAGGTTTTGCAATATGAGCGTTCATGCCTGCATCAAGCGTCTGAGCCTTTTCCCTGTCAAACGCTTCCGCCGTCATGGCAATGATGTGAACGGCGGCAGCATCGCTGCGCCCCAAAGCTCTTATCCGCTTTGTTGCTTCAATGCCGTCCATCACGGGCATATGAACGTCCATAAGAATGACGTCATAGAAATTTTCCTCAGAGCGTTCAAATTTTGTTATTGCCGCCATACCGTTATCACGGACATAATAGCGTATGCCAATCCTGCCGTCTTTATCGTGTACATTCGGTTCGATCCGCTCGGATATAAATTCTATCGTTCCGCCATTTGGAGTGAATTTTGCAGCATTCGAAAGCAGATTGAAAAATATCTGACAGAACCGCAGCTTATCGGCCATAAGGCAGTCCTGCTAACCGCCCATTTCAAACACGAAGTTTATGTTTTTCTCTTCAATGAGCGGCATTATCACCGTCTGAATGGGCTCTTTGAATTCACCATATGAAAAAGGAGCTTCATTCAGGGTCATTTCACCGTTTTCGATCTTGCTCATATCAAGGATAAGTCCCAAAAGGAACTTGCTGGAAGAGTCTATCTTATGAAGATATCCCCTGACCGTCTGAAGATCATCTTCGCTTTTGGCAAGATGCGTCAGTCCGATAATGGCATTCATAGGCGTTCTTATGTCGTGGCTCATTCTCGAAAGAAATTCCGTTTTCGCCTGTGCAGCCTGCTCTGCTTTTTCGGCAGTTATTTTAAGCTCCTCGTTTTTTTCCGTAAGCTCTTTATACAGTTCTGTTCTGCACTGCTCCTCTACCGTGATATCGCACCAGATATAAATGACCGCATAGCTTGCATTTATTATAAGCCAGCCGGGATTTGCAAGCTGTATCCATGTAAGAACAGCCGTGGCTGCAAAAAAAGCCGTAAGCAGACCGGCATTATAGCTCGGAACAATCTTCTTACGGTTAAAAAGTATCAGTATAAGTCCGATAAAGGAATACAGCATAATAAAGCCGACTCCCACGGGCATAAAGAGGACTCCTCTTTTGTATTCGACGTTTTCGGAAAGCGTGAAGAAAAGACCCGTGAACGGGTTTGTAAGCGCCAGAAGCGAATAAGCAGCATATGGCAGCATTATGACAGTCATTTTCTTTAATGTTTCGCCCAAAGGGTCGTCCTTATGTATCAGGACAAAGGCATAGCCCACCCATGTAGCAGCCAGTAAAGGCATACTTACCACATAGACTGTCATGGTTATCTGAAATACCCACCAGTTGGACGCCATATTCATTGCTGTCGAAGATACCAGGTCAATAATAACGCTGACAATGCTTAAAAGAAGCACGATGTAAAAAGCATCGCTTTGCACATTTGTTTTTAATAATCCCTGTTCCTGTATCTGCCTGCGCTCTTTGTGCAGCGCAAACTCCTTGATAAACATAATAAGAAAAACTGCAATTGCGAAAAGATCCGTTTCAATGTGCCACATATTCTATTCCCACTAAATTTTTCAAAGGTTACAATTCATCTCTTAAAAAAGTGGGGTGTATGTGCATAAAAGAAAACAGATAAGTGATGCTCTGAAATAGGGCTATTTTCTTTATCACCAAGAAAAAAGAGGATCATAAAGCTCTGATTAAAAATATTTAACCACATTTTTAATAGAATTGCAATAGTCAAATGTCATAAAAGCCAATATTTATGCAATTTTAGACATTATTTATATTTTGTCCGACCTTATCTCATGGATAAAGGGCAATAATGACTGTTTTTCCTACAATTCCGACTACAAAACCTCCGCCTGTTCGAATGTCGAAACTGAACAGGCGGAGGTTTTGTGGAATACCGGCACGTATTCACAAGAGAATATGGAAGGGTGCCATAATATCAGCTATCTTCGTTTTTGTCCCGCTCCCCACATCTGCCCGAAAAGCGCTCCGAAATTTCCTGGGCGGAATCTGCCAGCATTCTGCACACCACGCCTTTGTAAGCGTTTGTATGACACAGACCTGCATAAATATCCTCATTATAGGCATACATCATTCCCGAATGAGTGTGCCCTTCAAAATAGCCTATGCCCGAAAGGTCAGCTTCATCGGGTATAAGCTTTATGTTATCAAGGAAAACAAGTCTGCCGTCAATATGAACGGCTGTTCTTGAACGGAAGCTTTTAAACGCAAAATATTCATTCATGGCAATTCTTCCGCAGGAGAAAATATCCTGCATAACAAACCTTGCACCGCTGTCAAGGAACACCTCTGTTCTGCTGTCGAAAATGCTGTCGGCAAATGGTATCACAGGCTGTGGGGAATACAAAAGCCTCCCGCCCTTTTCAACGGTTATCTTTACCCTCTGAACGGCTCCGCCCTTTTTGCCCGACTTAAATATTTTGGTAAATGACTGCCCTGTAAAAACAAGCGAGGCATTTTCCTTTACAACTATTTCAATGTCGTAATCATCGCCATCAAGCATTCCCGCACTGGCGGTCATCATCATTATTTCAGTATGATCGCTGTAATAAAACGGCTTTGCTATTTTTATGGGAGATGAAAAAAAGCTGTCGGCAATAACGGTCCTTCCGTTCCTGTTTTCGGCGCAGATAAAAAGCCTGCTCATTTTAAGTCCTCAAGAAGCACGTTTTTCTTTATCCATTCAATGACCTTATCAACGCCCTCCAGTGACATAAGGTTTGTAAACATATACGGCCTGCCGTTTCTCATTCTTTCCGACTCTCTTGCCATTACCTCAAGGCTTGCACCAACAAGCGGCGCAAGGTCTGTTTTGTTTATTACCAGCAGATCGGAACGTGTTACTCCGGGGCCGCCCTTTCTGGGTATCTTCTCACCCTGAGCCACATCAATAACGTATATCGTTGCATCGGCAAGGTCGGGGGAAAATGTTGCCGAAAGATTATCTCCGCCGCTTTCAATGAATATTATCTGCACATCGGGAAATTTCTCTGCCATTTCCTCAACAGCCTCAAGGTTCATTGAGCAATCCTCTCTTATAGCGGTATGCGGACAGCCTCCTGTCTCAACGCCCACTATCCTTTCGGGGGGGAGACACGAATTTTTTATCAGGAACTCCGCATCTTCTTTTGTATAAATATCATTGGTGACAACACAAATGCTGTACTCCTCTGACATTTTTCTTGTAAGCCTTTCTATAAGCGCAGTCTTGCCCGAACCAACAGGTCCGCCGACACCTATCTTTACATATGACATATTATCGCCCCTTACGAAATATAGATACGTGAATACAGCCTTTCATGTTCCATTGAACGCAGATCAAAGCCCGGGCAGCTTATTCCCAGCTCATCAAGGGAAACATCAAGAGCCTTTTTCACTGCACACTGGATATTTTTCATGGCAGCACTAAGGCTTGCCTGACCGTCAAGCTGTCTCAGCGGAACAAGCTTGACCGCATGATTTACCATCGAGGACAGCAGGCTGTAACAATACATTTCAAGTCATGTTGTGATATCTGCTCCCGTGTCGGAAATAAAAAGTCCCACCGCAATGCTGTGATGACCCACACATATACCCTCGGCTATCATCTCGGAATATTTATCAAGCGAATAACATTTGCCAAGCGCATTTTCTGCCTTGATAAATCTTGCACATAGCTTTATGCTGCCGTTTCTCAGCTCAAAAGGCGATTTTGAAGCAGTGCAAAGCTCATCAAGTACAGCAATATTTTCACCCGCTGCCGCCTTTGCCACAAACCCCAGATCGTTTGAGGGCAGCATATACATAAAAGCAGACAGGAATTTGTCAAGGCTTTCCTTATCCTTGACGATCTCTTTCACGGTGTATGTCTCCATACCGTTTGACAGCGTAAACGTACCAATGGGAAACAGGCTGTCAAGCGCCTGCATAAGCCTGATAAGCCCAAGCTCACTCATGGCTGTGATGCCCGTGATCGTGCGAATGTGTGTGAGCGTGCGCTCTGCACTCGATGTATCCCGCAAACTTCTCGTGGGTCTTCTCAACCTTGAAGCCAAGCTTTTTCAGGTACTCAAATGTGGGCACGTCGTATGGGCATTTCACAGTGTCCTCCGATATGGACAGCGAAAGATGACGGTTTCCCAGCTCAAAGCAAAGCCTGCCCATTTCCGTCATGGAGCTTACCTTTACGCTTATAAGGTCACAGGGAGCGATCTCAACGGCAATTATCCTGCTGTCATCTTCAAAAAGGATATCGCCGTCGTTAAGCGGCTGCTCCACCTTTATGCCGATATCCTCGCCTGATGATGTCGTTTTGCGCAGGAGCTTCTTATCACGTTCATACCAGTCAACAATGACCGTATCGACCTTTTTTTCAGTCACTGTAAGCTTTCCGAGAATTTTTTCTATTATCATAACTACCATCCTTTTCAATGGCAATGCCCCATTTTTAGTATTTTAACTTCGCCTGCATATAACTCGGATTGGATCCTTTATCAATACCGATACGAGCCATATCACCATTCCGAAAGCAACAGCTGACAAACCCAGAAATCCGTCATTTATCATATCCGCTCCGGCAGGAGCAAAATACTCCGCACCCGATCCAAAATATTCCACAGCAGCGTCAACAAGCCACATCAATGATGCACCCCAGTACATCGAGCAAAGCAGCCCTACATTAAGCTTTCTTGCTTTTTCACTTATGTACCATACCGTTGTACTGATTACCGCAGCAATTACAGCTATAAGCAGTGTCATTTTTCCACCGCCTCCGCTGCTCTGCGCCTTTCCGCAGAAAATCCGATCGCAGTCATTGCTGCCCATACGGCGGTCACAACAAGTGCCATCGCAACACCTGAAACCGCCATTTCATGAAGCATGGCAGCCGTACTTTCGGGAGTACTTGCCGCTGTGAGAAACGGGAACCAGGGTGTTATCTCGCCGTGCCATAAATGCTCAAAAGCAAGGAGAGCGGAGCCGCCCCAGAGCAATTTGTTGAGATTGCCCAGCTTCTTTGAAAAACAAAGCTCAGATGCGGTACCTGCCTTTTTTTCGTGATGTTCAAGAATTTTCTGTGCGGCTGTGGTGATAACAGCCTCAGCACCGGGAACTATAAAACAAGCCATTGTAATTTCCTCCGAATCAGAATAAATAGTATTTTTGTGTCAGCGGGAGCTTCTCAGCCGCATCGCAGCTTATCTCCTCACCATCAACGGTAACACGGTAATTTTCGGGATCTACTCTGATATCACCCGTCCTGTCATTATACCGCATATCCTTTTTGCCGATATTGCGGCAGTTCTTTACAGGAAGAACGATCCTCTGCAGTGAAAGTCTTTCCGCTATGCCGTCATCTGCCGCAGCCTTTGAAACGAAAGTTACACAGCATCTTTTTACGGCAAGTCCGTTGGCACCGAACATCTTGGTGTAAACAACAGGCTGAGGCGTTGGGATAGACGCATTTGCATCACCCATTTTTGAAGCGCAGATAAAGCCGCCTTTGATTATCATTTCGGGCTTTACTCCGAACATTGCAGGCTTCCACAGAACCAGGTCCGCCATTTTGCCTATCTCCACCGAACCCACATACTCGGATATTCCGTGAGTTATTGCAGGGTTTATGGTGTACTTTGAAACATATCTCTTGACACGGAAATTATCATTTCTGTCATTATCCTCAGGGAGCACACCTCTCTGATCTTTCATCTTTGATGCGGTCTGCCATGTCCTTGTAATGACCTCGCCGACTCTTCCCATCGCCTGAGAATCGCTTGACATCATACTGAAAATACCCATATCGTGAAGAACATCTTCCGCAGCAATGGTCTCGGGGCGTATCCTTGAATCTGCAAAGGCAATATCCTCGGGCACCTTGCTGTCAAGGTGATGACACACCATAAGCATATCAAGATGCTCGTCAATGGTGTTTTTGGTAAAGGGCATTGTGGGATTGGTCGATGAGGGGAGAATGTTTGGGAAAGCAGCTGCCCTTATAATATCGGGAGCATGACCGCCGCCTGCACCTTCGGTGTGGTAGGTGTGGATAACTCTGCCGCCAATGGCATTAAGCGTGTCCTCCACAAAACCGCCCTCGTTGAGTGTATCCGTATGTATGGATACCTGAACATCATAATCATCGGCAACATTGAGCGCCTGATTTATTACCGAAGGGGTCGATCCCCAGTCCTCGTGTATTTTCAGTCCGCAGGCGCCTGCCTTTACCTGTTCTGCAAGAGTATTATAATCTGCGCTGTTGCCTTTGCCCAGATATCCCAGATTCATGGGATATTCTTCAGAGGCCTCAAGCATCTTTTCAAGATTGAATTTACCGGGAGTACAGGTGGTCGCATTGGTTCCGTCTGCAGGGCCAGTTCCGCCTCCGATCATTGTGGTAATGCCTGAATACAGTGCTGTCTCTATCTGCGTGGGGCTGATAAAATGAATATGGGTGTCAATGCCGCCTGCGGTAAGGATAAGTCCCTCTCCCGCAATAGCCTCCGTTCCTGCGCCGAATACAAGTGCGGGATCCACACCGTCCATTATATCAGGATTTCCCGCTTTTCCGATACCGCATATCCTGCCGTTCTTTATTCCGATATCAGCCTTGTATATGCCCGTTGAATCCACAACAAGAGCGGATGTGATAACAGTATCGGGGCAATCACAGTCAGCAACAGTGCAGGACTGACCCATTCCGTCACGCAGGGATTTTCCGCCGCCGAACTTTGCCTCGTCACCATATACCGTGTAGTCCTTTTCAACTTCTATTACAATAGATGTATCCCCAAGCCTTACCCTGTCGCCTGTAGTAGGGCCGTACATATCGGCATACTGCTTTTTATTCATTTTGAACATAATGATCTTCGTCCTTTCGGGAATTATGTTGTTATTGAAACGGGATCACGCACCCTTGAATCCCAGCTTTTTAGCCTTTTCAAGAGCAGCCTTTTTGACATTTTCATCATCGAAACTGCCGTTTGTCAGATCGTTCAGACCTTTTCCGATGCGATTTCCGCCTATATCCACAAGCTTTACAGTCTTGCTTTCTCCCAGTTCAAATCTGACAGCAGTTCCCGCAGGAACATCAAGCCTCTTGCCGAAAGCTGCGGCTCGGTCAAATTCAAGCATTTTATTGACTTCAAAGAAATGAAAATGCGAGCCTATCTGAACAGGTCTGTCTGCGGTATTTGTCACAGTTACCATGACAGCTTCCCTGCCCTCGTTTATGATGATCTCACCGTCATCAATGAGCATTTCACCCGGGATAAGCTTATTGCACGGGATTGCCCACCCAAACAAGAGAGCCTGAAAAGCCTTAAAAATAATAGTGTATATCTACACCTTTTTCCGTCGATATGTATATCTTCTCGATCATCATTCGGGCAAGATTGTTTTTCTCCTCAACGGTAAGCGTATCCCACCTGTTAAGCGGATCAAGAAGCGGTTTCGTATCAATTTTCTTAACACGTCTGTCAACAAGCATCAGATTTTTTTCAAGCTCATTTTTCGTGCTGTGGAGCTTACCTATCCTTTCCTGAATATATCAAAAAAGAAATTTTGCCGTCAATCATTTCCATATCTGCTGATGATATAAACAATAAGTATGTCAAGACCGAGATTACTGTATCTTTCCTCGGCAATGCATTTTGACCGGCAGCAATTTTCTCACTTTGGTTAAATTTTTCTCAACAAGCAAGCTATGGACAAATCCGCTTAAATCCGATATTATTATAACAGGAGCTCCAATGAATAATACGGAGGAAAACACTATGCTTAAACTTGGCGAAAACCTAAAGAAATTCAGATCAAAGCGTGAGCTTACACAGGAACAGCTTGCAGCTGTTCTCGGTGTTTCGGCACAGGCTGTAAGCCGTTGGGAAAACGGAACGACTTATCCCGATATAACTTTGCTGCCGACTATCGCAAGCTATTTTGAGATTACTCTTGACGAGCTTATGGGAATGGAGGCTTTCAAGAGCGAGGAACAGCTGAAAGAACTGACCGCACAGTTAGACGAGAACGGTTCAAAGGGTTTGATTTACGAGAATATCAAGCTCCTGCGTGATGCGGTAAAAACCTATCCTGCAAATTATCAGCTTCAATTCAGGCTTGTCAATCAGCTCGGATTCTGCGCATACAAAGACGGTCAGGGATTATCGGAAGAAGAACAAATCCGCCTTAATCGTGAGGCTGCCGAAATCGGAAACCGCATTTTGGCACATTGTACAGATGGTATGATCATCAACCAAACAACCCAGCAGCTTTGTTATATCTATTCAAGGCTCGGAGAAAAGGAAAAGGCGATTGAATACGCTAAGAAGCTTCCGCATATAGGGTATACCGATACAGTAGTTCTCGGAGATCTGTATGAGGGCGAACAGCAGAAAACACATCTGAAATATGCGGTAAAGTGGTATACAAGTGCATTTTGGTGTGCATTAAGAAATCTGGCAGACACTGAATACAAGGACAAAACCATGTCAAATGCGGAAAGAATCGCCATAATGAAAAAGGCACTTGCAATTCTTGAACTGGTGTTTGAGAACGGCGATTATCTTAATTACAGCAGCACGGTATCGACCACGCACCGTTATATTGCAGCTATGGCAATGCTTGATAATGACCGTGAGCTTGCGCTGTCAAGTCTTGAAAAAGCGGCTGAATTTGCAATAATGTCAGACACGCTCCCCGAAAAGGCACGGCACACATCTCTTCTTGTGAACAATCTTGAATGCAATCCGCTTAATACAATGAAAAATTACGATTTCACGGACTGCAAAGTATTGTACGATAAAATGCAGATGGACACATATGATGCAATTCGCGATGATAAGCGGTTTATCGACGTCCTTGAGAAAATTGAAAAATACATTTAATTCTTGAGCATATTATAATTTACTACATGAGTCATAAAATACTCCCGAAGCTGTGAACGGTTTCGGAAGTATTTGCTTATTCGATTGCGATTTCGACCAATTAGATGGCATTATGTATGCGGAGAATTTCCTGTTCCCTTATTTTATCATAAGCGGATTTGAGAAAATCCTGCAAATATTCATATGCCGCTTCTGCTTTTGTACGCTCAGCCGATGTCCTGCCCAATTCGACACCAAGGCTGTCAAGCTCTTTCAGATCATTTTTGAGTTTTCCTTTCAGCTTTGGCAGCCAGCTTTCTTCGTGAGTATTCCAACCACCGATACCGCCGTTTTCTGCAAGCTGCCAACGAAGCTTCTCCAACCGTTTCTGCTGCGCTTCATCTCTGTTTTCGGTTTTGAGCAGGCAAGCATACTCATCTCCCAAATATTCCAACGTTTTCAGCTGTTCCTTTTTATTTGCAAGACTGAAATATCTGTGCATAGCAAAGTCCTCTTTACGATTTGCCGCCGAAAGGCAGGACTTCATATCATCAAGAGAATGAATGTGATTGCTGTGGATAAAGTTCAACACCTCAAAAGATTTTCTCACCTCTGCATAAGTCGGCATATGCACCGACTGAGAACGATATATATCAAACTGTCGCTCACGAAGCACGACAGCAATTTCGACCTGAAAACCGACAAACGCACTTATCTTTCTTCCTACAAATTCATTCTGCTTGTTGTTTATCCTCTGAATTAACATCTGATAAGAATAACCGAATCCCAGCTTTGCAATACAGCAGCCGTATTTCACGCCTTTCGGTTTTGCAATAAGTCTGTTTTCATTGGTAAACGTGTAGCCGTACTCTTTCATTTTTTCAATCAGTGAATGAATGTTCGTAACATCATCACGGAGTATGAGCCTGTCTATCGTATCAACCATTTTTCTATTCCACGAATAGCCTTTCTTTCGGGCATCATGTTCCTTGTAGCTGATAGTGCTTTTCCGTTTCGGATTTCTTATAATATCAAGATTATGTTCAAGGCAAATTTCATCGGAACGCTTTCTGACAAACTCCAAAGATTTTCTGTTGCTGTGCCAGCGTTTCCCATCAAGGTCATACGGACAAACAGCAATGTGATTATGGCAATGATCTGTGTTGCTATGTGTACTGACGATTATCGGTCTGTTCTCGCCAAACACTTTTTTCGCCCATTCAA
>ERZ1026854.2291-NODE-2291-length-11043-cov-9.774936_pt1 | contig 11043 bp, 6 predicted proteins | sample MGYA00380157_ERZ1026854 | MGnify/ENA primary metagenome ERZ1026854 (study PRJEB33269, sample SAMEA4719793) | human gut metagenome | biome: human-associated habitat; feature: organic feature; material: feces | place: Cameroon | collected 2013-10 ...
GGATAGCCATGCTTGGCTGCTACATGCTTATGATGTATTACACAACAGTCTCAGGCTGGATGGTTGCGTATTTCTTTAAATTCTTAAAGGGGGATTTTACATCAGGCATGAATGCAGATGATACGGCGGCTGCATTTGGAAACCTGCTTGCGGATCCAAAACAGATGGCTTTCTGGATGATAGTTACGGTAGTGCTTGGCTTTTTGGTGTGCAGCCGTGGTCTGCAGAATGGACTTGAGAAAATCAGTAAATTTATGATGAGTGCGCTGCTTTTGCTTATTATAGTGCTCGCGGTGCACAGCATTACGCTTTCAGGTGCGTTAGAGGGAGTGAAATTCTATCTTGTTCCAAATCTGGATGCGGTTTCTGAAATTGGAATAAAGAATGTCATAACAGCAGCCATGAATCAGGCATTTTTTACGCTTAGCCTGGGCGTAGCTGCGATGGAGATATTCGGCAGCTATATGGAAAAGGACCACACTCTGGCAGGAGAAGGGGCAAAAATCTGTGCTCTCGATACATTTGTCGCTATCATGTCAGGGCTTATCATTTTCCCGGCTTGCTTCAGCTACGGAGTGGAGGTAGGCGCAGGTCCGAGCCTTATCTTTATCACTTTGCCAAATGTATTTGTAAATATGCAGGGAGGCCGCATATGGGGATGTCTTTTCTTCATGTTTATGACCTTTGCCAGCTTTTCAACCGTCATCGCGGTATTTGAGAATATTATGTCGTTTGCCATTGATATGTTTGGCTGGTCCAGAAAAAAGGCTGCACTCGTAAACGCAGTGATAATACTCATTGCAAGTATGCCGTGTGTGCTTGGATACAACGTGTGGAGCAGTCTGCACCTCATAGGAGGCAGGGATGTGCTTGACAGCGAGGATTTTATAGTAAGTAATCTGCTTCTTCCGATTGGCTCACTTGTCTATCTGCTTTTTTGTGTGACAAAGTGGGGCTGGGGCTTTGATAAATATATAGATGAGGCAAATACCGGAGCGGGACTTAAGATTTCGAGGAAGCTTAAGCCGTATTTTCAGTTCATACTGCCGCTTTTGATTTTGTTTATTTTTATACAGGGATTGATATAGTTACATATTTTTAATCAGACAGGAGAGTGTAAAACATGTTAGATCAGAATACTTTTATAGAGACAGTACAGAGCGTTGCCGAGATTATCCGTACATCAGCGGAGCCTATTGGCAGAGATGAAATCATGTCTTATTTTAAGGATATGGAGCTCAATGAGGCGCAGGAGGATATGGTTTTTGAATTTCTCATCACACCGCATGAACAGGAGGAGGAGAGTGCAGGTGATTACGAGGATGGATCACATGAGGACGAATTACATGAGGATGAAGTTTCTGAAAATGATACCTTGAACAATGTTATTTACTCAGAAGGTGATTCGATGGATGCCATAGCCGGTGGGAAGAATGATAAAGAAAAGCAGGATAATGAAGCTGAGCCCGATATAGACGAGGACAGCCTCATCCCGGATTCACCTATGTTTAGGATGTATCTTGAGGAGCTTGAGGAGATACCTGATTACACAAAGGCTGAGCAGGACGATATGTACAAAAAGCTACTCGCAGGTGATGAGAGTGTGATACACACTATATCAAATTTCTGGCTCAAAAGTGTGCTTGCCATGGCAAAGAAGCTGGCTGTTACCTCAGAGGGCTTTGAGGATGTAGTACAGGAGGGAAACATGGGGCTTTTCATGTGTCTTACCGAGCTCTGCGGCTGTGGGGATGAGATAGATGTGGAAAAAGAGCTTTTGGATGCCATAGAGGAGTCTATGAAAGCGTGTATCAGGGAGCAGACAGGTGAGGATGAGAGCGAGAATACTGTGGTGGGAAAGGTTTCCTTGGTAAACCGTGCAGTGGAGAAATTAAAATCCGATAAGGGCTTTGAGCCGAGCCTTAGTGAGCTTTCAGGCTACACCGGTGTGGATGAGGAAGAACTTGAAAACCTTCTTGAGCTTATCAAAAAGGCTGATGTGGAGAAAAATAAACAGGACAGTAAATAATCTGTGTCATTTGTAGATTTGTGTCATATATTAAACCATACCTGAATATATGAAAGGATGGAAAATATATGGCACGATTTACTAATCAGGCACAGCTTCGTTATGGCAACAATGTAGCCAATTCAAATATAGCAGTCGGAGAAATACTTGAGGTGCTTTCTGCTACAAAAACGGCAGTCAAAAACACCTACAATCAAAACGATACAATAACCTATGTGGTGAGCATCGTAAACTCCGGAAATACCGCGATAAACGGTCTGACACTTTCTGATAATCTAGGTGCTTATACCTTTAACACCAACACTCTTGTACCATTAACCTATGTTAATAACACCGCAAAATACTATACAAACGGCACACTCCAGGCAGCTCCTGCAGTAACCCAGGGACCGCCTCTTAGCATCACAGGCATAAGTGTCCCGGCAGGGGGCAATGCAACTGTCATCTATGAGGCAGCATTAAATGAGTATGCTCCTCTTGGCACAGAGGCATCTGTCACAAACACTGCTACAGTAAGCGGCACAGGAATCACTCCGGTTACAGCAGCAGAGACAGTAAATGCCGAGGCTGCACCAAATCTTGCGATTACAAAGTCTGTAAGCCCGGTTCCGGTTACAGAAAACGGCACACTGACCTATACCTTCAGGATTCAAAACTATGGAAGTGTTGCGGCAACAAACACTACAGGCGTGGTTATAACAGACACATTTGCTCCTGTTTTGAACAATCTTACAGCCGCATTAAACGGCACAGCCTGGACTGCAGCTACAGATTATACCTACGATGAGGCGACAGGCACATTTTCGAGCACGGCAGGTGCAATCACTGTTCCGGCGGCAACCTACACACAGGATAGCACAACAGGAGCGTGGGTTGTCACACCGGGCGAGAGCACACTTGTCATCACAGGAACAGTGTAGAATAAGGCTTAAGAATTGTTTAATTTAGTGGGATAAAAGTTGAAAAATATATGCAAACTATGTAAAATAAATATAGCTGTTTATGAATAAGATGATGCAGATGATCATCAGCAGTTTAAATTGATTAACCGGGGGATAAGACAAATGAATAATGCACAGTTAGTGATAGACGAAGTAAAAAAGGCAGTAAAGGGCAAGGATGATTGTATCATCAAGGCATTTGCTGCCTTTTTGGCAGGTGGACATATACTGCTTGAGGATGTGCCGGGAGTGGGCAAGACTACGCTTGCAGTAGCCTTTTCAAGGGCGATGGCTCTTGTGAATCACAGGGTACAGTTTACTCCGGATGTGCTGCCTGCGGATATTCTTGGCTTTTCGATGTATCAGAAGCAGACCGGAGCATTTGTGTACCGCGAGGGCGCTGTGATGTGCAATCTGTTTCTGGCAGACGAGATCAACAGGACAAGTCCCAAAACGCAGTCGGCACTTTTGGAGGTCATGGAGGAGGGAAATGTCACTGTGGATGGCGAGAGCAGAAAAGTCCCAAAGCCGTTTATAGTAATGGCCACGCAAAATCCAAAGGGCAGCGCCGGCACACAGCTGTTGCCGGAGTCGCAGCTTGACAGGTTTATGATATGCATGAGCATGGGATATCCATCGCATGAGGCAGAGGTGGATATCGCAAAGGGCAAAAGTGTGAAGGCAGATGAGTATACGATAAAGCCTGTTATGAATGCACAGGGGCTTGTTGAGATGCAGGGAGAGGTCGAGCAGGTGTTTATCCATGACAGTATTTACTCGTACATTGTGGACCTGGTTGATGCGACTAGGACGAGTCCGTATATTGAGCTTGGAGTGAGCCCGAGAGGTACGATTGCGTGTGTGAGGATGGCAAAGGCATATGCGTATCTAAATGGGCGAAGCTATGTCATACCGTCTGATGTGGTTTGTGTATTTGCGGATGTGACAAAGCACAGAATTGTGCTAAATACCAAGGCGAGAGTGTCACACGTATCAGAGCTTTCAGTGATAGATGAGATACTAAAGGCTGTTAAGCAGCCGACAACTTATGTGAAAAAGGCAGGTAATCGTGATTAGTTTTTTGATAGGAATAATTACTGCAGCAGTAGTTTTTTATATGTCGATGATATACGGCAATGCCGCGCTGGCGCTTTTGGGTAGCTTTATGTGTGTGTTTATGGCGCTGACATTTATAGCATTGCTTGTAAAGGCGCACAGGGAAGTGGCAGCTATAAACATTCCGATAGCTATCGCCACACAGGGTGATAGCATAAGGGTAAGCCTTTCCTGCCGGCATAAAGAGGCGTGCTGCAATGGGGTAAAATACCGCATAACCGTGAAAAATAATTTATCCGGAGAAAAAAGCACAAGGTGGCTGTCTGGAGGCAATGATTTTTTGTACAGCACGAAGTGGTGCGGCAATTATGAATTTGAGCTTGTAAGGATAAAGCTATATGATTTTTCGAGGCTTTTTTATGTCACGAAAAGAGTTAAAAAATACGCAAATGCTGAGGTGATTCCGCAGATTGATGAGATTCCTGTGAGGATAACGGACAGAGTGAGAAATTTCTTTGGGGATTCGGATATCTATGATGATATAAGACCCGGGTATGATCCTTCGGAGCTGTTTGATGTCAGGGAGTTTCAAAACGGTGACAGGCTGCAGAGTGTGCACTGGAAGCTTTCTGCAAGGACAGATGAGCTGATGGTAAAGGAAAACAGCCTGCCAAAGGCATGTGCCGTGGCCGTAGTCGCTGACTTCAGGGGGATAAAGAAAGGCAGACAGGCAGATGCTTTTATGAGGCTTCTTGTCTCACTTTCTTTCTCAATTATGGATCAAAAATGCCCTCATTATGTGGCATGGTACGATACCTTAATAAACGATATTGTGAGAGCCCGAGTGGATGACGAGGAGGGCTTTTACGTATTCTTGAACAGTTTTCTTAAAATAAAGCCGGATACAAAGACGGATGCGCGTTTTTTGTATGAGGAAAAGTACAGGGCAGAAAGGCTTGTGTGTCTGCTTACTGTGGACGGAAGGCTTCAGATAAAAAAGGGAGAGGAGATAGTTGGCAGAGCAGATGAAAAAAACGAGATTGTCATTTAGGAAAAGCTGCTGGCAGAGGTCTGATACAAATGAGATAAAGACTGATTACAATAATGCGTTTACAGTGCTAAGTGTCCTGCTTACGGAGCTTGCCAATGCTGCAGCTGCAGTATTTCTTACGGTATGTGCGGTGTCTGTTGTGAATACGACTATTTCCCATGTGAGGTGTCCGTATTATGTGTATGTATGGCTGTTTATTTTTTCGGTGATAAGCAGCTTTATAAACAGGCTTACAGCGCTTGACACAAGAAGGTGGGTGCGCCATGCGATAAATACAGGTCTGCTGCTTGTATTTTTGCTTGGAGTGTTTATTGCAAACTGGCAGGCTGCGGCGCATATAAAGGATGGCTTTTTATATGTAAAGGGCAGGTATCTTGAGATAATAAATGTGTACTATGGCACTTCGTTTGCCTGTCCAAAGGGGGATAAGGACTTTGCTGGGGCATTTGTGGGCTTTGTAGCGTTTATAGCTATGCTTTTTCTGGTGACACTTGCGGTTCAAATTAAAAGAAGACGCATGCTCACATTATTTCCAACGCTTTTGCTTGCGGTGCAGCTGTGCGTAGGCAAAAGTCCAAGTGTCAGTGAGGTCGTTATGCTCACGCTTTGTACACTCTGGTGCCTTATCGCAGATGGCAACGCACGCACAGTGGCAGGATATGAGGCAGACGGCAGTGCACAGGGCAATGAGGCTTTAAGGATAGTGCCGGCGTTTTTATACATGGCGGCAGTGTCAGCAATACTTTTCATATGTGTATTTACATTTAAACCTCTTGCTGATACACTTGCCGATAAAAAGCCACAGATGCTTGCTTTTCAAAAGGATTTGGAGGGTAGCGTAAAGTCATTTTTCAGCACAGGAATGGATATGCAGGATGGCACAGTTAGCAACCACTATCCAAGCTATAGTGGAAAGACGGTGATGACGGTGGAAGCAAAGGCAGGAGCGTCCTCTAATATTTACCTGAGGAGCTTTTACGGTGATACCTATGAGAATGGCAGATGGATTAAAAAGTCTGATTTTTCAGGGATGGAAAAAGAGTATCACGATGCTTCAAGGATGACTGCGTGGCAGAATGCAATCGGGTTAGCCACGCTGCTTGATGGCTATTATGATGATGAGACCAATCCGGCCACCGAAAAGTATACAATCACGATGGAGAAGCTTTCCACCCAATACACCTATTTGCCGTACTGTATTGATCCATACAGTATAGATGCCAAGGGTGATATAGATTTTGACGAAGACTTTTTTATCACAAAGGATAAAGGAACAAAGAAAATAGAGGTGTCGGCGTGTCCCGGCTTTTTCGATGGTAGTCTGGAAATGTCCAGCCTTGAGCCCGAGCAGCCTCTTGAGGTCAACAATGATTTCTATGCGGCATACAATAATTATGTAATGGAAAACTATACTGCAAAGCAGGGCGGTGACGGGATTGTTTCGGAAGATGCAAAGTGGCTTCTTAGGACAGGACAGCTCACAAGCAATATGATGTACACAGGCTATATAAGAGAAAATGATGCCAACAGGATTGCGGCAGCACAGCTGGTGCAGCAGTTTCTGACATCGAAGGCTTTTAAGTACAGCAAAAATCCTCCTTCCACAGGCGGTAAGGATGTGGTTGAAAATTTCCTCTCAAATAGCAGACAGGGCTTTTGCGTGCATTTTGCATCGGCTGGCACGATGATACTCAGACAGATGGGCGTTCCATGCCGCTATGTAAGCGGATACTGTGCAAAGGGGGACAGCTTCAAATCCGGTGAAAATGATGGGGATATATGCGAGGTGAAGGATTCACAGTCACATGCCTGGGTTGAAATATATCTGGATGATTTCGGATGGATTCCTGTGGAGATGACACCGGGATATTATGAGAACGTGACAGGTGTGAATCAGTTTGACTATATTGGTGTCAACGGAAAGAAAACAAACAACGGTGCTGCTTATCATGATAATGATACTGAGCAAATGAATGATACTGCGGCAGATGAAGATAATGCAGATGAAGATGCAGTAAACGAAGATACAGAAAATGATGATACAAAAAATACAGATGCAGAAAATGATGGCACAGCAAACAGTACATCAAGCCAATTTGTATCAGGTGATGGCAGTGAGAATGCTTTGGGTTCACGGTCAGGTGCTGATAAACGCACAGACAATCAGAGCTCAAAAACAGGACTTCATATACCTCCGGCGATTTTAAAAACGGTGCTCTGTGTGATTTTTCTGACTGCACTTACAGCCACCATAGTTTACATCAAAAAGCGAAGAAATATTTTGTGGGAAGCAAGACTTGCCCAAAGAGTGAAAAAGGGCCGCTACAGCAGGGCTGCCATCATGATAAACAACCGCATCTACAAGGGGCTTGGGCATCCTTCAAAAAACAGGACAGATGAGCTTTATCTGGCTAACCTGAGGGAAAAATACTGCGGACCGGATTATTGCGGAATCCACTGGGATGAATACATGCGTATCATACAAAAGGCAGTGTATTCATCAGAGGGCATCACAGGGGATGAATGTTTTATGGTGATGGAAACGTGGAGACGTCTGGAGAAAAAAGATATTAGGCATAATTCACAAAAAAATATGTATAAAAACAGCATGATTAACAAAAAATAAATTCGTGATGAAAATTGTGTTGAAATGATAAAGCTTCTGTGATATAAACTTAAACAGACGTGTTACTTTTAGGGAGGCATTTGTCGTACATAACTTTTAACAGGGTTAGTGTATGATAGGTGCCTCCTTTTTTGTCGCTGGAGCAATAAAAGAATTACAGGTGCAAATCAATACATACCCCGCATTTATAGGAGGAAAAGCTCATGAAAGACAAAATTTTTGGTGTCCTGCAGAGAGTAGGACGAAGCTTCATGCTTCCAATCGCAATCCTTCCGGTAGCAGGCTTGCTTTTAGGACTCGGAAGCTCATTCACCAACACCACAACAATTGAGACCTATGGTTTACAGTGGCTGCTCGGAGATAAAACTATACTCCATGCACTTCTTGTAATCATGAATGCGGTCGGAAGTGCCATATTTGATAATCTTCCACTCATTTTTGCGGTCGGAGTAGCAATCGGAATGGCAAAGAAGGAAAAGGAAGTGTCAGCACTTTCGGCAGTCATAGCATACTTTGTTATGAATGTGTCAATCAATGCGATGCTTAAGATTTCCGGAAAAATCCTAGCAGACGGAAGCATTGCAAAGGATGTGCTCGATGGAACCATCACATCAGTATGCGGTATCCAGTCACTGCAGATGGGCGTATTTGGCGGAATTATCGTAGGACTGGGAGTGGCAGCACTGCACAACCGTTTCTACAAGATTGAGCTGCCGAATGCATTGTCATTTTTCGGTGGAACAAGATTTGTGCCTATTATCTCAACAGTGGTATATCTGTTTGTAGGAATTTTAATGTACTTTATCTGGCCGACAGTGCAGAACGGAATCTATGCACTCGGCGGAGTGGTGACAGGAACAGGATATTTCGGAACACTTCTCTTTGGTATCATAAAGAGAGCTCTTATTCCATTCGGACTGCACCATGTATTTTACATGCCGTTCTGGCAGACAGCAGTCGGTGGAACGATGGAGGTTGCAGGACATATGGTTGAGGGAGGACAGAACATCTTCTTCGCACAGCTTGCAGACTCTGCAAATATCACACATTTCAGTGCCGATGCCACAAGATATTTCTCCGGAGAGTTCATTTTTATGATTTTCGGACTTCCGGGAGCAGCGCTTGCAATGTATAAATGTGCAAAGCCGGAAAAGAAAAAACAGGCAGGAAGCCTTTTACTTTCAGCAACACTTGCATGTATGTTTACAGGAATCACAGAGCCTCTTGAGTTCTCATTCCTTTTCGTAGCACCGGCTCTCTTTGCAGTACAGGTAGTGCTCGCAGGAAGCGCATACATGATAGCACATATTTTAAACATTGCTGTAGGACTTACTTTCTCGGGCGGATTACTTGATTTCTTCCTGTTTGGTATATTACAGGGCAATGAAAAGACAAGCTGGATGCTCGTGATTCCGGTTGGAATAGTATATTTCCTACTGTATTACTTTATTTTCAGCTTCCTTATAAAGAAGTTTGACTTCAAGACCCCGGGCCGTGAGGATGACGATACAGAGACAAAGCTCTACACCAAGGCAGATGTAAATGCAAGAAAAGCTGCCAGGGATACCAAGGCTTCTGACGACAAATCGACTGTAGACGAGCTCTCGCAGACCATATCACGAGGTCTCGGCGGCAAAGCCAATATATCAGATGTGGACTGTTGTGCGACAAGGCTTCGTATCACAGTAATTGACCCTGACAAGGTAAACGATGCGCTTATTAAATCAACAGGAGCATCAGGAGTCGTACACAAGGGACAGGGCGTACAGATTATCTATGGACCAAGAGTAACAGTGATAAAATCAGATCTGGAGGATTATCTTTCGAGTGTGACAGAGGAACACTTCGAGGATGATGCAGCAGAAAATAATACAGCAGGCGCAGATGAAGCAAAGAACGAAAATGCAGCTTTGACCACTGATTCAAATACAGGGGCATCAAACATTGCTTCTGACAAAGCGCAGGAATTTGCCGACACAAAAGAGCCGACAAGCACAGTCATAATATCAAGCCCTATGACAGGAATAGCAGCAGACCTCTCAACAGCACCGGACGAGGCATTTGCCAGTAAAATGATGGGTGACGGAGCGGTTGTCACACCTGAGGAGGGCGTTGTTGTAGCACCTGAGGATGGAACGGTTTTATTCGTTTTTGATACAAAGCATGCTTTGGGATTTACAACCGACTCAGGAATTGGTATGATAATCCATGTAGGAATCGATACAGTAAAGCTCGATGGTAAAGGCTTTGACGTAAAGGTTGAGGCAGGACAGAAGGTGAAGAAGGGCGATGTGCTTATGAAGCTTGATCTGGATTACTTAAAAGCAAACGCACCATCAGTTACCACTCCTGTCATCTGCACAGAGCTAAAGGATAATCAGAAAATCCGCCTTATCACAGACGGACCGATTAAGGCAGGAGAGCCTCTCTACGCAGTTGACACCTACGAGAAGTAATATAAATGCCGGGGGAATGATATGTACAGAATCACAAAGGTCTTAAATCACAATACAGTGCTTGCGGTAAAGGACAAGAGCGCAAGAGAATATCTGATAGTCGGCAAGGGTGTGGGCTTTGGAAAGAAAATCACACAGTCTATTGAGCCAACGGATGAGGATTCACTGTATGAGCTGACCCAGACAAGGGACAGAGGTCCGGCAAAGGACATAGTAAAATCCATCGAGCCGGAGTATCTTGAAATCGCAAACACACTGCTGGATGATGCAGAGCATGAGTTTGGACATATAGACAGGAGCATATTGTTCCCTATGGCAGATCATATAGCATTTGCTGTAAAGCGTATGGAAAACAAAGAACAGATCAGCAATCCTTTAAATGATGACATCCGTGTGATGTTTTATAAGGAGTACAAGATAGCTGAGAATATTCGCCATATACTGAAGGATAAAAAACAAATTGATATAATTGATGATGAGATTGGCTACATTACTCTTCATATTCATACATCCTTAAACAATTCAAAGGTATCGGATGCCATGGAGATGGCGGCAGCAGTTCGAAAATGCGCCACATTTATAGAGGAAAAGATTGGAAAGCATATAGATGTCACTACTATGGCCTACAACCGCCTCATGAACCATATCCGCCACATGGTATCAAGAGCCGCGACCGGAGAGAAATTAAAGGTTGATCTCAATCAGTTTATCGAGAAAAATTACCCGGAGTCATTCGCACTTGCAGGTGAGATATGTAATGAGCTTGGAAAGGACTTAAATCATGAGTTTCTGGACAATGAGACAGGCTACCTTGCCATACATATCGAGCAGATTAAGTGCGATGAGATGGTAAGTGAATGATAAAATGTGAAAACCTTCCTGCA
>ERZ1026854.2293-NODE-2293-length-11038-cov-3.907767_pt1 | contig 11038 bp, 9 predicted proteins | sample MGYA00380157_ERZ1026854 | MGnify/ENA primary metagenome ERZ1026854 (study PRJEB33269, sample SAMEA4719793) | human gut metagenome | biome: human-associated habitat; feature: organic feature; material: feces | place: Cameroon | collected 2013-10 ...
ATATAATAGATCATCGGTGATGTAAAAATAACACTGTCAAACCGGTCCATGATCCCACCATGTCCGGGGATCAGCTTTCCATAATCCTTGATATCGTAATTGCGTTTGATCGCAGATGCTGCCAGATCACCAACCTGACTGATCATGGCTCCGACTGCACAGATAACCGGGAATACCCACCGTATATTTTCGATATTCGGATCTGCCTGTGTCAGAAGCAATGCATACAAAAGACCGACGATCGAGCTTCCCACAACACCGCCGATCGCTCCCTCAATGGATTTCTTTGGACTTAAAACAGGAGCAAGCTTATGTTTACCGATTGCCATTCCCACAAGATATGCACAGGTATCACAGATCCATGAACTGATAAAGATCAGCCATACAATATAAAATCCATCCTTCAGACATCGTGTCATATACAGATAAGAAAGCATAATCGGCGCATAAATAAAGGAAAAAACCGTCGCCATGATCTGCTCAGCTTCATATTTTGGAAATGTAAAAACATAAACAAATAAAATTGAAATAATTGTCAGGGTGATGGTTAACATAACAAATGTTTCTGTGTTGGCAAAATAGATGATCAGGTAATATCCGATCACCCCCAGAATGCCAAGCCACTCGATCAGGCACGGTCTTTTACTGTCCTTGCGCACACGCATCGCCTTTGTCATTTCAAAAAAAGCGATACCGGAAATTGCAAGCGTAAACAAAAATAAACACGGTCCTCCCAAGGTCAGTACACCCGCAATGATGATAACCAACACTATGGAGCTGATAAGTCTGGTTTTAAACATCCGTTATTCCTCCTCAATCTTTCCAAACCGGCGGTTTCTGGAATTGTAGACCTCAATTGCCTTTACCAGCTCTTCTTTTGTAAATGCCGGCCAGGGAACATCTGTAAAATAAAACTCCGTATATGCCAGCTGCCATAGTAAAAAGTTGGAAATCCTCTCTTCACCGCTTGTGCGGATCAACAGATCCGGGTCCGGAATATCCTTTGTGTCAAGATAAGATGCAAGCAACTCCTCCGTCATCATATCCGGATCAATAATACCTTTTTTGGTATCTGTCATAATATTTCTGACAGCTCTTAATATTTCATCACGGCTTCCGTAATTGAGTGCGATCTGGAAATGCAGTCCGTCATTGTTGACCGTAGCTTTCTCCAGTTCATCAATCCGGTTGCGAATGTCCTCATCCAGTCTGCTCTTATCGCCAATCACACGGACACACATCCGGTTTTTCTCAGCAGTCTTAAGACAGGTTTTCATGTAGTTACGCAAGAGCTTCATCAATGCATCAACTTCATCCTTGGGCCGATTCCAGTTTTCAGTGGAAAAAGCATATACGGTCAGATACCGGATTCCCATTTTGTATGCTTCTTCACAAATAACCTCTACATTTTTGCTTCCCTGGACATGTCCGTAATTTCTGGGCATTCCCTTACTCTTTGCCCATCTTCCGTTTCCATCCAGAATAATGGCAACATGATTTGGTACATTCATATGATCGAATCCTTTTCCTTATCATCATTATAATACGTTCATCAGATATGATTTCTTACGCAAATTCCTATAAATACAACAAAATTAGGGGCATACTGTGCCCCTAACTATTTTCATTCTGATTAGACAGTTAAAATCTCTTTGGATTTTTCGTCGACCATCTGGTCAATTGTCTTAATATATTTATCTGTCAGTTTCTGCAGATCATCAGCAAGCTGTTTGGCTTCATCTTCGGAAATCTCACCCTTGCCAAGCTTTTTAAATGCATCATTTCCATCACGTCTTGCATTACGGACAACAACCTTGTTTTCTTCGCCTTTTTTCTTGATGTCCTTTACCAGATCTTTACGACGTTCCTCTGTAAGCTCAGGAAATACAAGACGTACAACATTACCGTCATTGGAAGGTGTAATGCCGACATCAGACATCATGATCGCTTTTTCAATTTCCTTGATCAGACCTTTTTCCCATGGAGCAATCTGAATCATTCTCGGTTCCGGTACACTGATATTGCCCACACTCTGAATCGGAGTGGGTGTGCCGTAGTAATCAACCTTAATCTTGTCAAGCACGTGCGGATTGGCTCTTCCGGCACGGATTGAAGCAAAGTCGGAAGCCAAAAAATCAATGGCCTTCTGCATCTTTTCATCGTATACTTTTATTCTCTCGTCCATTCTATTATCCTCCTAAACCGTCACCTTGGTGCCGTTAAATTTTCCTGTAACCGTATTTACAATACTGTTTTCCTCATTCAGACTAAATACCCACATAGGCATCTTGTTATCTCTTGCCAAAATGGAAGCTGTCATATCCACAACCTGAAGATTTTTATCGACGACTTCCTGAATGGTCAGTTCATCATATTTTTTGGCATCCGGATTGACCTTGGGATCCGAATCATATACACCGTCAATAGCCTTTGCCAGTAAAACAACCTCTGCATCAACCTCAATGGCTCTTAATAAAACGCCGGTATCGGTTGAGAAATAAGGATGTCCTGTACCACCTGCAAAAAATACGACCTTGCCCTGCTTGAAATACTTGTTGGCTCTGTCTTTGGAAAACAGCTTGGTAAAGGCTCCACAGGTAAACGGTGTCAGGATCTCGGTATCCATTCCAACCGAGCGGAAGATTTCAGATACATAAATGCAGTTCATGATCGTAGCAAGCATACCGATCTGGTCGGCCTTTGTACGGTCAATATTTTCACTGGTCCTTCCACGCCAGAAATTACCGCCGCCAATCACAATCCCGACCTCAATCTCCGAATCGACCAACTGTCTGACCTGCTTGGCAACACCGCGTACCGTTTCCTCATCAAAACCGGTCTTTTTATCACCGGCTAAAGCTTCTCCACTCAGCTTTAACATGATTCTCTTCATACTCTTAGCCCTCTTTAAAATCTTTATTATTTAATATCCTTGAAAAAAGCTGCGGGACTCACATCTGCATAGCACTGTGAGCACAGACCCTCGATAACAGCACCATTGTTCATCTGAACGGATTTGGACTTGATATTGCCCATCACGATTGCACTCGAATCCAGCACAACCGGTCCGTGAACATCAATATCACCCTTAATGGCACCAGCGATAACAGCACTTGTTGCATAGATATTTCCGATAATAACGGAATTTAAACCTACCTTGATGCTTCCGGTTGCATGAATATCTCCGGTAATATGAGCTGCATCCGAAAATACCTCAGCCGCATTGGAATTGCCTTCAATGGTGCCGGCAACGTTTAACTTGCCAAGGACCTCAATATTTCCCTTGATATCTCCAAATACATCCATGGAACCCTGGCTGGAAATATCACCGCTTACCTTCATTCCTTTGGTCACAATCGCTGTTTCATCAATAACATCCTGTCCCATAACTGATTCTACTCTTTCTTCCATCACTTCATCAACCGCTTTCTCAAGTTCACTTTCCACTTGTTTATTGTCATGATCTTTTTCCATAACCGCATCATAGACTTCTTTTTCAAAAGAAACGTCTGCAAAATCCTCTGCCTGCGGCTTGGGTGTTTCTATTTCCTTTATCAGATCGTTTATCGTCTCATCTGCTTCTTGCGGCAATTCATCTGCTGCAGCTGATTCTTCCACTGCCTCACCGACTTCTTCTGCCGATTCTTCCATGACAGGCACTTCTTCTACTGTCCCTGTCTGTTCAACTGAAACACGATCCATCCTGATCAGTTCATCTGCGGCAAATGATTCCACATCGGCTTCCTCTGCTTCGGCTTCTTCCGTTTCAGCTTCCTCTGCTTCGGCTTCTTCCGTTGCGGTTTCCTCTGCTTTGGCTTCCTCTGCCTCAGCTTCCTCTGCAGGATCCTCCTGTATAATAACAGCAGCCTCTGCATTGTCATGTTCAGGCTGTAATGCCGCATCCTGATCTGCATCTGCCTGCTCATCCAGTTTTTCATCATTGGGCAATAATTCATTTACTGCCAGAGACAAATCTTCTTTTAAATCCTGAAAAAAGCCCATTGCTTTTCTTCCTCCTCATGTATTTACAGTGAAATATGTAAAATCACAGGTGTATCTTCCGTTATCCTGTCAATTACAATATCATCACGTGCTGTCAAATTTTCCAATATAATATCCAGTGCTTCAACGGTGTTGTCTTTATCTGCCCCATCATGCAGCAAGACCATTGCTGTCTGAAATCTCTCGATCCCGTTTAGCACATTGGAAGCAATTTCTTCTGCGGTAAGCTTTTGACCACTGGCATCGCCTCCCGCTATGTTCCAGTCGTAGCACTCAATTCCTTTATCATTGAGCTTTCGGACCAGATCAGCCATATCAATCCTGCTGACAGTATTGCTGCTTCCTCCCGGCAGTCTGCAGATATTGGACCGGACACCGGTTGTTTCATATACATAATCAGAAATCTGATTGAAATCATCAAAAAAAGCGTCCTCAGAATCATAAATGGATGCATATTTGTGGCTGTAAGAATGAAGACCCACGCTATGCCCTTCGGATACGATCCGCTTTAAGACCTCCTGTCCATGCTCGGATGTATTGCCAACCACAAAAAAAGTGGCTTTGACATCATATTTATTCAGAATATCCAGAATCTCTTCCGTATTGTTGCTCGGACCGTCATCAAAGGTTAAATAAACTCGTTTTTTACCATCCACAGTTTCAGCATCCTGACTGGAATTGGCATTTTCATTACCGGTACTCGTCAAGGCGGTGTCACTGTTGATCAGACTGTTGCCAAAACTATCCGAAGCCTTTGAATCCGCATCATGACCTTCAACATCAGCATTTTCTATGGCTTTATTATTCTGACTGCTTTCAAGATATTTTTGCATCTCTTCAAGCTGCTGTCTGGTCTCATGGAGACTGACCTTTGTGTTGTGAAGACACACAGCCAGAACAATACAGACAATAACCGGTATCACAATTGCAGCAATGATGACTGCTATGATCATCTTTTTTAAACGGTTAATCCTTTTTCTACGATTCTCGGGCAGGTGTTCCAAATCCTGACTTGCCATCCTTTTTCCCCGCTTCCATAGAGACTACGCTTTATTCTAACACAACTTCTTTCGTATGACAAATTAGAATTACGCTGTTTTCTTCGGGTTTATTTATTTTTTTCCATAAAAAGGCACCCGATAAAAATCGGATGCCTGAAATTCTCATATGGTGCAATTATGATTGCTGAGGTACATCTTTCATAGAGAAGCTGATACGTCCCATTTTGTCTTTGCCCAGACATACAACGGTAACCATATCGCCAAGTGTAAGAACATCCTCTACGTGATTGATACGCTCTTTTGCGATCTTGGAAATGTGAACCATTCCTTCTTTGCCGGGTGCAAATTCGATGAATGCACCAAACTCTTTGATGCTTACGACTTTGCCCTTGAAAATCTGACCTTCTTCAAAATCGGTTGTGATGATGCGGATCATGTCGATTGCTTTATCCATCATAGCCTGATCTGTGCCACATACGCTGACATTACCCTCATCTGAAATGTCGATCTTAACGCCTGTCTGCTCAATGATTGCATTGATCGTCTTGCCTCTCTGACCAACGACATCACCGATCTTTTCAGGATCGATCTTGATCTGGATGATCTTGGGCGCATATTTACCAACGGTTGCACGAGGAGCTGCGATAGCAGGCTTCATACAGGTATCCATGATAAATTCTCTTGCTTCACGGCATCTTGCAATAGCACCTTCAACGATCGGTCTTGTCAGTCCGTGGATCTTGATATCCATCTGGATTGCTGTGATACCTTCTGTTGTACCGGTAACCTTGAAGTCCATGTCGCCGAAGAAATCTTCCAGACCCTGAATATCGGTAAGTAATACAAAATCATCGTCTGTATCGCCAGTTACAAGACCACAGGAAATACCTGCAACCATCTTTTTGATCGGTACACCGGCAGCCATTAAGGACATGCATGATGCACAAGTAGATGCCATAGATGTAGAACCGTTTGACTCAAAAGTCTCAGATACGGTACGGATTGCATAAGGGAACTCTTCTTCACTCGGTAATACCGGAAGCAAAGCTCTCTCTGCCAAAGCACCATGACCGATCTCACGACGTCCGGGTCCTCTGCTTACTTTTGTTTCACCAACAGAGTATGACGGGAAGTTGTAATGATGTAAATAACGCTTTGTTGTAACATTTTCATCCAGTCCGTCAACCTTCTGTGCTTCTGATAAAGGAGCCAGGGTTGTAACGTTGCAGATCTGTGTCTGTCCACGTGTAAACATAGCAGAGCCATGAACACGGGGAATGATATCAACCTCAGCAGAAAGAGGACGAATCTGATTTAATGCACGGCCATCCGGACGCTTGTGATCTTTTAAGATCATCTTGCGGACGGTCTTTTTCTGATACTGGTATACAGCCTCACCTAAAATAGCAAGCCATTCTTCTTTGTCAGCAAAAGCCTCTTCGAGCTTAGCTGTAATATTGCGGATATTTTCTTCACGAACCTGTTTCTCATCTGTGAAAACAGCCTCTTCCATTTCAGCCGGGGGAACAATCTCTTTGATTGCCGCAAATAATTCTTCCGGAACTGCACAGCTTTCATAGCTGTGTTTGGGCTTGCCAACCTCAGCAACGATCTTGTTGATAAATTCAATGATTGTCTGGTTGACTGCATGTGCTTTGTAAATTGCTTCAATTACCTGTGCTTCCGGAATCTCATTACATCCGGCTTCGATCATGATAACCTTTTCTGCGGTAGAAGCAACAGTCAGTCTCATCTGACCCTTATCCCATACTTCCTGACTGGGGTTGATGACAAATTCTCCGTCTGTCATACCAACCTGTGTCATGGCACAGGGACCGTCAAACGGGATATCCGAAATACAGGTTGCAATGGATGTACCAAGCATGGCAACAAGCTCGGGTCTGCACTCAGGATCCACACTCATGACCATATTGTTTAAGGTAACATCATTTCTGTAATCCTTGGGGAATAAAGGACGCATCGGTCTGTCGATAACACGGCTTGTCAAAACTGCGTTTTCACTTGCCTTTCCTTCTCTTTTGTTGAATCCTCCGGGAATCTTGCCTACGGAATAAAATTTTTCTTCGTACTCTACTGAGCAGGGGAAGAAATCGATTCCGTCACGAGGCTTTTCGCTCGCTGTAGCGGTAGACAATACTGTTGTCTCACCATAGTGCATAAATGCACATCCGTTAGCCTGCTTACCAACTCGTCCGATATCTACGGATAAGGTACGTCCTGCAAGCTCCATGCTGAATGTTTTGTAACTCATTCTGTTTCTCCTTTTCTGATTTTATATCAGGCAGAAGATGCCGAAACTACTGACCGAGTGACTATCCTTATGCCGGATAATCCTTCCGTCAGTGGTCTCGGAATATAACTTCCGCCTGTTAATAAACATACAAAGGACGGATATGTCGTATATCCGTCCTTAATATGCATATCTTGAATTTACTGAATTGAATCTCTTAAACCGAGCTTTTCAATTAAAGCACGATATCTGTTGATATCTGTTTTCTTTAAGTAAGATAAAAGACCACGTCTCTGACCTACCATCTTTAACATACCACGTCTGGAATGATGATCCTTGGGATGTGTCTTTAAATGGTCTGTTAACTCTTTGATACGAGCTGATAATACAGCTACCTGAACTTCCGGTGAACCTGTATCTCCGGCTGTTCTTGCATATTCGTTGATGATTGCCTGTTTCTTTTCTTTAGAAATCATTTCTAAATCCTCCTGTTTTTTAATCTGGCCGATCTAAGTAATGGGTCTAGGCTTCCCAAAACTGAGCGTCGGCTAAAAATTCACGCAAAATAAATTTTAACATGATTTATATGACTTGTAAACCCCTTATCGGACAAAGTTACCTGGCCCGAAGTGAAAGATCTTTTACGATTTCTCCCGCGATCATAAGTCCAGCAACAGCCGGAACAAACGCCGTGCTGCCCGGTATATCTCTTCTCTCCGTGCATTTATGTTCGGCCCCGGGAGGACAGATACAATGCGTCCTGCAGCTGATGCTCATGTCTTCGATCGGCCGGATGGGCTGCTCATCGGAGTAAACAACCTTTAAGCTTCTGACATTTCTTTTTTTGAGTTCTCTCCTCATAACTCTTGCAAGAGGACAGACACTGGTATCATAAATATCCGCTATTTTAAATCTTCCGGGATCCAGCTTGTTGCCGGCACCCATGGCACTGATGATTGGCACATTTGACGCTTTTGCTCTCATAATAAGCTCGATTTTGGCAGTAACCGTATCCACTGCGTCAACAATATAATCATATTCTTCAAACGGAAAATCAGCGGCATTTTCAGGAAGGAAAAAGCATTTGTACAGTCTGACATCGACATCCGGATTGATCTCAAGCATCCTGTTTTTCATCACATCAACCTTGTACTGTCCTACCGTTTTCCTGGTGGCGATAATCTGTCTGTTTAGATTGGTCAGGCAGACCTTGTCATCATCAATCAGATCAAAGGCGCCCACACCGCTTCTGACAAGTGCCTCGCAGACATATCCTCCGACACCGCCTACACCAAACACGGCTACCCGTGATCTTTTCAGCCGGTCCATGGCTTCCTCTCCTAACAGAAGCTGTGTTCTTGAAAATTGGTTTAACATCGTATCGTATCCTTCTATTCCTACAATTTCAGTAGACTTTATTATATCGACTGCTCCTCTGCCTGTCAATGACTTCCTTGCAACCATAATATTTATCAACCATAATATTTATCCTGTACCGTCAGATGATCAGTCATTTTCCGCAACAGACTTTACAAGAGCATCTATCGCATCCATATCGGATTCCTTCATGGCAGACCGGATCGTAACAACCGGCTCCAATATTGTGATATTTTTCATGCTCTCTAACATGCCCTTCATTACCTTTGCGGCAGACGGTGCCCAGGTACCGTTTTCTACCAGTGCAACCTTTCTGTTCTGATAAGCCTTGGCCTGCAGATGATTTAAGAAATCCTGCATGCAGGGGAATACACCTCCATCATAGCTTGCTGCGCAAAGCACCATTCTGTCATAGCGGAATGCATCCTCTATCACTTCTGCCATATCTGCTCTGGCAAGATCACTGACAACAACCTTTTTTACGCCGGCATTTTTCAACAGCTCTCCAATTTTTTCGGCAGTCTTTGCCGTATTTCCGTGAATGGAGGCATATGCCACCAAAACACCCTCATCCTCCGGCTCATATTTGCTCCACGTATCATAAAGTTCGATATAATAGCCAAGATTTTCCGTCAGCGCGGGTCCGTGAAGCGGACAGATCTTTTCAATATCAAGTGTTGCTGCCTTCTTTAATAATGTCTGCACCGGTGCTCCGTATTTACCGACAATATTAAAATAATATCTTCTGGCCTCACATGCCCAGTCTTTATCCTCTGTCAGCTCCAGTGCTCCGAACTTTCCAAATCCATCTGCCGAAAACAGCACCTTATCTGTCTTATCATATGTGACCATAACCTCCGGCCAGTGAACCATGGGTGCCATATAAAAAGTTAGCACATGCTTACCAAGTGACAGCTCGTCGCCCTCTTTTACAACAAGCTTATGAAGCTTCTCTACAGTCGCACCAATAAACTGTGTCATAAATACAAAGGTCTTGGCATTGCCAACCACAGTCACATCCGGAAAAAGCTCAAGTGCTCTTGCAAGGCTTCCCGCATGATCCGGCTCCATGTGGGAAACCACCAGATAATCGGGATTTCTGCCATCCAGTGTTTCTAAAAGCTTTTTCTCCCATTCTGCTGTTTTCCGTGCATCGACCGTATCCATGATGGCAGTTTTGTCATCCATGATCAGATATGAATTATAGGATACTCCGTCCGGAACGATATACTGGCTTTCAAACAAGTCAATGTCCGTATCATCCACTCCCATGTACCTGATCTCATCTGTAATCTTAACCTTCATCCTCTTATGTCCTCCTGATTATAGTTTTTCCACGGTATTGGATCCTGATATTTCTTTGCAATCACAATTTCCAATCCTTACTGTTTCGTATAAGAAGTATTGCCTGCAGCATAAATATTGTACGCAGCCACATGATCGTAGATAGCGCGCCATCCGCTGTGTGCATCGGCTGTCACACAGATAAATTCATTACCATCGTCTCTTTCATAAAAGCTTGCCGCACAGTTTCCGGACTGAACAACATAACCGGTCTTGGCTCCCATGATTTTTCCACCCATGTCTTTATCCTCGATCCTGCGCAAAAACCAGTTGGAAACCGTAATCCCCTCCGGATGCTGTTCTGTTGCAGATGTTGTATAGGTTCTGGTATTTAAAATTTCCCTGCACTGCTCATTTTTCATTGCTGCATTTAATATCACAGCCATATCATAAATCGTACAGTAATGATTTTCATCATACAAACCGACACAGTTGGTAAAGTGTGCTGTCTGCGACAGCCCCAGATCTGCAAGCTTCTGATTCATCTTATCCACAAAAGCCTCCTGTGATCCCGCAACATAGGTAGCAAGACCAACAGCCGCATCACCGCCCGAAGGCAAAATCGTACCATACAGCAGATCCCTTACCGTAACCTTTTCTCCATCCAGAAAACCGACACTGCTGCAATCATGTACATAAGCATAATCGGTAATATCCAGTGTCATGGTAAATGTATCATCGGGGTTGGTTATATTTTCACATGCAACCAGCAAGGTAAGTATCTTTGTCATGGATGCCGGATTGATCCTGTCATAGGCATTTTTCTGTGCTACCATCTGATTGGTCGTCGCATTGGCTACCAGTGCATATGTGCTGGTCACCTCCGCACTGTTTAGTCCGACTGTGTTATCTGTCTTTGCAAACTGATATGCAGAACTGTCCAAAGCTTCTCCGTTTCCGGATGAAGCACTCTGTCCGGCAGCATCTGAACCGTCTGCCGTCTGTCCGGAATCTGCTCCGTTCTCCGCATTATCTTCCTGCAGCTGATCCGTATTTTTTGCCAATGCATCACTGTTTGCCGACGCCATTTCTGCATTGGTCATCTGATTGGCCTGTATGGTTT
>ERZ1026854.2298-NODE-2298-length-11001-cov-5.326512_pt1 | contig 11001 bp, 27 predicted proteins | sample MGYA00380157_ERZ1026854 | MGnify/ENA primary metagenome ERZ1026854 (study PRJEB33269, sample SAMEA4719793) | human gut metagenome | biome: human-associated habitat; feature: organic feature; material: feces | place: Cameroon | collected 2013-10 ...
TTAATACGCCCCTTTTTTATTTTTTTTACTAAGATAATTGCGAAATAATTTATATTCATTCTCCAACCTTAATTTCGTCTAAATCTTCGATAGGCATCCAACCAATTATATCTTCTTCATCGATAGTCATATAGCGTTCGCCCGAAGCCTCAACAAAGTGAAATTCTTTTCCTTCAGTTTCTTCCCAGTAGAAGGCTTGTTGGTATTCAAGAACATAGTAAGACCCACAATAAGCACCTTCACTCAGCTTTGCTAATATTGTTTGCCCCTCGACGGGTTTTCTTTCTTCAAGTGTATAAAATCTCACTCTTGCCTCCACTTAATAAAAGAACCATTATATCTCTTCTTCGCCTGCGTCTTCATACGCCTGCCAATTAACCACATACGCACTGTAATAAACGTCTGAATCCACCTCTCGTTGATTAACAAAACCCCAAACTTCGTTGATTTCCACGCTTACGATATTCCTCGCTTGTTTTAGCCCCATGAGTTCCTTTTCAACCGCCTCGATTTTGCACCCCGCCTTTCCGATAAGATTTCCAGCGTGGTCTGTATAAATCAAGGCGCGATAACCCCGTCGGTCTTCGTCGTACTTCAACGTAATCCCGACCTGCGCAACGCCGCAATCTTTAATCCATCTCGAGATCACGTTATAAGTTTCGGGGTTCAAAGAGACCAAACTCGGCTGCGTAAGTTTTTCGGTTTCACGTTCCAAGCTGCGAACCTTTTTCGTCGCCTTTTGGTATTGGTTGTAAACCACGAAAAATCCGATTGTTAAAGCCACCTGAACAACTGCCAAAATGATTAAAATTACAATTACCATATTTTCACCTCCAATTATGCGTTTATCCTTCAATTACTTTATCTAATTCTTCAAGCGGTGCCCAACCTTCAATTTCAGGCCACTCTACCTCCGTATATAATTCGCCGCCTGCTTCTCGAAATACATATTTAGGCCCACTATAGCTTTCAGTATAGCGACAAACATAATAAGATACACCATCGTAACAATAATCTGATTTATATTTCACCAACACTACTTGCTCTTGTTCTGGTAGTTTTTCTTCTAGTTTATAAAGTTTAATCATTAATATACCCTCCGTATTCTTTCTTCGCCTAGATAATCACAGACTAGATCTCCAAAAAACTTCAACGCCATACCTTCGCGATAAACACTCGGATGTTCCAATCCTTTGAAACCACAAATGGTTGTTCCGCCAAGTCTTGCAAATAAAACAACTTTATCATCTATTGTGCCACTATCGTCCCAATCAGCTCTACTTTCAGAGATAAATTCTTCTGCTTCTTCTGAAAGTTCTTCAAGGGGGAAAAGTTCATAAGTTATTGTCTGCTCGCCTTGAGAATATTCAAGATAATGATATTGTCTCTCTTTATTGTTTGGATCACAAAATTGAAACCAAAACTTAGTCATATCAATAACGCCGTTAGAAAAATTCCCTTTATCATTAAGTTCTTCGTAGATTTTGCTTGTATAACCATCAAATTTCTCAAATTCAGGATCAACACCCGACCAACTATCCACTCCGAAAGTAATTCTGCAACCATGCTTTTCGGCGATGGCTTTAAGCTCTATTAGTGTTTGTATGTGTGCCGAAGTAAATTCTATATTCATATTAAAAATCTCCTACTTTCCATCCGCCATCATCTGAATACACATCCACATAACAGTCTTTGGCATTATTATCACGCAATAGCAAATATAAAACCATTTGATCAAGTGTGCCAGAATAATTTTTGCCTGTGTATAAGCGATCTTTGTTTTCTGTTACCCAATTATGTAATTCGGCAAGTTTCTTTCTATATTCTTCGATATATGGTTTTTGCTGTTCTTCTTCGTAATCTTCAACATCATATTGATTATCGCTTTCAAACTTGCCGTCATCTGAAATGTATTTGTATACTGTTTGATACTCTGATACTAGTCTCTTTTCTTTTACTTCTCGCATTATTTACTCCTTTTTAATCTGATTGGTTAATCTTTTATATTGCATATGCAACCATACTCATCTATTATAATTCTACTTTGTTCTGTCTGTAATTTATGGTACTTTGGTTTTTCGCCAGTTTCTATGATGATATAAACATCTCTATCTACTACAACAACCTGACCTACAAAAGCTGTTGTGTCATTTTTGATGTAATCTTCTAATTCGTTAACTGATGAAAAGAAGTAATTAGCATCAAGTGGCTCTGCTGCGGCTTTGGGTATCTTTGGTATTAATGACTGAGTTGGTTGTGGAACTAATATCTGAATAGGTATAGACATTCCTTAATCCCCCTTTAACACAAAACATCTTGTTGGTCTATTGATTATACCGTTATAGCAGATATAGCCTTTTCTAAAGATAGCATCAGGTTGTTGGCTTTCTCTATCCAGTCTATCAATAACTATCTTAAAACAATATCTATGGTAATAACCTGGACCATAACCCAAATCTGCAAACTTTTTGCCAATGGCGTGTCTATCCATAAACAGATCAACTAACTCTTCCATAAGCTCCAAGTCGCCTTGAGTTATCATTGTTTGGATGACTGCTTTGTCTCCATATTTTTCTATTTCTCTTCTGTTAATCTCGTCTAAATGTGCTTTGGCTATTTTAGACCATTTCTGGGTATTTTTCATTTACATGCTCCATGTATATAGTTGCTTTAATAGATTTTTATCCTTTGCCTGTTTCTCTAAAAATTCTTTCTCGTCATATCTCATATCATTTTTCAAGCTTTCTATGTATTCATCTATGGTGCTTATTTTATAATAAGGATAATCTGTGCCATCATCCCTCAATGCGAACACATAGTATTTAATATCAGTTGTTCCAATTAAATTCATAGGACTATTATCCGTATAGTATTTGGGGTGGGATGAGAGATTACTTTTGATACGTAAAAAATCCTCTCTCGAATTTATCTCAAATACATATCCTCTTTCATCTTCTTCGGCACGATCAAATATAAAAAGAGGTTCTATTTTAGATTTATTTAAACTTGCTTCGTATTCTTCAACCTTTTGTTTATCTGTGCTTATGCAAAGTCCATCATCCGAAATGTATTGAGTGATTGTTTGTGTAACTTCTCTTGTTTCTGTTTTCATTATCTTTACCTCATTTACTGTAAAATCGCCCAAGCAACTGATTCGACGCTTCTGTGTTGATTAAGTGCATTTGTAATAATCTCATCGGAAACTAAATTTAATTCAGCAGGAGTTGCACCTCGTTTCTTTAATTCTTCAATCAATGCTTTACGATATTCTTCTACACTCATATTTTCGCTTTCCTCAATCCCAATGAATATTTATACCGCCTTGACAATTAGGCTTAATCATATATCCAGATTTTATCAATTCCGAAATAATTTCGTCTGTATTCCAATAAATATTAGTAAACAATACGGTCGCCAATGTCTCGCCCTGTTTTGCCGCCTTTAATATAAATTTCTCAATCTCTTTGAGAGCTTTCTTTGTTGTGTATTTCTTCTGTTTTTGATTGCGTTTTTGCTCCATTATTTTTTTGACTTCTTTAGCACTTTTCATTGTCTACCTCCAATAATTCATTTAATCGATCTCTAAATTCTCTTGCGCAATCTTCGCATAAACGAATATGTGTTCCGTCATAAAGAGTATATCTTCTTATGTTTTTGCACAAGCTTTTATACATTCGTTCAGGACCAGACCCGCGTTTATTATATCTGCCACAAGCATTACAACTTTGAAACTCTTCAATAGGTTCGCTTATTTTAATCATTCTACTTTGTTCCATCTCTCCAGACTCCCAGATAGTTTCATTAGTAGGCGTATAAATTACTGCCGAATAATCAAAAAATTTTGCGCATTGTTTAGCTTCATCAATAGCGGTTTCTTTGCTTCTTATGTAGCGCTGTGTATAGATGCGCGAATCATCCTTATTTTTTACACTTACAGCATAAGGTCTATTATCAAAAGCATCAACAAATTTAATTTCACTCATTATTCTACCTCTAACGATTTACACGCAATGCATCTTTGAGCTTTGTTGATTTTACAGTTAAACAATTTGCACGTATACCACTCTTCATCTGTATAATAAGAAACTTCTCGACAGTGATAACTATAATACTGACAACCTTCACAAGTCTCATTGGGAACATCTATTATAACTTTAATTTTTGCCATTGTCAAAAGTAATTCCTCCACCTTCTGTTTTGCCTGTGTCGATTGTTACATTTGTATTCGTGTTTGTTGCCGTATAAACATTGGTGCAAGTAACTTTAAGTGGATTGCATTCGCACCAGGTGCAAGGAATATCGCCAACGTAGGTTTGATCAAGCATAAGCTTTTTGATATAATTACAATTAGCACAGGGGTTGTTAGATTGGTTGTTGTCTTTTGTATTGAGCGGCAATGCTATCTGACCAATATATGGATCGGGCGGTGGAAGAATAGCATTAGCTCTCGGCAGATGTACATTATTTGCGCCGCATTGAGGACATTTTACGCAATCTGTTTTGGTATTCACATCCTCAAGCTCATAAGTATATTTACAGCCGCATTTGAAACAAGTGTTTCGGAATTGTTTGTGTCCTTCTTCAATTATTTTAATCATTATTCCTCTTCTCCATTTACTTTTCTTCTTGCTTTCTCTTCTTCTTCTGCATTTATTTTATTAACAGCGGCTTGTGCCATATCTTTTGTTTCATATAATTCAGTAATGTAATCTGTACGCGGTTCATTAGACATGCTACTAGAGATTTTATATGAATATTGAGCCTCACCACTTTTAGCGTCCAAAATAATTTTTATGCTAGTAACATAACCATATTCAACTTTGCGTAAAAAATATTCAACATTTCTACGGCTATAATTACTTCCGCTGCAATGAGGGCAATCTGCCGTTAGTGTTCCAAAAGCAGAATCATTTACTTTTATATGCCCAGTTCCATTACAAATCGGACATTTTATAACTCTCCACTCACTCGACACCATATAATAAGCAACTTCGCCAATTTTATATTGGGGATTTATATTACCGCTTAATACCAACTCTTTTTTTGCTTCATCCACTTCGGTTTTAAGATCGTTTCTTTCTTTTTCAAGACTTTCAATTTTTTGACGAAGCTCCTCGTTTGTTTTCACAAAACGTTTGTTGTTTTCAAGTATGGCTTTAATTTCACTATTGGCTTGTTTGGTAATCAAATCTACAAGCTTATCTCTTGCTTCTTCAATTATTTCATCTGCCTCAGATTTGCAATCATCGCAATAACATTCATAAAAGCTCATTTTTATTCTCCTTTAATAACCAAGTATCAGTAGTATAAGTACTATTACTACCCAAACTCCTACCATGGCTGTCGCTATTACAACGCCTGGTTCAATGTCATGTTCTTTTCTCTTCTTTTTCATTTGATTTTAACACCAAAAAGTAATGCTTCGGGAATAAACAACAACATCGTTAACAACCACCAATCATGCACATTATAAATATGTGCATTGCCTATGAACATTCCAAATTTTTCGATGTGCAATTGATATTGGTAAATGCCCGCTACAACTGCACCTGAAAGTGCAGCGAGATTATAAACAACCAGTAACACGATAAACAATATCGTTTTCAGCTTTTCCTTTGTCATACTTCCCTCCAACCATTCTTCTGAATAATTCTTCTCATATTTTCTCTGCCGACAGAGTTAGCAGTATGAAGATGAAACGTCGCGTTGTCCCTGACATAATTGTGCCATTCAATCTCTCTGAGACATTTGTGCTCCAACCACTCAAGAATTTTAATATAGTCACCACCAAACTGAACATAGTCGCCAGCATCATGATCAAGCGAAACCTCTAATATATCATTAAAATGGTATCCTTGCTTTATGTAGGCGATTGCGTTATTTACAGTATGACACTGATAATCATATCCATCAGGCATATCTCTTACATCGTCAACCCAAATTTTTGCTATCATGCTTTCTTCCCCCATGCACTCGCGATATTATATTCGTGGTACTCAATAAATCCAAATTGCTTATCAATTTGCTCTCTCGGCGTTCCGAAATTAAGTTCTTTTGGTACAACTGAAATCGAAAGTTCCTTACAGAAAGGTGCAAACTTTTCTTCGAGTTCAAGCCTGGTATAGAATTGCCCCTCAAATACATACTGACCATCGGTACGACGATAGATATCAACCAAATGGGCAACGTTATATGCCTCGGCATCTCTAAATTGAATTACCATAATTTTGGGCTCTTCACATTCAAGTATAGCATTAATACTTTTGCTTATTTCGACTATAAGGTTTGTTTCAAAAACATCTTTGCTTGTTCCTAATATTGTGGTTCTGATCTCCATTCGATTTACTCCTTATCTGTTTCTACCATCATTCTACCACAAAAGAAAAAGACCGTCAAGTATTTTAACGGTCTTTTTCGCAGAATTTTTAATTATTGGGTAATCTACCCCAACTAATATGCATTGTAGTCGCTCCGTTCTCATCGTGAATAAACGATACATCGAACCCTTTATCTTTGAGCTCAAGCTGAACCTCATTGATGATAGCAGGATCGACACCCACAGTCACACGATCGTCTTCTGAGAACATATAAACTTCTATGCAAGAATGTACGATGCAATATTCTCCGTTCTCTGCTGCTTCGCGAATACGCTTATAAATCAAATTCTTAAACTTTGATTTACCAGTCGTATACATCACTTCTACTGCCTGTTTTGCGTTAAGGTTTACTTTTTCTGCCATAAGATTTTTCTCCCGCTCTAAACGCCTAGTCTACTTATGTCCGACCGCGAGGCGTAAATTTTATATAATAATTCGGAAACCCGAATTATTGTCAATAAGGGAAATTAACTTCTACCCACAAGTCGCGATCATCATATTGCCACAACTCAAAATCAACGGCTACGCCATACCAACCATTTGATTCTCCTAACCAACGAATGGTATCGTATCCTTCGTTCGTAGTCAATTTGTAAAACGTCCACATGGAAATACCATATTCGGCACCGCCATCTTCGCTTGATGCTTGTTCTATTTTACACCACTCGCAATCGGTGTAAATATCAGCATTGTTTATTTCACTGTCAACACTCTCAATCTCTACGCTTTCGCAACATTCTCTATGATGGCACATTCTAATCATATAACCGTCTTTGCACCAAAAATCTACCTCATTGCTACCAGCAAATAACCCTTTAACCATAACCAAGCCCGTAAGTAAATGGGTGTTGATGTTATTAAGTTCTTCGTTATGAAGTTCGCCTTGACCATAGTAATCATCAATTACTTTCATTATTATTACTCCTCTACCAAAGGTCTATTATATTTAACCAATTTTTCCACGATCAAATCTCTCGGAAGTACGCCACGGCAAAAATAAGCCGATGCAAAAGGCGAACCCTCCGTAGGTGTTTGCATGTTTTGTGCCGAATGAAATCCAATTCGCTTGTCAAAAGCAAGGAGTTGAATGCCGTGCGAGAATACCTCAAAACGTGTTTGTCCTTGCAAACTATTAAGCGGAAGTAAAACGGCAAACGGTTTGCCGAGTTCATCAAGACGTTTGAGCATTTTGTCTTTCAAGCTGAACGGTGGGTTTGTAATTATGACGTCATATGGTTCGTCGAGCTCATACTCGAAGAAATCCTGTCCTTCTGCCAACGAGCTTCTAATCACGGTATAACCGTGTTCTCGAAACAACCTAACATAAGCGGACCACTCTTCGTCGCAAGGACACCAGATTTTCCAATCGTTTGGAATATATTTTATGAGTGGCTCACACGCGTAAAAAGGCGTGTACATTTCGTCGCCTTCTGCTGTACGGTTGCTCGTCAAAACTCCTGTGTTAATTGCCATACTAATCTAGCCACGAAAGCGCCTCGTCGATTTCCGCCATCGCTTTCGCGTTTGCCTCCTGTCCTTGCTTGATTTCTTCATCGTCCAAAACTGTCTTTGTCAAAAAGCTCTTCGTCTGTTCGTAGCATTCTCTGAACTGCTGTTTGGTTTTACAGGTGCATTGCCCCTTGTGCCATTTACTATAATGGCAGCAATCAAGATATTGCATTATTTCTTGATGAGTAGGTTCAATCGTTTTCATCGATCTTTCTCCTTTATTTGAGAACAGTATAACACAGATTGGAAAGGCTGTCAAGCATTTTAACAGCCTTTCCCAAAAATAAATCTATATTTTTATTTTGAATCTTTTATTTTCTTGAATAATCCAAGGGCTTTATCGTATTGTTCTGCATGGCTACAAGAGAGTCTATCAAATTCAGGTGAATGTTCATCCAAATAAGAAGACATACAAACATTAAAACATTTGTTGCACACAACGTCGATCACTTCATCGCCAAGAGGTATATTGGACCACATACCTCCGACACATTCACTTCCACACACTTCACATTTCATAACTCTCCCTCCTTATTCAACTTTCATTTCTATCGAATATCCAGTTTCATCTTGCAACAATATCGCACGCATGTAGCTTCCATTATACAATTCCACTTGTACGTTGTTTGCCTTTATATAAAGGGTTGATAAAACAGCACCATTACCAGCCTTTCTAGTCACTGGTATTTTTGCCTCTATTTTGAAAATAGGCCATTCATCCGAATCTTGGAATTTTTTATAAAAATCAAGTTCAAATGAAACATCTGTAATCCAGATTCTTCTTTCTTGTTCCCATATAGAAGACGTGAAATCATGGGCACCAATATGACCGTTTCCAGCTAGTTTTGATTTGCCATTTTCATCATAATAAAGAGTAACAACACCATTATTCGACATCTTATTACAGTCGAGTTCGACGTAATTCAAATCGTCTACGTACATCCAACCAACAGCAGAACGCGCCGCTATTTCCTCATAATCGATCTCAGAACCCTTGAATATCTCATAATCATACTTTATCGTATTAAAAAGATACGGTCTTTGAAATCTTACTACTACCATTTGTTCCTCATCAGGAAATCCATTCTTAAACGAATTAAACTTCATAACAACTCCTCCTAATAAAAGATACGGTTCATTTAACATTTTTTCTATTATTATAACATTTCAAATGTTAGATATCAAGAAAAATTGTTACTTTGCATTATAACCATCTTCCATGCCGTCATCATAAGCGGCGTCAAAGATTTCGTCATATAGTTGCTCAACTGCTTGCAGCTGATACTGTTCGAGTTTGCTTACGCCAAACAACTCCTTAATTTTGTCTACAAATTCCCATTTTGTCATTTTAAGTCCTCCTTAAATTTAGTTCTAAAATCACACAGTTCTTTGATTTCGCTTTCAGTCCATCCAGCTTTATTCTCCAAACAATCGAGAAGTTCATCAAAACTTTCGTCGGGCAAATCTCTTATGGTTTGGCAAAAAAGCTCTCCGCAATATCCTTCTGGATCACGAAGTACTGGCAATATATATTCCGTCTGCACATACTTATTGCCATCAGAATCAATAGAGAATCCAAATGGTATCTTTTCTACTTTCGCACCGCTCATATCTCAAACACCTCATCGTCTTCATTCGCCGTTTCTAAGGCTTCTAATTGCTCAAGCTTTTTGACTTGGATAAAATGTTTATCCATACCAAGCCAGGGGAGCTTAGTTGCTCTGTATTCGTACTTTTCTTGAGTTGAAAGATTGTAATAAGGACAAAGGTTATGCCCTTCGGGTTGCTGATTTGGATTGTTATTGCTGAACTCACACCACGCGCACAAGATAGACGGACTGGGTTCATAAATACGATCGTCGATATCACTCAACAACTCCATAATCTTTTTGTTACCTCTCTGCATAAATCCTTTGTTTCCAGCAGACTGATAGCAGCCGCCATCTGCAAAAGGTAAATCATAGGCACATTCAAATGTGGCGATTTCGCCATATTTAGCTTGCAAAGCATCAACATATACTACAAACTGCAACGGAGTAGGAATGTCTCTCTTTTCATCAAACTTCTTATCTTTCGTTTTGATATCGTGGACGATATAATGGTCTGTACCTTTTACTCGAAGCAGACGATCAATGAACCCCGTGAATTCATATTTATCAGCAAAAGTAAAACTGAACGGAACTTCACACCCGACTATTTCATAGTCGGGATGCTCTTCCATATATTGTTCCAACCGATAAATACCATCCATTGCGAAGTCAAATGCTTTATCCGCATAGGTCTTGCCAGCCTTTGAGCGTGTGTTCCACTCTTTGGGATATTTCTTTGCAAGAAGATTGGCTCCAAGGACATCTTCGCCTTTCTTACCGTCCTCTGTTTTTGTGTGCAGATCGATATCCCAAAAATCATCAATTAGTTCATCGTAGGGAATTGGATCGCCATCTTTTATACAATTTCCTATGGTTTCATAGATGTAGTGGACCAAATTTCCGTACTCGGCTGCGAGCATAGGTCCCGAGATAAAGTGCTTTTGCTCATATTTCAAAAAATATTTAAACGGACACCCCTTATAGGTTTCCAGTTTGCTATAAGAAAATCTCTCTTTTCGTTTTCCAGCCATGCTCACGCTCCCTCACGAATTGAATACCAGTCAAAGAAGTCTTCATACTCGCCAGGAATCTTTTGCCATTCCTTTGTCTCGGGGTTCAAGCGACTTTTTTGCTTTGACGTCAATCCATATGTTATAATCATTCCCTTTTCTACGGGGTTTATTTGATATTGTTTTTTATACATCTTTACGGTTTTAGTTACACCAGTATCAAGACAATACATCGTAATCTTTGGTGAGTACTTTGTATCTACCGCTGTAATGTATGCCCAATTACGTTTGCTTGGAATTTTTGTGCTACAATAGCCTTGGAACTCTATTTGCGCCTCAAGCTCATCTGCCAGCGTAAACGATTCTGGTTCGACGTTGCTACACATATAAGTCAAGAAGCCTTGTGGGTCTGTGAGCTTATACTGCTTCGCTGTTTCTGTTGCAAACTGAGACATTATTTCAGGCACAGGCAAACCATCCATATCTTTAGAAAGCACTTTACGACTATCCCAGATG
>ERZ1026854.2303-NODE-2303-length-10993-cov-4.369812_pt1 | contig 10993 bp, 7 predicted proteins | sample MGYA00380157_ERZ1026854 | MGnify/ENA primary metagenome ERZ1026854 (study PRJEB33269, sample SAMEA4719793) | human gut metagenome | biome: human-associated habitat; feature: organic feature; material: feces | place: Cameroon | collected 2013-10 ...
TCTCTGTAGGACAAGGTAATTTCGTTTAGTTTGCAATCGTTGTAAATATTTATGGTATTTATTTTAGATTTTATGTTGTCGCATAGTTTTGTAGTAAGTTCTATTTGCTTTGTCAATTTATGTAATTGCTTATTGAGCAGAGAAAGCGTATCGTCAGGGGTGCGATGGTCCAGAAAATTTTTTATATCATTAAGGTGAAAGCCCATTATTTTCAAATCTAGAATTATTCCCAATATGAAAAACTGCTTCAGCGAATACATGCGATAACCGTTCGAATCTACATAATCAGGTTTAAACAAATCTTTTTTGTCATAGAAAATTAGGGTTTGCTTGGATATGTTATATAATTGCGCCAAATCGCTGGCATAAAAGAAATTGCGTTTATCTATCATTTGAAAATCTCTCCTATTGACATTATAGTTACTATATGGAGTATACTATATCATCATAACATAAACAACATAATAATGCTAGAGTATAAGCATTAGGTGAGTGTATGAGTGTTTGATGAAGTTGTTAGGAGGTATTGTATTTTTATGTTGAAACTGAACCGAAAAAAAGTTGCCGCTTTATTCATGATTTTGGGAATTTTGCCTCAAAGCGTAAGCTTTGCAGCAGAAAAGCTGGATCAATATAATTTGGACGAAATTGTCGTAACAGCTTCTCAGGAGAAAATTAAGCAGGAGCTGAATACTCCCGCTACTACTGAAATTTTCACTGCGGAAGATATTAAAAACTACAACGGCAGTAACGTACAGGAAGTACTGGAATATGCAGCGGGCGCAATTGCCGCTCAACCTACCGGTGTTGGCTCTACGTTTGGTATGAGAGGTCTGACCGGCGCAAGCCGTAACCCGACTATCCTGGTTGACGGTGTTCCTTTAAATATGCAGGGCTTTGGTAACCTGGACGCTATTCCTGTTAATGCTGTGGAAAGAATCGAGATTATCCGCGGTACCGGCGCAGTTCTCTATGGCACCGATACCCTGACCGGTGTTATCAATATCATTACCAAGCAGGCCCAACAAATTTCTGCAAGTGCAGGCTACGGCAGCAGAGGCAAGCGCCTGGCTACTTTGAATGTAAGCGACAGCAAATTCGGTATGGCATATACTCATGACAGAATTGCGGAACGCAACTGGTACACTGCGAAGAAAACATCTCAAGGCAAGTGGATGGAGAAAAACAGTGTTATGTTAAAGTACAAACCTAATGATAATTTATCTATGAGATATATGTTGACTGATAATCAGAATGATTACGATAAGTTTAAAGCTTTAAAGAAGACCGGCTCCAATGAAACCAATATCGTATTCCATGACCTTAATGTAGCATATAATAATAAAGGCCTTGATGTTACCGTATTCGGACAAAAGCGCAGATACAAAAATGATGCCTATAACGCAGCTTATGAGCTGATGCCCAAGAGTTCCCTGCGCAGAACAAGCTGGAACTATGGCGTAGATGCTAAGTATAATTTTGATATCGGCAAGTTCAACATTACTGCCGGTGCGGAAATGGCTTTGGAAGCAGATTCTCACGGTAACGTTAAAGGCACATCCTTCGACCTGGATATGATTAAACGTCACAGAAAGGCTGTATATATTCAGGCTGTTGACAACATGACCGACAAAACCACCTTATCCTTCGGCGGCCGTGAAGTAATGTATGACGATATGAAGAATGAATTCCTGCCGTCCTTACAATTACTGCACAAGCTTAACAATAAGGATACCGTATTCCTGAACGTCAACAAATCCTTCCGTATGCCTACCATCGGTGACCAATATTCCGACAGCGATTCTATGATTTTCAATGATAACCTTGGTCCCGAAACCGGCTGGAACTATGAAATCGGCTGGAAGAAGCTTTTGTCTCCTCGCGAATTCTTAAAGGTTTCTTTGTATCATCTGGATATCAGCAACAGAATCTTTACCCAGAAAATTGACGATGACCACAGCATGGTTGTCAATGCCAACAAGTTTAAAAACACCGGCTTAGAGGTTTCCTATGAAGGCGTTCTGAGCGATCATTGGAGCTTCAAGACCTCTGTTGCATATTCTGATCCTAAGCAGATTGATAAACCGGGTGCTGATTTCAGAAACTGCGATGATAAATTGCTTATCAACAGCGTTCTTGGCTATAAAAACGGTAAGTTGGCCACCAACCTGTTGCACCAATATGCTGCTATGCGTTATCTGTCATATGCACCGTATTCCGGCAATGGCATCAAGCAATATCTGAGCTTTAATGCTACATATCAGTTTGATAAAGAAAACAGCGTGAAGTTTGCAGTCAATAACATTCTGAACAGAACCGAAGAAATGGCTGCTTCCAGAGGCTGCCTGCTGCCGTACCGTGACTGGTTCATTACTTATGAAAGAACATTTTAATTAAATGCTTTGAAGGTGAATAATGAAAAAGCTTTTTCTGGTAATAATGGCATTAGCCTTGTTATTAGTCACCGGTTGCGCCAAGGATTCCTTGTCCTCGCAGGAGCAGGGCAGCGGTTATACCGTTGTTGATGCCAGAGGCAAGAAGATAACCTTTGCATCAGCACCTAAAAGAATAGTTTGCTTAAATTACAGCGCTACAGATATTTTGACGGACCTTATACCGACAGAACGGATAATTGCTACGGATATGTGGGCAAGGGAAGAGGATTTGTCGAACTGCTACGAAAAGCTGAAGGGCATACCTGTATGCGAAAATAATCCTGAGCAGATTATGAAATTTAAACCGGATCTTGTTATTCTGACTGACGGCAGAGCTAACGAGCTGGCGGACACTCTTGACAGTGTCGGCATCAAGACCTGTGTCTTGCGTCAGCCCAAGACTATACAGGAAATTCCGGATTACATTAAAATTGTGGGTGAGGTAGCAGATACTAAGGCTGCTGCCGACAGCCTGGCAGAAAAGGTTGCCGCATATCTTAAGGCTTCTGCCGGTGGACAGAAAATTGAAAGCGTTTTGCTGATTCATCCTAACGGCGGTATCGGTCAAAAGGGCTCGATGCCTGCCAGCATCTGTGAAGTATGTAATATTGAAAATCTGGCTGCAAAATATGATTTTCCGCAGTCCTCTTATCTCAGCAAGGAACAGATTATTGCTATGAATCCCCAAAGACTAATAGTATTGGATTGGTCCTTTGGCGGACAACATAAAAATGCAGAGATACGCAAGGAAGAAATTTTAAATGATCCCAGCTATCAGACTGTTTCAGCCGTGCAAACCGGCAAGGTTGTTATTGTGCCGATGAAATATATGCATTGCTCCAGTCAGTATGTGATGAAAAATCTGGAAGAATTAAAACGTATTATGCGCACAACCCTATAATAAAAAAACAAGCAGTGAACTACGAAAAATAGTTCCTGCTTGTTTTTTAGAATATGTAAATATATGGTATGGGGAAAGTTTATGCTCAAAACATTTCCCGGCTATTACAAAACATAAAAGGAGAAGGTTATGAGAAAAATTGCAATTTACGGTAAGGGCGGTATCGGCAAATCCACCACCACCTCCAATTTATCGGCAGCACTGGCCTTAAAGGGCTACAAGGTTATGCAGGTAGGCTGTGACCCGAAGAGTGACAGCACCAAAAACCTTATGGAGGGCAAACGCATTCCGACAGTATTGGAGCAATTAAAGGAAAAGGGAGAGTCCTTGAAGCTGGAAGATATTGTTTTTGAAGGCTTCGGCGGCGTACTGTGCGTAGAGGCCGGCGGACCTACTCCGGGCATTGGCTGCGCAGGCCGCGGTATTATTTCTGCCTTTGAAAAACTGGCAGAGCTGGAGGCCTTTGAAACCTATAAGCCTGACATCGTTATCTATGATGTATTGGGTGACGTAGTCTGCGGCGGCTTTGCTATGCCGATTCGCGGCGGCTACGCACGCGAGGTATTCATCGTATCCTCCGGCGAAATGATGGCTTTGTATGCGGCGAATAATATTGCCCAGGCAATCAAAAACTTTGGCCGTCGCGGTTATGCACGACTGAAGGGCATTATACTTAACGCCAAGAATATCGAAAACGAGCAGGAGCTTGTAGCAAAGGCTGCGGAGGAAATCGGCACCGATGTTGTGAAGTATGTTCCGCGCAGCGGCGATATCCAGATTGCCGAAAATCAGGGCGGTACCGTCAGTGAGTTTGTGAAGGATTCTCCTATGGTACAGGTATACAACGAACTGGCCGAACGGGTTTTGGCTATGAGTGAGGACGAAGAGGAATAGGAGAAAAAGATGGATTTACAAGAAAAGGCAAGGCGCAAGCTGCAGGAAAAACTGAGCGGGCCGCAGCAGGCTGTAGGAATGGACGGCAACGAGCTTTTAGGACGTCTGAACCGTTTGAGCAAGGTGCAAACTATTAAGGACATTCCACAACTGACGACAGCACTGTTCCCCGGTACCCACTGCCCTCTGATGGGCGCTGCTATGATTGCAGGCGGTATTAAGGATTGCCTGCTGATTATCGTCGGGACGAATGAATGCAGCTATTATACTAAAAGCCTGACTCTCAGCGACCGCTACGGTGGCATTAACGGACGTTGCGTTTCGGTAGTATTGAACAGCCATGATGTAACCTTTGGCAGTGCGGAAAGCATGCATAAGGCGTTTAAGGAGATTGTGGCAGAATACCGGCCTAAGTGCGTTATGCTTGTGACTACTTGCGTCATTGAGGTCATCGGTGATGATTATGATGCGATTGCCGAGGAGCTGACAAAGCAGTACAGCATTCCGGTGATGGCGGTGCATACCGAGCACTTTAAATGCGAGGACCATTTCCACGGCTTCGAACGCGCCATTACTGCTTGCCAAAGCATTATGCAGCCGCAGGAAGGTGATGGCAGTGTCAACGTTTTGGGACAGCGCTTCGGAGATTTTGCAGATACGGAGCTTTATGCGCTGCTGCAAAAGTCCGGCGTGAAAATCGGCGTACAGCTGCCAAGCGGCTGCACAAGTGATGATATTCGTCATGCTCCGGCAGCAAAGGTCAATATTGTTGTCAATGATATTGCTCTGCCGTTGGCGCAGGCTATGCAGGAGCAGTATAACATTCCTTATGTTTACTTCAACCGCTTTGCCGCACCGGAAAAGATTCTGCAGGCCTATCAGCATCTGTTTGCTTATCTGGCGCTGCCGCTGCCTGCGGAAGTCAGTGCGAAATTCGACAAATGCAAGGCGTTGGAACAGGAAACAATGCCTGTTGTTCAGGGGGTGCCGTATATTTTCGGCAATACGCAGTACGACTGCTTTGAGCTTAACAGCTATCTGTGCCGTTTAGGCCTTGTGCCGCAGCTGATTCAGAGCAACAAGCTGCGCCAAGAGCATTTTGAGGATATCAAAGGCATTCTGGCGACTACCGACCCGTATGTCTGCAAGGCGGCTAATATAGCACCGCTGCAATATGTTTATGATGTACTGCATCCGTGGATTTACATAGGACATGAATTTGGTGAACGTTTGCGCCGCAAGGGAATTGCGCAGCTGCACAGCGACCCGGCAGGAAAAATGCTGGGCTTTGAATGCAACACCTTCCTGCTGAAAATTTTGCAGCAGGCTGTGGCTGATGCCAAAGTATTCAGAAAGGAGGCAGGCCTGTGAGCTTAGTAAGATTTTTACCGACACCGTCGGACAGAATGGGAATTATCTGGAGTCTTTTGGCCGTACAGGGAGCCATCGTGCTGGAATACGGCCCTGCAGGTACTACGCATTACAGCATGGGCTTATACGGCGGCTTGGGCCTGCGCTTTCAAAACCGCATGTTCACTACGCATATGAGCGAGGATGATGTTGTAATGGGTGACGTAACACGCCTGGAGGATGCCATCGTTGAATTGGATAAAAGCTATGCGCCGAAGGTTATCTTCGTCGTAGCCTCTTCCGTGACTGCCGTCATCGGAACTGACATCAAGGGCGTGTGCTGCTATATGCAAAATGAGGTCAAGGCCAAGCTGGTAGCCTTTGAACAGGGAGGCTTCCGCGGTGATTACAGTATCGGCTTGGCAGAAACATATAAGCTGCTCGTGCGCAATCTGCCGAAAAAGGGCGTTGCAGCAGAAAAAGGCGTGTATAATATTATTGGCGCCTCTATGTGGCGTTATCGCATGGAAAGCGATATCTGGGAGATTAAGAGTCTGCTGAGCGAAGCGCTGGAGCTGAGATGTAACGCCTGCCTTTGCTGCGACACGAGCGTGGAGGAGCTGGAGGATATGGGCCTGGCACAGGTAAATATTGTGCTGGGCAACGAAGGCCTTGCGGCTGCCAAATATCTGCAGGAAAAATTCGGCACGCCGTATGTTTACGCTGTTCCCTACGGTTACAATGGTACGCTGAGCTTTTTAGCGCAGGTTGGAGAAGCGGTAGGCAGGGAGCCGGATTCTATGGTACTGCTACGCCTGCAAACAAAGGAAAAGAGCCTTTCCAGAATCAGTCTTTTCACTATGATGGGTAACAACAAGCCAAAGAAGGCTGTAGTTAAGGGCGATTATGATTTGGTACAGGGCGTGAGTGCCTTTCTGGAGCAGGGCGGCATCACTGTACTGCACAAAATGTGTGCGCACAGCCTGAAGGCGATTGCCGAGCCGGCGGCAGATGTGGAAGCCTACGCTGAAGAGAGCGATTGGCTGCAGGTAATCCGTGGATTGCAGGATACACTTATTTTGGCAGATGATGTAGCACTGCTGCAGGCTGATGCAGATAATATGAAGGTGCTTATCAGCGCACCGTTTATGAACAGCGCTGTGGCTACGCACATGCCGTTTATGGGCGAAAAGGGAGCTGACTTCCTGCTGGAGCAGATGCAGGCATACTGCAGAAGATAATAAAAAAATAGCGCACGCTCTTAAAGTGTGCACTGAGAAGACAAAAAACCCATGTCTTGCCGATTTCGGCGGGACATGGGTTTTAGTAATTTCTTATAAACCAATCTCAGCTCTATTCAGCTTTAACCTTAAACACAATCGCGTACAGTACCGGCAGCACCACCAGCGTCAGCAGCGTTGCACCGGTCAGGCCGCAGGCAATAGCCACAGCCATCGCATTCCAGAACTGGCTGGCGAACATCGGAATCAATCCCAGTACCGTAGTGAAGGCCGCCAGCATAATAGGACGGAAACGCACAATCGCCGATTCCGTAATCGCCTTGGCAGGCTCCATTCCGGCATCAAGGTGCTGCTGAATCTGGTCAACCAGCACCATACTGTTACGGATAATCGTACCGGTGAGCGCCAGAATACCTAGCTCCGCCATAAAGCCCAACGCGGAATTGAACAGCAGCAGGCCGAAGATAACGCCGATTATACCCATCGGCGCCGTCAGCATAATAACCAGCAGCTTGCGGATATCCTGCATCTGCAGCATAATCAGAACGACAATCAGCAGCAGCATCAGCGGTATAGGCTTCATCAGATAATTCAGGGTATCGTTGCTGTCCTCCAGCGAACCGCCGACCTCAATGCTCATGCCGGCAGGCAGCTCATTGCGCAACGGCTCCAGCTCCTTATACACCTGCTTGGTAACATCGTTGCCGGTAACGCCGTCAACAATACCGCCGTTGACGGTAATCGTAGGACGCAGGTTGCGGCGCCAGATGATATTATCCTCGCTGGTGTAGTCAAGATGAGCAATTTGTGACAGCGGCACAGCGCCCTTGCTCGTAGGAATGGAAATGGTTTCCAACTGCGAAATATCTGCGCGCTGGTCAGGCTGCAGGCGGAAAACGATACCAATCTGCTGGTCGCCCTCCAGGTAGGTTGCCACGGTATAACCGGATACCTGTGCCTGCAGAGCGTTAGCCACAGTCTGACGTGTGAGCCCCATCTGCAGCAGCTTGTCATTATCAACCTTCAGCTTAACGGCGTTGGTCTGCTCCAGCCAGTCAAGACGTGTCATGTTGACGTAGGGATTGGCGGCCATCACCTTGCGCACTTTTTGCGCATATTCCTTAACTTGTGCGTCATTGTTGCCGCTGACGCGGATCATAACAGGATAGGGAGCAGGCGGACCGAGCGGAATCGAGCGGGAGTAGACGATAGCCTCCGGCAAATGCTCGGCAGCAAGCTCGCTGATGCGTTTCTCCAGCTTCTTACGGTCCTCAACGCTCTTGGCTACAACTACGAGCTGTGCATAGTTATCACGCGGCTGTACCGGGTCGATTACCAGCACAAAGCGCGGTGCGCTTTCGCCTACGTAGGTGGAAACATGGTCTAATTCTTTATCATCTTTAATCAGATTCGTCAGCTTGCGTGCTGCGGCATCTGTAGTTTTAATTGAACTGCCCTCAGGCATATTAAGCTCTACTAAAAGCTCCGGACGTACGGAGGCAGGGAAAAATTCCTGGCTGACGAAGCGCAGCATGAACATGGAAAGTCCCAGCATCGCCAGAGTAATGCCGATCACCGTGATGCGGTGTCCCAAGGCCCAGTGTAGCAGCTTGCGGAAGGCGCGGTAGAAGCTGTTGTCATAAGATTCCTGCTTGATAACGGTAGGACGTATCCATTCATAGCCTAATACCGGTGCCAGGGTTGCGGAAACAAGCCAGGACAGCATCAGTGTTACGGTCATAACCGGGAAGAGGCTGTAGGCAAATTCCGAAGCGCTGGCCTTGGAGAAGGCAATCGGCATGAAGCCGAGGCAGGTGATGGTGGTGCCTGTCAGCAGCGGCCAGGCGCAGGTTTTGAAGGCGTAGGAGGCTGCTTCCTTCGGACATTTTTACCTCCATCAGCTCAACGACGACGATGGCATCATCGACGAGCATACCAAGGGAAACAACCAGTGCGCCCAGGGATACCTTATGCAAATCGATGCCCAAAGCGAACATGGCGCAGAAGGAGCCTAACAAAATCAGCGGGATGCAGCAGGAAATTACGTAACCGCTGCGGCGTCCGAGTGTCATCAGGCTGACTACCAGCACGATGATAATTGCCTCGTAAAGGCTTTCAGAGAATTCGCTGATGGATTTTTTTACTACCTCAGGCTGGTTGGCAACCTGATTAAGCTCCAGTCCGAGCGGCAGCTCCTTTTGGATGCGGGCGATTTCCTTGGCCAGATTTTCGCCGAGCTTAATGTTATCGCCGCCGTCCTCCATAGAAAGTGCGATGCCGACTGCGGGCTTGCCGTTATAGTACATCATTGTTTCCGGCGGGTCTGCATAACCGCGGGTGATGGTTGCGATATCGCCCAAGCGGAAGACACGTCCGTTGGCATTGATGGGGATGGCAGCAATATTTTCTACGCTGTCGGGACTGCCGGTAATGCGCAGGTAGGAGTTGGCTGTATCGGCCTCAATCATACCGCTGGCATTGACTGAGGTCTGTGCTTTGATGGTGTTGGCAATACTGTTGATATCCAGTCCCAGCTGTGCCAGCTTGGCGGTTTGCATCTGCACGAAGATTTTCTCCGGCTGCACGCCCACCAGCTCAACCTTTTTGACATCAGGCACGCTGAAGAAGTCGAGCTTGATTTTTTCGGCGTATTTACGCATATCCTCATAGGTGAAGCCGTCACCGGTAATGGCGTAGATATTGCCGTAAACATCATCAAAACGGTCGTTATAAAACGGACCTACGGTACCCGACGGCAAGTCCTTCTTGCCGTCATTGACGATATTGCGCAGCTCCAGCCAGCGCTGGCGTACCGTGTTGCCGGCAACCTCATCCTTGAGCGCTACCGTAATAACGCAGACGCCGGGACGCGAATAGCTGGTGATTTTCTTAACCTGCGGCAGACTTTGAATCTGCTTTTCCAACGTATTGGTCAGATGCATCTCGACATCCTTGGCGCTGGCGCCGGGCCAGGCTGCGGATACTACCATCTGCTTGACGGCAAAGCTGGGGTCCTCGCTGCGGCCGAGCGATTTAAAGGAAAACATACCCATAATCAGCACAAGCACAGCGAAGAAGTAAACTAACTGGCGATGGTTAATAGCCCATTCTGCCCAGTTGGCATGATGTTTTTCGTTGTTTGACATCATATATCACCGCCTTTGGTCAGACGCACCTGTTGGTTATCGACAAGCTTGCTGAGGCCGGCGGTTATCAGAATATCACCCTTGTTTAAGCCGCCTGCCAGACGCACATTGTTGCCTACATAGCCGGCAACCTTAACGTCCTGCAGCACAGCGCGGTTATTGCGCACCAGCCAGACCTGAGTCTTGCCATTTACCTGATACAGTGCTGTTGCCGGGATAACCAGCTCGTCCTCGGACGCAGCAGCTTCCTTAAAGCTGACCTTGGCAGTCATGCCGAGCTTCGCTTCTGCAGGCAGCTGCGGCACAGCAACGCGCACCTTATAGGTACGTGTAATGCTGTCGGCAATAGGCGCAATTTCGCGGACAGTGCCCTTCGCCGTAACATCGGGAAGCGCCCAGAAGCTGATATCCGCCTGCTGGCCGACGCTCAGCTTGACGTTTTCCGGCACGTTTATCTGGATTTCACGCTCACCGCTGCGCACGATGGTGACCATCGGCGTACCGGCTGCCGTTACCTGGCCTGCTTCGCCGGTGATGGCTGCCACAACGCCGTCGGCATCACTCGTCAGCTGCGTGTAGCTAAGCTGGTTGCCGCTGGCGTTGGCGTTGGCCTGTGCCTGGCGCAGCGCAGCATTGGCTGCCTCCAGCTGGGTGTTGTACTGGTCGCGCGTTGCTTCGCTCACAGCACCGCCGGCATACAGCTTGTTAAAGCGTGACGCATTGTCGGCCGCCAGCTTTTGGTTGGCAATGGCGGAGGCCAGCTGTGCATTAGCTGCTTCTACGCTTTGGTTTACATCCTTCGGGTCAATCGTCATCAGAATTTGGCCTGCATGCACCCGGTCGCCTACGTTGACAAGACGAGAAGCGATTCTGCCGGCAGTCTGGAAGGCCAGCTGGCTTTCGTAGCGTCCGCGCACCTCGCCGGGATAGACGGTGGAGGAAGCGACAATGCTTTCGCCGATCGTCATAGTCCGGACGATGGGGATGTAGTTTGCCTCCTGCGGCTTATGCGTAATACTGCTGTAA
>ERZ1026854.2304-NODE-2304-length-10989-cov-4.429029_pt1 | contig 10989 bp, 8 predicted proteins | sample MGYA00380157_ERZ1026854 | MGnify/ENA primary metagenome ERZ1026854 (study PRJEB33269, sample SAMEA4719793) | human gut metagenome | biome: human-associated habitat; feature: organic feature; material: feces | place: Cameroon | collected 2013-10 ...
CTCCTCATCGGCGATCTTCACCTTGGAAAGCTCCTGCTCCGCGTTGTTCACCGCTTCATCCAGATCCGGGTAGAAATTGGAAACCACGGTCTTCCAGTTGATGTTGCCCTCCTCCACGCCGTCCAGAAGCGCCTCCAGATTGGCGGTGAAGTTCACATCCACAATAGTAGGAAAAGCCTCCTTCATCATATTGTTGACCACTTCGCCCAGTTCCGTCACATAGAGGTTTTTGTTCTCCTTCACCACATACCGTCTTGCAAGGATGGTGGTGATGGTGGGGGCATAGGTACTGGGTCTGCCGATGCCAAGCTCCTCCAGCGCGCGCACTAAAGACGCCTCGGTATAGTGGGCTGGGGGCTGTGTAAAATGCTGCTTTTCCTCAAATGCTTTGAACTTTAATACAGAATTCTTGTCAAGTGCGCCTGCAAGCTGCACATTCTCTTCCTTTTCTTCCTCTTCCTGTGTATACACGCTCATGAAGCCGTCAAAGAGTACCCTTGATGCGGAAACCGTAAAAACATGTCCGGCTGCCCCAATCTTCACGGAGGTAGTCTCATATTTTGCGGGCTGCATACGGCTCGCCGTAAATCGTTTCCAGATAAGCTGATATAACCGGAACAGGTCTCTGGGCAGTTCCTCTTTTATTTCAATGGGTGTCAGGGAAATCCTTGTGGGGCGGATTGCCTCGTGGGCGTCCTGTATTTTCTGTCCTGCTTTCTTCTCTGTCCCCTCTCCCGCATATTCGGGACCATACACCTTGTCAATGTACTCCTTCGCCATGCTCTCCGCTTCCTCCGACACACGGGCGGAATCGGTACGCAGATAGGTGATCAGACCGATGGTTCCCTCACCCTTGATCTCCACGCCTTCATAGAGCTGCTGAGCAAGCCGCATGGTCTTCTGGGTGGAGAAATTCAATACCTTGCTGGCTTCCTGCTGTAAAGTGGAGGTGGTAAAAGGCATGGGAGCCTTTTTGATACGCTCACCCTTTTTAACCTCTGTTACGCTGTACTTTGCGCCCGCAAGCTCCTTCTCAATCTGATCCAGCTCTTCCTTGGATGAAATATTCGCTTTTCCCTGCGCATTTCCATAATATTTTGCCTTCAGGGGCTTCTTTTCCCCCTTCACGTCAAAGCTCGCATCCAGCGTCCAATACTCTTCCGGTATAAACGCATTGATCTCGTCCTCTCTGTCACAGATAATGCGCAGCGCCACAGACTGCACGCGTCCTGCCGAAAGTCCTCTTTTTACCTTTGCCCAGAGAAGCGGGGAAATCCGGTATCCCACCATTCTGTCAAGGCAGCGCCTTGCCTGCTGTGCATCTACCAGATCCATATTGATCTCTCTGGCATTTTTCAAGGATTCCTTCACTGCATTTTTCGTGATCTCGTTGAAAGTGATCCGGTATGTCTTTTTATCCTGTAATTTCAGGGCGTAATACAGGTGCCATGAAATTGCCTCTCCCTCGCGGTCAGGGTCGGTTGCGAGATAGACCTTCTCCGCTTTCTTTACTTCCTTGCGCAGATTCGCCAGAATATCGCCCTTGCCTCTGATCGTAATGTACTTCGGTTCATAGCCGTGCTCCACATCAATTCCGAGCCGGCTCTTGGGCAAATCCCGCACATGTCCGTTGCTTGCCGCCACTTCATAATTGGAGCCCAAAAACTTCTTAATTGTCTTCACCTTGGCAGGTGACTCCACAATTACCAAATACTTTGCCATCTTTCAATCCCCCGGTTGCACTTTGTCACAGTAATCGGGTAACACTATACACCAAAAAAACTGGGGGCGCAAGATAATTTATATTTTTTTTAGTTTACGTTGAAGTAATAGTAGTTGTCTCCGGTCACCGCATTGCCGAGCCAATAATCCTGCACCGTATCCGTAGGGCTGCTGAAGTTGCCCGTGCGGTGTGTCTGGTTCTTCAGCCCTGTCTCCAGCCGGTAGGTTCCCGCCGTATAGAAGGTCACACTGTGCTGCTGTCCGATATTGCCCTGAATATAAAGTTTGCAGTCTGCCGCCGTTGCCTCCACCCAGACGCCGTCTACCAGTTTCTCCGCCCTAACCTGAAGTTCGTTCTGGAACAGGTCATACTTGATACCGATCACATCATCCGAAACAGAATAGTAATTGATATTATAAGTGACGTTACGGTTCACCGTCATAGGTGAATCCTTGCTGATGCCACAGGCTCCCGTAATTCCCAGATCCGGGAAGCTGAACGCCAGTTTCGTATGGTCGATTCTTCCCCGGAAGGAATATGCCTCGGGATCCGTGTCAGCGGTGGGCCAAATAATCGCGCCGCTCTTATGCGCCTCGAACTTAAACTCCACCTCATAATCCTTGTTCGGCTCAAAACGCTTGGTGTCCGCAGGACGAATATTGAAAGAAACACCACCCTCAACTGTGGTAAACAGCCAGTTCGTCCACGGCCCGTAGGAGACGCTTCCGGTGTCCGGGTCCGTTATCACCTCACGATAGCGGAACTTTCTCCAAAGGTCGTTCTGATTCCAGTAATTATTGCTATACATAGCATTGGTAATTGCCTGCAACGCACTAATATCCACATTTCCCTGATTCACATCGGAACCACGGTAAATGATGGCTCCGGTTCTGTTGATCAACGATTTCTGGAAAGTATAGGTCGCATAGACATGACCGTATGATACGCCTGTCTTATTTGTCTTTACCGTGCTGTCCGCCGGATCCACACCCTCCGGGTGCTTTGCAACCGCCGTTACCGTAAGCTGGGAGGTAGGGTCAAAATCCCTCTTTAGCGTGATGGTCAGGGAGCTGTCCGTCCGATCGGAAACCGTGTAGCAGTCCGCCTGAGATCTCGGATCCCGCCACGACTCCCATGTAGCGCCGCCCACTTCCTTGCCGCCGATGGTATAAATCGTATTCCAATCCACCTTGCGCGGATCTATATAGTCGTTGTCGCTGACTGCCCCCACAACCTTATCCAAATTTGTCCCGCTGAAACTTGCAGTCACCTGATAAACAGCTCCGCTTGCAAGCTCAGACCCCGAGAGACGACTAACCGTCAAAGAGACTCCCGTGACTCTTCGGATTTTCGCATCCACAGTCTGTTGTGAAAGAGGGGTTACCCCATCGCTTCGTTTGGCATTGGTCATAACAAGCAAAGTCAAAGATGCGGCTCTTTCTTCTTTTCCAACCTTGATTTTCCACTTGCCATCAACATCTTTATATACCTTTGTATCGGTATCTGTATTTCCCGCAACTGTCCATTTTACCTCAGGATCTGCCGTTCCCACTACTGTTGCACTCAGCTCATAAACCTGATTTGGCTCTAATACTAGCACGTTATCCGTTGTAATGGTCGCAGCAGACTCCGATCCACTGGTCGCCACAATACCATTTCTGGCAGTAATGGTGTAGGCAGATTCATAAGTTCTCCCATCCTTTTCAAACCCGAGAACCAGCTGAAGCGTATTATCCTGTGCAAACGAACTTGCATCCACTTCAAATTTCTTTACATATTCGGCCAAAAGTTGATTTTCTCCAATAACCGTTCTGCTTCCATCAGCATATACCTGATATTCCGAATAATACAATTTCATTTCGGACGATTTATAGGTAACTACATACAAATGATCAGATTTGGTTATCTCAAGCGTCTTTGACCCATCTGCATTCACCGCATACGTGACATCCGCCGTTGTATCAATCACCAGATCCGCAATCTGGTTGGCTGCCAATTGCGCCTCCTGTTGCAAATTGACCTCTGCCGTTCCGCTTTGATAATTTTTTGCGCTTGCAACAAGCACACTTCCAACTGCAGTTGCCAATATACCTAATATTGCAATTGCACAAATCAGTTCAATTATTGTCAATCCCCTGTTGTCATGTCTTCCTGCCTGTCTACTTCTCATAACAACCCTCCATTTGCCTACTTCAGTTCAACCTTTCCGGTTAAATAAGAAAGCGTTAGTTCTTTATTCCTGGTCCCGTTGCTGATTGTAATCTTGGTACAATACTTTCCTGCATAGGCAGAGCCCATCTCTGACGGACATGGTTTCAATGCTCCACTGCTCCTGTCAAACTGTAAGATTAATTTCGACATCCCGCCGGGTGTTCCGAAAGCGTAATCCGTATAACTCGCACCATCCCACAAAGTGACTGTTACAGTGAGATCTGAAGATCCGACCTGTGACGGCAATTCACCGGCAAAGCTTGAGGAAGCATCCCTTTTCATATACTGGCATGTGTAAATATCATCACCGCTCACATATATTTCCAACTTACTGTCATATCTTCCCATAGCAACCGAACGATTACTCTGAATTGCCTGTTTGATCCGTTCCGCGCACTTGTCAACATTCTTCTTTGAAATTAACCCGACACTCAATACTACGCCACCTGTCACAATCGCCATAATGGCAATCACAACAATCATTTCTAACAGTGACAGTCCTCGATTATCTTTCTTCATAGCATATTCCCTACTTTTTCACCCAGTTGCAATATTGAACACATTCCGACATATCAACCGTATCACGTTTTAACTTCTCCGGTTCGTATGTACCGTCACTCCAGTCAGTCAGTGCCTGATCCACACTCCAATTAAGTTCAGGCACGGTAAACAGATAGTCTGTCGTAATTATCGTCGTATATCCGTCTGCATCAGTATACTCTATACATACTCCCTTCAGGAGGGCATAGCCATCCGTGCTGTGGCTGATATCCATAGTGCCAGCATCCGATAACGTTGCATCTAACGTCAACGCGCTTGCGTATATCGGATCTGCACATGATTGGAGCAACTGTTCATAAGTCATCACATTCGCCGGATCTGCTGTTCGTTTTGCTTCCCATAAGCCCGCCAGTTCTGCAAAATAACTTGATCGATATGCAGAATATCTGGAATATCCGTCCGAGGATGAATATTGTACAAGCACATCCATATACGCCTTTGCCCCAGCCTCTGACGAGAGTTCCATCAATTCAGCCTTAATCTCTTCAAGCGCCGTCTCAGCCTGATAGAAGCTCATCTTGGTCTTCTGATCCGTCACTTTCATAAAATAATTTTTACCGGATACGTATAGAAAGGTCGTTGCCAAAACGCTTACAATTGCAACCACAACAATTACCGTCGCCAAAGCGGCTCCCCTGTTGTCCAATCTTTTTCCCATCTCACTCTTTTTCATATCTCATCCCTATTTTGAAGCATCCTGTCTACTTGCCATTAATCGAGCCATCCAGTTCAAGTTTAGGTACTTCCGGAAAGCCTGCAGCTGCCTGCCCGGCGTCATAAACAGATACGGTCACGCTATACATTAAATGTTCCATCTTCGTTTTTAATATCTGTGTCGACTCACCCGTGAAACCGGATATACTAACTGTCCCCACTGTAGCAGAGGAATCCGCCAAATTTGTTCTAAGGTTGTGGTACAAATAAACAGCCCCCGTACCATTCACCTGTGGCGTATACCCGTTTTCCAAGGTCAGCAAATTAGAAACGCCTCCTTTTTTCTGCTTTATCAGATATACATTCTCTGCCCGGGATGTGCTGTTCGTAATATTGATAGTGTCACTTTTTATCGGTGCTCCGCCAATACTGCTCGCATATGACGGAAAATAGTAAAGATACACATTCTGCAAAGCAGCGCCGTCTGCGGCAGTGTTCGTATTATTGTAAATCTCGTAGTCATAAGAAAGCGGTGAAAAGGGATCCTCTGTTTCTGAGTTCCATATATGCTCCACTTCCGCCGCATCATAATACGGATAATCCACTACCTTATACCGATAAGCACAATCCACCGTCACCTTCTGTATTCCGCTCGACGGTTCTGAAATGCTGACGGTTATAACCCTGTCCACCACTATTTTATCCTTATCCAAGTGGGATAACTCATACTCGTAAAACTCGTCCTTCTCATTCAACTTATCCAAAACATTTTGCAGAACAAGAGAATAGACTGTGGCATCAAGATCTTGTGCCTGCCTCCATACTGCATCTTCATATGCATTCATTTCTTCTGTATAATACACAGGCACACCCGTATCTTTCGGAGTAATTGATACCTTCGCATCATACATTTTTCCCTGATATGAAATGTCCTGCATGGCAAACTCATACCCGGTCGGTTGAGGAACAAAGATATCTTCTCCTCCCACAGGCTGAATACTCACGTTTCCCCCCACAGGGGCAATTTCCCACTGATTTCCTACAGCCGAATACACTAAAAAAGGATGCTTTCCATTAAACTGCCAGCATAACTCCTCAATATCAAAAGCTTTCAGTCCTTCCATAACACTCTGTGCCGCAGTGGTCATCCGCTGTTTTTCCTTGGCGCGCGCATTGAACTGAGTTGCCGTGACAAAGGCATGGAGCAAAGCCCCTGCGGCAATCGACAAAATAGTGATTGCCACCAGGAGCTCTACCAGGCTCAAACCTTTATTATTTACCTTCCAATCCTTTTTTTGAAGTTTTTCCATTCTCATCCCCACACAAATCGTCCGCGTTTTACTCTGTCTGTGCAATTCCAAGTACTCCGAACAGATCGCTCAGACCGCTCTCATATGCAGGTAGTTTCTGTGGAACATATTCCTTTCCTGTTCCCGACACAGAATAGAAGGTCACCTCGATTGTTCCTTCCAGACAGCCTTCATCCTCGTTGGTTGAATAAGAAATATTGCTGATTACAGACCTATTCGCATTTTCATTGATTGTTGCAATACATCTCTTCAGGTTCGCATAATCGGTCAAATTCACATAACTGGTTTTTCTCTGAATAAATGTAATTTCCTGACCCAGCCCTTCTATTCCGGCAGCGCTCACCACATCCGCCGTAACGCTGGAGAGTGCCTCCCTGTCACCTATATTAATGTTCTTATACCCTACGATTGCATTCTTCTCTGTATTAATAGCAAGAACAATAATATCCTCTTCCTTCACATCCGCCGGGAACTCATCCAGCCATGCCCCGATTTTTTCCTGCATCTGTGCCATCTCTGTGTTGTAATCATCCAACTTATCATAGTACTCTTTTAACTGATTCACCCGAACCTGTAACGCCGCGTTAGAGTTCTCAAGCTCTTCTGTTTTTTCCTGATATTTTTTAAATACAAAGAAATAAACAGCCAGGAACAGGAGCAATCCCAAAAGCAGCACATATGTCATGATCTGTTTTGCCGTAACGTTTTTCATCTCCGCCTCCTACTTTCCCGCAGTTGCTTCCTGCCCTACGTTTTCCTCCGATGATGCCGTTGGATAATAGGTACATACCACGCTGAACAAAACTCTGAGATCCTCTTCCGCTGTCTCTTCGGAGTTCTTATCTTCTTTGTCTACTGTTCCGATAGAAACATCCATTACGCTGTCAAATCCACGCAAGGTCTGGATTACCTTTGCCGCCTGTTCCTTGTCAATCACCTTCATTGTAAGAACTGCCTGCTCACTATCGGAAGAAAAGTCAGTCAACACAGCATCCGCCGGCAATTTCTCCTCTAACTCCTGAAGGAAAGACAGCAAATTGTCATTGGGCGCATGCGTCTGTGCATAACTGCTTTCAATCGCCTGATAAAAAGCAAGCATGCTGTTGTATGTATTATAAATTTTCTCCGCAGGTTCATACTGCGTCTGCAGGTTTAAAAGTCTCTTCTGCTCTGCTTTCGCTTCGTTGTAGCCGACTGCACCAATAAACGTCAATGCAGCAGATAGAACCACAAACAATACACCCGACAAAATCGCCACATTACGATAATTGACATTCTGAAGCTCCGATTTCTTCTTTTCCTCGTTTACGAAGCCCACCGGTGCAATGGATGCTCCCACACAGGCTATGTACCTTCCGGGATTTCCCTCTCCGTCAGCGCGGTTCCATGTGATGGTATTCAGGTTGTTCATCACAGCGGTAGAAATGCCAAGTTCATTGGTAAACAGCTTGGAAAGCCCACTGATGTCTCCGCCGAGTCCGATCAAACGTACCTTTCTTATGGGGTGATCCGGATTTTTTGACTGATACAAATCCGCCACCCGCTGCACGTTGCTCACGAGAGTCATAAATGTAGCCGTAATCTCCTTTTTAGCTGCAGTAATCTTCTCATTCTCATCGGGCGCATCTTCCGCCTCGATTACCTTTGTACTTTCACTCAGTACATTTTTAATACAGGTTTTACGCTTCATCAGGGCAAGCGCATCCCCATAAGTATTTTCTTCAAACGCACTGTTTCGCATCAGAGCCTGAATCGCCTCATCTACACCGTAAACAAGATTTCTCTGCAACACCATATTCTGTCCCTGAATAATGGTCGCGACAGTGGTTCTCTCCTCCACCTTGAGAACCATCTCGGTCTCTTCTTTGCATTCTCCGCGCATAATCTGGTAAATGCTGTTGCCTGAGTAATCCATTGCGATCAGATGCAGTCCAACCGCATCCGCAAGCCTCTCGTAGCCATCCACCAGTTTCTTTTCCGCAGCCATCACCAGTACCCGATACCGGTCAGACTGCCCTTCCTCTTTATGTGTACCCAAAACAAGTCCCGCAACCTCATAATCCGTCAGATCGATGGGGAAATAATCGGATGCATTTGCCTTCACCAGCGTGTCAACCTGTGACATTTTGATTGCAGGTAGCATAACCTCCCTTGTTGCGATCTTGGTGGATGTTACGGAAAACACCACTTGCTTTGTCTTAATTTTCTTCTCCAGTAAAACCTTTTTGATTTCCAGGGCAAACTCCTCGTTTACCGCCACAAATCCATCATCCATCACACCAACGGGCGTGGGGATGCTTACATATTTATATACCTTTGGGGTTTTCACCCGATAATCCATCTCACAGATTCTGGTCGTGGAATAACCAACCTCCATACTGAGAATCTTAGCCATAAAATGCCCCTTTCTAATTCCCTCTTTTGATTTTCAAATTTCTACAGCCCCATGCTTGTAAGATACCACTGTATAAAGGTATTTCCCCAAAGAGCTGCTATCATGATGCCGATTGCCAGATAAGGGCCCATGGCAAGTACATGATCTTCCTTTGAAACCTTCATGCGTATCAAATGTATGACCGAACCGAGAATACATCCAAGTACAAATGCCAGAATAATCAGCTTCCATCCAAGTAAAAGCCCCGCTGCCGCCATCAGCTTGATATCGCCGCCGCCGATCGCGCGTCCCTTGCTCAGCGCATACAACAGATACAAAAAAACGCTTACTGCAAAAAAACCAATGACATAGGATGCCCAGTTGCGGTAATCCGTTGCAAGCCTGACCAATCCCAACGCCGCAATAAAGAAGTTGCATCCCACCGGAATTTCATATGTTTTAAAATCAATCATGCCCAACACGAGAAGGGCACTGCCCATCAGACAGTAGAGTAGGGTTTCTACGCTGAATCCGCATACGAAAAACACAAGCACATACAGAACACCGTTTGACACCTCCATAAGAAGGTGCCAAACGGATATCTTTTTACCGCATTTTCGACATTTCCCACCGAGACACAGGTAGCTGAATACAGGAATCAGATCATACCATTTCAGCGTGTACCCGCAGTTTTCACAATGTGAACGCACTTTGACGATACTTTCCTTTCTGGGAATCCGGCAGATACATACATTGACAAAGCTGCCGATCACGATTCCGTAAAGGAACATCACTATGTAACATGCCACCGTCAGGGATGTAGGGATATCGTTCATGGGAATGTCCTCTTAAAAGAAATTACTTATTATCAAACTTATAATAACCTGCAGAGTTCGTCGTTGCATCCGGCCATATCTTAGAAGTGCCAAGTGTAATTGCGGTCACCCCATTCGTCGTATCATAGGTAACGCTCCATGAATATGTTGCATTCACCTTTGAAACAGGCAGTGCTGTCAGATTGTCAATACCAGAAACTGCGGTTCCGCCTATGCCAGTAATGGTACCTGCTGCTGCAATCTGTCCATCAGCAATTGCTGCATTAACCGCATTTGCAATTTCTTCCGCATTGGTAATGTCGGTTGAAATCTTGGAGTTTTTAACATATTTAAGATACTGCGGTGCCAGCACACCAATCAAAACTGCCATGATAGCGATGACGATAATCAACTCTACCAGGGAAAAACCTTCATTGTTCATTTTCTTCTTCATAATACCCATTCTCCTTTTTACTTGTAGTTTGTTTATCTTATATCTCCGCCCCTACAACGGAGTATATAATTCTAAGTTACATATTATCCAGTGCTCCGTGCATAGAAACCATGGGTGCGATAACGCTGGCAATCAAAACGCCCACAATGGCCGCCAGTACAATGATGATAACCGGTTGCATGGCTTCCATCATGGACTTCACCGCCATCTCAACCTCTTCATCGTAATAGTCTGCTAGCTTGGTCAACATCTCCTCGGTATTTCCTGCTTCTTCGCCAATACGAACCATGTGGTAAACCATGGGAGGAAACAGTTTTGACTCCTCCAGAGGTCTGGATAGTGGCTGTCCGATGATAATCTCATTCTTGCATAAATCCATCGCTTCCTTGAAGTAAACATTTTCCATTGTACCGCCCACGATGTCTACCGCTTCTACCAAAGGAACCCCCGCCGCAAGCAAAGTACTCATGGTACGTGCCATTTGTGATGCAGATTTCTTTACTACCAAATTTTTAACTGCTGGCATCTTTAACTGGAATTTGTGAAACACATGTTTTCCGGTATTGGTCTTTGCAAACATGCAAAGTGCAACAATGATTGCTATCAGAATAGGAACCAAAACCATCCAATTGTCCATAAGGAAATGGCTGCACGATTGAACCGCTCTCGTAATTGCCGGAAGTTCGGATCCCAACTGTTTAAACATATCCTCATAGGAGGGAATCACTTTTACCAGCATAACAATCACAACCGCGACTGCCACAATACACACCATGATAGGATAAATCATAGCGTTTTTCACCATCGCATTGATCTTCGCCGACTTCTCAAACTGGATTGCCATACGTCTGTCTCTTATACACATCTGACGCTGCCGACGAAGAGGA
>ERZ1026854.2306-NODE-2306-length-10977-cov-6.156565_pt1 | contig 10977 bp, 9 predicted proteins | sample MGYA00380157_ERZ1026854 | MGnify/ENA primary metagenome ERZ1026854 (study PRJEB33269, sample SAMEA4719793) | human gut metagenome | biome: human-associated habitat; feature: organic feature; material: feces | place: Cameroon | collected 2013-10 ...
GAATTAGGATATGAGAATTTTGATGAATTTGAATATGTTATTAGAAACAAATAAAACAAGCGATATGACAGAAAAAGAAAAAATGCTGGCTGGCAAAATCTATGATGCCAACTACGACAAAGAACTGTTGGAGGCAAAGGCTGCATGTGCCGACCTTACTTATGAGTTGAACTCGCTGCGCCCTTCCAAGGCAGAAGAGCGCAATGCACTGGTAAAGCGTATATTGGGAAAGGTGAAGGAGAACTGCACGATTATCTCTCCTTTCTATTGTGACTATGGCAAGCAAATCGAAGTGGGTGAGAACTTTTTCGCCAACATGAATTGCGTTATCCTCGATGAAGCCCCTGTGCGCTTTGGCGACAATGTGTTCATTGCCCCAAACTGTGGCTTCTATACCGCAGGACATCCCTTGGATGCTGAGCGCAGGAACAAAGGCTTGGAATATGCACGCCCCATCACGGTAGGCAACGATGTATGGATAGGGGCAGGTGTCAGTGTCTTGCCGGGGGTGACGATTGGCGATGGAGCGGTGATAGGCGCAGGTAGCGTAGTAAATCGAGACATTCCGCCACGAGTGCTTGCCGCAGGAAATCCATGTCGAGTTATCAGAGAGATTACGGACAAAGACAAGCAACGTTATACCAACTAAATGATAAAGAGTAGAACAAGAGAATCAAAACAAACTATTAAATCAAACAAGAAAACAAATGAAACAAAAACTATCCACACTTTTTGTATGCCTTGCCTGTTTTGTATGTGCTTGGGGCGCAATTCAAAATGAGAAGGAGGCACATGGTCCTTCCACCCTCCAAGAGCGTCCTCGCATCTTGATAACCACCGACATCGGTGGCACGGACCCGGACGACAACCAGTCGATGATGCACTATCTGCTCTATAGCAACGAGTTTGATTGCGAGGGTCTCATCTCCTCACCTTCATACGGCGACGGAAACGTGAAGGAAATCATCCGCATGATAGGACTTTACGAGAAAGACCTGCCAAGATTGAGACAACATGCCGAGGGCTGGCCTTCCGCCGACTATCTGCGCTCCATCGCCAAGCAAGGGCGACATGGGGCAGCTCCCCTTTGTGGCTATACCACGGCTACGGAAGGTTCAGACTGGATAGTGAAATGTGCGAGAAGAGAGGACAAGCGTCCACTTTATGTATTGGTATGGGGAGGACTCGACGATGTGGCGCAAGCATTGCACGATGCCCCGGACATCGCATCGAAAGTGGGAATCCACTGGATTGGCGGACCCAACAAGAAATGGAGCTTGCCGAGTTACTGCTATATTGTAGAGCATTTCCCTCATCTTTGGTTCATCGAAAACAACGAGTCGTATCGTGGTTTCATAGCCAACTACAAGAATCCCGACAAATACAACGCTGGCTTCTACGAGCACTTCGTGAAAGGAGCGGGACACTTGGGAGCGGATTTCTACAACTATAAGGAGGGATTGCCAAAATTGGGCGATACTCCTACCTTATTATATATGATGGACGGAAACCCTGCCGAGCCAGAGCGAGAGTCGTGGGGTGGTTCGTTTGTGAAAATCAACCATAGTCCGAAAGCCGTTTTCACTCGTCCTACCACAGTTCGTGACACCATTCAGCGTGACGGCTTGATAGAATGGCATTTCAAGGGACCACGACTGAAGAAAGGCACTTACAAGCCAGTCAAGGCGACATGGGCTTCAGGTGCTGCTAACGAGGTAGGTTTCTTGACGGTCGATAAGCAAAAGTGGCCTGTCTATTACTTGGGGAAAGGGCGATATATGTGCCGTTACGCCACCTATAAGTGCGGTGTCGTCAGCTATACCATAGAAGCCGACATCAAAGGTTTCCCAAGCCAAAGCGGAGAGTTCTTCGTCGAGAATGTTTTCCCCGGCAAGGCTCGTAGCACTGACTATCCAGTGGGAGAAACTTGGTGGAGCGACCGCACGGATGCCGAGCTTTACTCTCCAAAAGGGAAATGCCAAGGAGCTATGACGGTAGCGAAATGGCGTGAGCAGGTGATGGAAGACTGGGGCAAGCGTTGTGCTTGGCTCAAATAAAAACGAAAGCAGCATGATGGACAAGGATTTCAAACCGGTAAACAACATATATCTGCACCAAGCCTTCGAGGGTGAGGCAGACGAGAGGACATTGCAGGAATGCCAACAGATAGCCAAGGCGTATGCTTTGGCAGAGAACGCCATCGTCTCCATGGGCAACAACATCGAGAATTGCAGCTATTGCTATTTCGGAGGTTTGGCGGATGTGCTCGGCGTGAAACCAGAGGAGCGCAAACCTGTGATACGTTCCCTCTACGAGGAGTTTGTGTTTGGCCGGGCGAATGCCGACGACTTGGCTCATCGCCATGCCCACGAGCTGGTGTTCCTCCACGACACCCAACCGCTATCGCCCCAAGAGCGCAGGGATTACTTTATGAGCGACTACCTGCGCATCCGTGATGCCCAAGGCGAATGGCGATGGGTGGAGCATCGTATGTTCCCCTTGGCAAGTTTGGCTGACGGCAGCTATTGGCTCTGCATGTGTGTCTATACCCTGTGTCGGGACACGACCAGAAAACCAAAAATCGTCAATACTCGCACCAGTGAAGTACGTGTATTGACGAACGATGATTATGCTTGCCTGCTGTCAAGCCGAGAGCGAGAGGTATTGCAACTGATGGCAGACGGTTTGCTGAGCAAGGAGATAGCCGAGCGACTGTCCATCAGCATCAACACCGTGAACCGCCATCGCCAGAACATCTTGCAGAAACTGCAAGTGGACAATGCCATCGAGGCTTGCAAGACTGGCAGAATCATGGGGCTGCTCGACTGAACATTGCGATACGACATTGAGGGTTGCTTTTGCGGAAATGCAGATGCCGTTAGTCTCCCATTCGGAAGTCAGAAACATTGTCCGTGGATTTCGACAACTCAGAGAACTCGCTGGCGCATTCCCCCTTTTGTGGCGCAAGCGAACTGAAACCTACCAACAGGTTCTTCGGATAGTTGTTCTTGTACAGTCTCACCATCTGCCACTCCTTGCCGTCGAGCGAATAGTAGCTGGCGATGGTGTGGGTGTCCGAGGAAATCTTGTAATAGATGAAATCCTGCGTGATGACCTCGTGGTTGTTGTCGTCTGAAGTTCCCACCGTGCGAACCGTCACCACACGATGCTTGCCACGCTCATCCTGCTCGAAGCAGAACTTCTGCCACAGGGTATCGTTCGCCAAGACCATGAGGTTGCCTTGGTTGTAAAGTCCGTCCTTGGTGAAGCCTGGCTTGATGCGAGCCGAGAAGGTGAAAGGCTTGGTGTTGTCTATCTCCGTGAAGAGAACCTTGGCAGAGGTCTGCGTGAGCTTGCCACCGTCTGGGTCGATGAACAGGTCTGTGCCTTCAGGGGCGGTGAAGCGGACGATGCCATCCTTCTCGCTCACCTGCTTGTCGGCACCGTTAATCATCTTGGTGAAATGGATGCCTCCAAGCGTAAGGTCGCAGTCTTGCACCTCGAATGCTGGTTTGTGACTTGTTTCTGCCACTGCTTCTTTCTTAGTCTGCTGACATGCCATGAGCGCAAAGCCCAATAAGGCAAGAACCATTACAGTTTTCTTTTTCATACCGTATATCTTTTTGTTTTTTGTTATTGATTTTGTGGGTGCAAAGGTACGCAGTATGAGGGAAATACGCAATAGTCATTTCTAACCATTTTTCGATGGGGACAAACTGCATTGGGTTAGAAAGTATTAGCCGTATCAAGCACCCTTTATGCAAGATACGGCTATGTTTGTATGAACTTCCTTATATATTACAAGTCAATAGGAACAACAGCCTTGACGCTAAAGTTCCTGCCCATATTATACACGCCCATTCTTCCTGTCACATTGTTTCTGTCCAAGTATTTCAGACGGCTCAGGTGACTTTGGTAAGCTCGGTTGGTTAGGTTCTCACCCGACAGATAGAGCGAAAGGATGCGCTTGCCATGACATTTGATGTCGGTACCCATATATACGTTCAGCAACGTGTATGAAGGAGTGGCTGTCTCGGTCTCATGGGCGGCATAATAATGATTTTGGCGAAGATAGCAACTTGTGGCAAACTTCAAGAAAAGATTGTCGAAGGTGCGACCATTGCAAACAAACTCGTACTTGACATCCGCATTCCAACAAGGTGCAGGGGTGAAAGGAAGATATTTCGACTCCTGAGGTTGGTGCAACTGGATTGCGTTGACGTAAGAGAAACTATTGCCGATATGCAAGCGTGGCAAGGGATGGATATCCACTCTTGCCTCACCGCCCCAAAGGCGTGCGTCACCTGCGGTAAACTGATAGGCTGGAGTTTCGTCTATCAAGATTTCCGCTCCATTCTCATCAGCCATCTTCTCGCTGAAGATATAGTTGTCGATGTGATTGGCAAAGAGAGCCAGTTGAGCTGAGACAACGGTGGAGGTGTAGTCAAGCCCTAAGTCCATCTGCCAACTATGCTCTGGCTTGAGACCTACATTGCCAAGATCATAGCGAATCGTTCCCTCGTGTACACCGTTGGCGGCAAGTTCGTTGATGTTGGGTGCTCGGAATCCACGAGACAGGTTCAACTTCAGATTGAGGTTGTCGCTCAACTCACATGCCATGCCGATGCTACCTGTCAATCCCTCGAAGTTGCGCTGGAAAGCAGTGAAACGCCACTCATCGTCCTCTTGGAGAGCATCGCTGTGCAGATGTCGATGGTCGTATCTGACTCCCCCACTGAAATTCCACTTGCCCATCTGCTTGCTGACATTGGCAAAGATGCCGAAGTCGAAGAGACGGTAGGCTGGAATCAAGAACTCCGTACCCTTGTTGATGGACTCCTGCCACATGCCATTGATGCCCGTGGAATATTTCCACCCATTCGTCTCTGGCGAGAGATAATGCAAATCGTAGTTCACGGTATGGAGCAGAAAGTCGAGACCACACTCGTTGGGATTCTCTTCCTCCTCAAACTCCTGTCGTCTGTTTTGCTGATAGCCCAAGAGCAACTTGATGTTGCCTTCGCCCAGATACCACGAGTTGTCAAGTACCGCCTTGTAGTGGTGTATCTGTTGGTATGGCATCGGTTTGCCATATCCCTTGATGTCATATCCGTCGGGAACTTCCAAGTCTCCCGTTTCCTCATTGCGTTCCCCCTCCACGATGCCAGGAGTAAGGTGGTAATAGTCGAGGGTGAGGTGTGAGTAACCTTGGCGATAGTTCAGCCCCAACAACTGAGAGAAGGCTTGCTCTCGGAAAGAAGAGCCGAAGACATAACCGTCGTATTTGTTCTTGTAAGCATGTGCCATCTTGCCGCTATATCGGGTATTCCACACGAAACCACCCTTGTTGCCAGCGAAGTTGAGCGAGTAGTCGAAGAGTCCGTTGTTCGACTGGTAGCCAGTGGAGAAGTTGGCTCTCATGTCACCCTTCGGGAGTGTTGGGGCTTGGTGGAAGATGATGACACCAGCCATCGCATCCGAACCATACATGAGGCTCGCAGGACCTTTCAGTATTTCTACCGAATGCACGGAATAAGGGTCTATCTCAATGCCATGCTCGTCGCCCCATTGCTGACCTTCCTGACGGATGCCGTCGTTGACGACCACCACACGGTTGTAGCCCAAGCCACGAATCACAGGCTTTGAGATACCACTGCCTGTTGTTATCTGGGAGATGCCAGGCTGATGGGCAATGGCATCAATGATATTGGTGGATGGCTGGGCTTCCAACTGTCGTGGACTGATGATAGAGACAGGGGCAGGTGATTGCTTTAATTTTTGAGAACCCGTAAGTCCTGTTACCACGACCTCATTCAGCTTCACGTCAGTCTCGGTGATAGGCAAATGCTTGATGGAGTCTTCCTTAGCTTCGTTTATAGCCATAGCTTGGGCAGTTGCCGACGAGCACAGGCTCATCAGCAATATTGATTTCAATATTGTTTTCTTCATTGTTTTTCCTTATTATATTTTCATTAAAATGGGTATGAGCATATCCTTGGGCATTTCCATACAGGGAAGGAAATGTCCAAAAACACGATTTCTTTTATCATATATAATAAGGTGGTGCTCTTGTGCTTTGGGCATCACTTGCCATCAGCTTGCACTTTGGGCAAACTGCCATGCGAATGATGCGATGGCATACGATGACTGCTACCCAGAGCAAGACGGTCGGAGCCAAGTAAGGCGTGTGCTGCATTTGGCAGAGTACGCACTCGTGCATCTCGTGCTGGAGGGCGAGAAGGTGTCCGTCGTGGTGAACATGATGGGCGCAGTCTTGACAATAGAATGCAGCATGAGTCCCCTCCGCTTCACCATGATGGTGAAACGTCACAGCTATCATCATCGGTATGTAAACCAACAGCAATAGCCAAACAAACTTGATTCTCTTATGGGTTATATCCTGCATTCTCTGATTGTCAACAAAGGTATCTTTTTTATGACAGATACCTTTGTTTGATGTAATTCACCGCAAAATTACAAATAAAGTTCTGAAAAGCGCAAGAACTTTATATTCCTTAACGCTGGAACTAAATTCTTAACGTACGGAAACAAGAGGAAATGAACGATCTTATAGCTTATTGCGAAACAGCATGGAAACAATGATGAGCAATGTTACCATTTCCGCAGCAGGGATGGCGAACCAAGGCAAACCGCATGTCGCTATCCCATAGGCATTTTCCTCTGGTCGCAAGAACATTCCCACAATCTTTTCCGAGCCTGCAATCATCGTCAGCATCACGATGATGCCACAAGTCGCAGCGGTCAACAGGGACAGACGCAAAGTTTGTGACACTCGCAAGTCCAGCTTCGCTCCATAATTGTAGCTGATGATAGGTTGGGCTGATTGCACCACGGCATTGTTGACGGAGACGATGACGGGGAAGAGATAGCAAATGATGGCGAACGCAGCGACACCATCCTCGTGCAGCATTCCCATAAACTGATAGTTGCCTATCAAGATGGTGATGCTCATGGCTATCTCCGTTAGAAATGTGGCGAAGCCTATCTTTGCCATTGCGCAGAGGTTGCGCAGCGTGAGAAGCAAGGAGGTGACGCTCATCTTCAAGCGATATAACTTCAGCGAGGAAGAGAACCAGATGAAATAGACCAACGACATCAAGCCTCCCACGCCACAGGCGATGGCTGTAGCGATGGCAGCACCCTTCACTCCCATACCCAATTTTAAAATCCTTTTTCGCAAGATTACTAATCTCCCAATCCGATGAGTCTCGATGATAGCCTTGTCTATTGTCTGCCACAACGCAAATAAGGCTGGATAAGCATGAATGGTTTTACCCAGCCATCTTATCCAGCCTTATTTCAAGACCCTCCGATGAGGATTACAAAACTCAGTTTTGAATTTGTCGATGCAAAATTACGAATAATTTTGTGAAGGACAAAAGAGTTTTGCAATTCTTAACGAGATACACATACCCTCCTCCTAAATATCATCTGAAAATAAATCATAAAAAGTAATAGGCTTTTTTGCCAATCAAAATTTTTATTGTACATATGCAATCAAATTTCAAGAAGAGTTGTTTGACAAGCAATCCTATGCATAATGCAGAAAATAGAACTGTTGCCAAATCATTACCTCTATTGAGGCGAAACTCTCATAAATTGCTCATTTTAAGCTATTCTGAATATTTTGGCAGAATTTTACGACACAAAACAGGCTTCTAACTGTTATGTTAGAAGCCTGTTTTGTGTTATTTGCAAAGTTCTACCTTTCCGAGTTGCTGCTCCTTGTCGCAGTAGTGACAGCGTATTACGCCCAATGCGGCATCCACGGTGTGGAAGACTGTAGCCATTGGCTCATTGTTGGTGATGCACTTGGGGTTGTTGCATTTCACGATTCCCTTCAGTGTATCTGGAGTCTTCACTGTCTTCTTTTCTACGATTTCGTAGTCCTTGATAATACTCAGACCAATGTTAGGAGCTACTACCGAGAGTCGGTTGATCTCTTCGTCGGTAAAGAATTTGTTGGCAACCTTGATGATGCCCTTCTTACCGATTTTCTTCGAAGGGAGGTTATAGCCGATGGTGACAGGTGTCTCCATCTTCTCTAATTGCAGGAGGTTGACTACCTGATAGGTCTTTTCGGCTGGTATATGGTCGATAACGGTTCCGTTCTCGATAGCGGCAACCACAAGTTGATTCTTATTGTTTCCCATAATTAAACTCTAAACATTATTCAATAATAGTCTTGTCGTTCTTGATGTCGTCGAGCGTGATGCCGAGGCAATGGCAGAAGATGGCCTCTCGTGCGTAGAGTCCGTTCTGTGCCTGCTGTATGTAGTAGGCGTGTGGGTCGTCATCCACATCGTATGCAATCTCGTTGACACGTGGCAGCGGGTGCATGATCTTCATGTTCTCCTTGGCCTTGGCGAGCATACTGCGTTTCAGGATATACACGTTCTTTACGCGTTCGTATTCCATCAGGTCGCTGAAGCGTTCCTTCTGAACACGTGTCATATAGAGGATGTCGGCTCCTGCTATCACGTCTTCGTTGAAGTCTTCATGCTCCACATATTTGATTCCATGATGGTCGCAGTAGAGTTTGTACTCTTGTGGCATGGCCAGCTCCTTGGGGGCGATGAAGTGGAAGGTAGGGTTGAAGTGGCGCATGGCAGTGATGAGCGAGTGTACTGTTCTGCCATATTTCAGGTCGCCAACGAGATAAATATTCAGGTTTTCGAGTGTTCCCTGTGTCTTGTAGATAGAGTAGAGGTCGAGCAGGCACTGTGATGGATGCATGTGGGCTCCGTCTCCTGCATTGACAATAGGCACTGGTGCCACCTCGCTGGCATACTGAGCAGCTCCCTCGATGTAGTGGCGCATGGCTATGATGTCGGCATAGTTGCTCACCATGAGGATGGTGTCCTTCAGAGTCTCGCCCTTGGTGGTACTTGATGTCTTGGCATCAGAGAAGCCTATGACACGGGCACCGAGGCGGTTGGCTGCAGTTTGAAAACTAAGTTGTGTACGGGTGGATGGTTCGAAGAAAAGGGTTGCTACAACCTTTCCCTTCAACAGTTCCCTGTTGGGATGCTTTTCGAACTCTTGCGCCATCTGCAGGAGGTATTCTATCTTCTCCTTCGACAGGTCTGCAATCGTCACAAAATTATGTTTTTCCATTTGAATTTTGATTGAATGTTCTGAAATCGCCTCCAAAGTTACATATATTTTTTTATTTATGTGCTATTCACCTAAAAAGTTTTAGGTTATTTTGCACAAACCTTTTTTATTCTACTACCATTTTCTTTCCGTTGTGGATGTAGATGCCTTTCTGTGTAGGACATTCTTCTCCCACTTTCTGACCATTCAGGTTGTACCAGCCTTTGGGATAAATGGGTTCTGCCTCGAACTCGATGAAAGGAATGCTCGTCACACCTTGGTAGTTGTCGTACGAGAAGGCAACGTCCGTCATGCTTCCCCAGATATATTCCTCCAGACCAGGATAGTCGACGAAGGGGTTGCGGTTCTTCTGTAGAGATTGGATGCCCTTGTTGCGGTCTGTTTCCTTCTTGCTTACAGGGTCTTTCTTCGACCATTTCATCAGCATTTTCATTTGCCAGTCCTTGTAGGGCTTGTAGGAATCGTGTGAGGCGATAGGTGCAAATTCTCTGGCATTCCATTTTGCAATCTTATCTTCGTAAGCCGTAGCCATATAGAAGTAAATGCGGGCGAAGTCTCCTTTATACATATCGTTGGGCTCAAAGACTTCACCTCTATAACCGGGATAGGTGCAGGTGCCTACTTTGCAGAATGAATTATGAGACTTGTATGTATCTCCATCTGTTTCTCCGAAAGGAAGGTTGCCCCTGCGATTGTTTACATATCCGTCTGTAGGTACAAGATGAACGAGGTCTATGTACATGGGTTTCACTTTACCACCAAACCAACTTTTGGGAAAAGAATGCTCACGGTTGTATGAAACGCCTTCTTTACTGTAATTAGCTCCCTGTGCAGAACTTCCGAAAACATAGTTGGTCTTGTCAGAGTACATATCCCATACCTTTCCGTCTTCTCTCTTGTCGGTTGTTTTGAAAGCAGTCCAAAGCCCGTCATATGACAATTGATTATGCTTACTTATGATATTAAACATCGCAGTTTTCAACTCCTTGCCTTTCTTTCCGTTGGCGTTTTGATAGTAAGTACCCGTGTTGTTAGGCCCCTGTGCAAAGAGGCTTAAAGTAATGAATTGCAGGGCAATGAAGAGGCCCCAGTGTTTGAAATTTTTTCTTTTCATGTCCGTGTGATAATTATACTTTCTGACGTAATGTTGTTAGATTCTTATAGAAATGATTTGGGCTGATGGTTGTATCCGTTCAGCGAGATATTCGCCTCGTTCCATTTATCCTTGGCTGCCGTTTTCTTCTTGGGATAACCTATAACGATGGTGTTCAGCGGTATCAAGTTGCTGGGCAGAGCCAACAGCGCTTGCATCCCCTTGTAACGTTCCTCAAGAGGGTAGAGGGCGGTCCATACAGCACCCAGATTGAGGGCATTTGCCATCAGGAGGATGTTCTCTGTAGCGGCAGAACAGTCCTGGATCCAGAACTCCTGTTCCGTACCTTCAAGGGTCTTGTTTAAGTCGCCACAGACAACAATGGCAAGCGGAGCTTCCTTTGTCATGCCGGCATAAGGACTGAAATGGGGAATTTGATCGAGCAACTTCCTGTCGTCTATCACAGCAAAGTGCCAGGGCTGTTTGTTACAAGCCGAGGGTGCTGCCATGGCAGCATGCAACAGCATCTCTACTTTCTCCGACTCTACAGGTTGGTCGAGAAAGCTTCGCACGGAAGTACGGCTCATGATATTGTCGAATATTTCTTTTTGATTCATTTTCTCAGCGTTTAGAATTCTTTTTGCAAAGTTACACAGAATAATCGATATTGTAGGCGATTGCTGCTGCTTTTTTCTGTTGGTTTTCATCTAAAATGAAAATTTTAGATTATTATAACACATAAAAAT
>ERZ1026854.2316-NODE-2316-length-10938-cov-5.845998_pt1 | contig 10938 bp, 12 predicted proteins | sample MGYA00380157_ERZ1026854 | MGnify/ENA primary metagenome ERZ1026854 (study PRJEB33269, sample SAMEA4719793) | human gut metagenome | biome: human-associated habitat; feature: organic feature; material: feces | place: Cameroon | collected 2013-10 ...
ATTTCTCGCACCAGTGGTGCGAGTTTTATTTACGCCATCACATATCCATCCTTAATTTGTAATTGTCTCTAATACCTGCATTAGAGTATCTGCAAATTCTTTCGGACTTTCCTGCGGTACAGTGTGACCCCAGCCGTCAATTAACTGCATCTCTTTTTTCGGCGCTGTAATTGTATGAAAATAATCTTCGGTATACTTTACCGGAGTAATCCAGTCACACGCCCCCGAAATAAAGCCTACCGGAATTTGATATTCTGTTCCATACGCATATACATCTTCGGTACTTATATAATCAAAAAGCTGGCTGTTTAACTCTACAAAATCTGAAAGGTTCTCTAACTGCTTTCCAAACCAAAACACATCATATACTCCCAGATAAGGAGATGTCAGTGCAGTCATTATATAATTGTTTTCCTTTTCCGGTACATGATAAGGTGACACATAACTTCTTAACACAAGCATATTTTCTAATGTTGCATCTGCCTGATATTTTTCAAAAGCAGCAATCATGACAGTTGTATCATCTCCTTTTTCCTTGGCAACAGAAAGAGCATCTTCGTAAGCATAAGTATCACTCCCGCCTGCCCCCATTTGTCCGACACCAACATAAGCTGCTACCTTATCTGGATGTTCGATTGCATATTTGCTCCCGACCATAGTGCCATAGGAATGTCCTACCAATATTACATTTTCCTGTTGAAATCTGTCACAAACATAATCGACCAAGGCATCCAAATCTGCCTGTGCCTGCTCAAAAGTTGCCGTATCATTATAAGGATCATTATCTTTATTTTTATAATAGGTTCTTCCGCAGCCTCGCTGATTCCATGCAACTACAGTATAGTCATCCTTAAGATAATTTGAAAATGCATATGTTTCCATTGTATCAGGACTTGCCGGACCTCCATGAATCCAAATAATTACAGGATTACTTACAGCTTCTCCTCGAATCAGATAATACTGTTCCTGCCCACATAAATCAATATAGCCTTCTTCCTCAATTCCATTGGAACTATGTATACATCCCCTGATTGCATTATAGTTTCTGGCTCCGATTATTATAGTAATCCCCCCGAAAACAATCACCAAAACAACCATCAATGCTACACAAAAAATTCTACAAATAATACCTTTCTTTTTCTCATCATTAAAAACTTCCTTTTTGTGAGATAAATGAATACCTATATGACCAATTCCCAAAATAATCGTTGCCAAAAGCATGAAAAAGTTAGCGCCATAAATCCCTAAAGAGAAAAAAGCTGCAACCGGCAGACTTGCTCCGGCAACCGGTATCCCAAGAAAAGCCGAATAAAAATCCGTCATTTTCTGTTCACTGCGAAAATATCTAATCCAATAACCTTCATAGAAAAGCATCAACAAAACAGCCAGTACCAGCCATATTGTCCAAAGATTCGGTTCCCGCAGATTAAAATCAGAGAATATTAATGCCATAGCACAGACAAGTATTTCCCCGATTCTTTCAAACAGCAACAATACTTTATTTTCATTTACAACATACTTCTCGTAATCCTTCGGTTTGTGCTTTGTCCAAATTATATTGGGAATAAACAACATTAGCAGAAATATCAATCCCATATACGAAAATCCAAAATGAATCATTTTTATGCTCCTTATATTTTTTCAATCCGACAAATTCAATATACACCAATGATTATACCATAACATCAGTTATCCCGCATCCATATTTTAAAGAGTGCGGAGCATTACGCTCTTCTCATACATATATCAGTTCTCTTATTATAATCTCCTCTACCGAACTTCGTACATTATTCATCAGTCTTACCCATTTCATCTGATCACGTGCCTTTAATTCTTCTGTAATACCTGCCCCTGCTTTCATCTGTTCCACAAGAAGCTCCATTCTCTCATTGCACTCCTCTTCAACCTCATGCAGATGTTCATTCAATTTTCCATCCATGAGAAGTCTGATATATTCTCCTCTGCGGTGGTTTTTCAAATACTCCCACCGCATCCGTCCAAATCTTCCGATCTCATAGTGTGTACCTTCCAACAGTTTCAAATCCGGATAATATAATCCGTCTGCCCCAAGTGTGTAACTGATTCCATTCTCTCCAATGATGTGTTTCTCCATAATCTGCTCCTATCTGCCACCTCTGTCACTCCTATAATGGTAGCTTTGTCTATTGTTTTCCCGTTCCTGCACTTCCTGTTGCTTCCACCGTGCAACCGCCGACTGATAATCTGCATATTCCGCTTTAGAAACCTTAAATTCAGCCATGAACTCCTTCACATTCTTATAACCATAACCCTGCACAATACTTGATAAGTACTGCTTCATTCTGGCTATCTGTGTCTGTAACTGTTCTGCCTGCTCCTGCAACTCCTTACGCTGTTTTGCCTTGAAAGTCCCCTTTGCTCCGGCTAGTTCCTTTTCCACACAATCGAGCTGTTGCTCTCTCTGATAGATTGCTGTATTCTGCTTCTCCAGCTTCGTGTAAATATCCGCAAGCCTTAGATACTTGGAAGCAAGTTCAGACTTTTTAGGCATTTCCGATATTGGCTCACTTTTTACTGTCACTGGCTCATTGACAGTCCGAACTTTTGTCGGTTCCGGCTCTGCCTTTACAACCGCTGCTGTGACCTTATTCTTAAATATCCTACTAATCAGAAGTTCCAATGCATATACCGCTGTCATTATCAGACTTTTGAACAAAGCTGGATTTCTCCCAGACTTCTGAATGGAAGCCTTTACTTTCTGTCCAATTTCACTCTGCTTCACTTCCAAAATTTGTCCCTCTGGCACGCCACTAATCAATGCTCTGTCCACTGTCTGATTCCACATGGTACGGTACTGATTATCGGCTTTTATCTGCTCTGCTTTAGGATTGTTCTTACCAATCTTTTTCGTAGGCAGATATACACCGTTTCTGTCAAAAACCTTGAGCTTTTGCTTATCATCTTTGACATAAATATTGATAAGGTCTGTGTAAGAACGTTTCACTTCATAAAGAAAGCTGTCTCTCTTAAACCTACTGTCCTTGATGGTAAAAATATTACGCTCATATACCTCGCCCTTGGGAATGATTTTACAGCCGCTCCGAAGCTGTCCGGCTTCATCCAGATTGCTTCCATTCTCTCTGCATCGAGCTTATCTGCCATTTCTGTCTGCTTGGTGGGAAATAAATGTGCATACCGGTAAGTAATATCAATACTCTCATGTCCTACTCTTTCCGCAATCGCCAATGCGGAAAAACCCATCTCAATCAAAAGTGAGATTGCACTGTGCCTTAAATCGTGAATGCGGATACGCTTGACTCCGGCAATCTTCGCACCTCTGTCCATCTCATGATGAAGATATGATTTGGTAATCTGAAACAGCCTTTCATCTTCACCAATCTCATACAGCATATCGATATACTCCCGCATTTCCTCACACAGAAACTTCGGCATCTTGATGGTGCGGTTGCTTTTCTTGGTTTTCGGTGTGGTAATCACATCCCTGCCATTTAACCGCTGATAGGACTTATTGATTATCAGTTCCTGACGTTCAAAATTAAAATCCCTTGGTGTAAGAGCAAGAAGCTCTCCGCATCGGATTCCCGTCCAATAAAGCATTTCAAACGCATAATATGAAATCGGCTTATTGGTTGGTTACAAATCCTCGTTTCTGTGTCTGCTTCCGCTCCCCCTTATAATTGGTGTAGCAATAAATAACACGCCATTTGTCTCCATCTTTGTATACAGCCATTACATCATCTCCTCTCCTGTTTTATTCGCTGTAACATAATTTCTTGTGGAAGAAGCTGGTATTCACTCTTCCGGTAACTGTCAGATAACCAAGCTTCTGCATTTCCGCATTTAATTCTCTGACAACTTTGTAGGCATAGGACTTAGAAACATTTAGTTCTTGTGCCACTTCATCTACCGTCATAAAGTTTTTGGTCTCCATGTGTTTTCCCCCTTTCTTTTTTGCTTAACTTCTTTTGTTTAAGTTTATATTCTGTATAATACTAAACATTTTAAGTTAAGTCAAGTGGTTGCTTAAAAAATCTTAAACATTTTTATTTAAGTTCTTCTTGCTATCCTCATTGACTCGTGCTATACTTACCTAAACAGATTTATTTAAGGAGGCATTACAATGGCAATCGGACAACGTATTCGTTTTTTCCGTAATCGAAAAGGCATGACGCAAAAGCAGCTTGGAGAAGTCCTCGGCTTTCTCGGCAAGACTTCTGATGTCCGTATGGCACAGTATGAATCAGAAGCAAGAACACCCAAGCATGACCTTGTCAAGGAAATGGCTGGTATCTTTGATGTCAGCACCCATGCTCTGACTGTGCCGGATATTGATACAAATATTGGTCTTATGCACACTTTCTTTGCGTTGGAAGATATGCGTGGTTTGAAAATCGGGGAAGTAGATGGAGAAGTTGTCCTACGCCTTGATAAATCCGACTATTCCACCTATTCCACAATGGATAAAATGCTTCGAGCATGGCTCGCTGAAGCCAAAAAGTGGGAAAGCGGCGAAATTACCAGAGAGGAATATGATGAATGGCGCTACAAATATCCGGAACTGGATACCCACCAAATCTGGGCGAAGGTCTACCCACAGGAGCTTTTTGATTTTATAGATGACTGTGCCAAGAAGGCTGAAAAAGAAGAAAAGAAAGAAGCAAAGCGTAAAAAGAAAAAATAGACATCAAAAAACCTTACCAATTTTCAGTTGTCATTTCTGAAAATCAGTAAGGTTTTCTTATGCTCATAAAGTAATCTCATTCATTGAATAAGGAAAATCCGTTGCCAAATCGTTGCCACGCATTAAACAAATTTCTTTGGAACCCGCATAAATACTGGATTCTTTTAACACTGCACCTTATTCAAACTCTACCCTTGCAATATTTTCTATTGCATGCGGTACTTTTTACCGCATGCGTTGCCGCACAATTTCATAGGCAAGCACGCCTGCCGCCACCGATGCATTCAAAGAATCTATATCACCTTTCATTGGAATAGATGCAACGAAATCACAGTTCTCACGCACCAGTCTGCCAACACCCTCACCTTCACTGCCGATCACAAGACCGATTGGTCCTTTCAAATCCAGATCATACATACAGGTTCCATCCATGTCCGCACAGACAAACCACATTCCCTTGTCCTTTAACTCCTTCATTGTTGCGGTCAGATTTGTTACTTTCGCAACCGGCGTATAATTGATTGCCCCGGCAGACGTCTTTGCCACAGTCGCCGTCAGACCGACCGCACGGCGTTTTGGAATAATGACACCGTGTGCACCGGCAAGATTTGCAGTACGGATGATTGCACCCAGATTATGAGGATCCTCGATATTATCCAGAATGAATAAAAATGGAGACTCACCCTTTTCTTCTGCCAGCTTTAACATATCCTCCACCTCAGCATACTCATATGCCGCGGCAACCGCGATCACACCCTGGTGCTTTTTCGTCTCGGAAAGCTGGTCCAGACGCTCTTTTTCCACAAATTGCACGATCGTGTCATGTTTTTTTGCTTCTCTGACAATCGTGCGCACCGGACCATCCTGACAACCGTCTAACACAAATAATTTGTCAATTGTTTTTCCGGAACGGAATGCCTCTAACACGGCATTGCGCCCCTCTATTTTCAGCTCTTCGTAGCCCATTGCTCTCTCCTTTTACATTTTAAGTGCAAGCTCATCCACACCGTTCTTTACCAGTTCTACCAGACGTTCAAATTCATCTTTTAAATACAGATACCCCATCAGCGCCTCAAATCCGGTTGCTTTCCGGTAATCTGACATCGTGGCATTTTTCGCCATTGTCGGTGACTTTGCATTTCTTCCACGGCGGTACACTTCCGCCTCTTCCTCAGTCAGAAGTGGAAGTAATTTTTCGATCATTTCCGCCTGTGTGTGTGCTTTTACGATCTGGCTTGTCCGTTTATGAAGTTCTCCCGCTCTCGTATTTCCTTTTCCGACGACAACTGACCGAATCACCAGATCAAATATTCCATCTCCGATATATGCTAACGTAAGCGGCGAATATGTCCGGATATCCACTTCGCTGATTCCAAACTTTTCTTTGATATAAGAGTCTATTCCTTTCTGCATCGGCATTTCCTCTCTCTCACGCTTTGTGCCAGATCACACCTTCTCTGGTATCTTTCAGTACAATGCCTTTTTCTAACAGTTCATCACGGATTGCATCTGCTTTTGCAAAATCTTTTGCTTTCTTTGCTTCCTTGCGTTCCTCAATCTTTGCAAGTACATAGCTTTCTAATTCTGCATCGATCTCCTCTTTCGCATCTGCCTGTGCCGTGGTCAGATTTAAAGATAATACTTTATCGAAATCATTGATCAGTGCAAGTTTTGTCTTGTCGTTCATATCATCTTTGAGAAGATCATAAATGATCGTGATCGCCATGGATGTATTTAAATCATTGCTGATCGCATCCTCAAATTTTGCTTTATATGCATCAAATTTATCCTGCTGCACATTTCCCTCATCTTTTAACTCTGCAATCCGCTTGGTCAGTTTTTTATAAGCTGCAGCCATGTTGTCTAATACTTCATAAGAAAACTCCAACGGTTTTCTATAATGGGACTGCAGACAGAACATACGGTATACAATCGGATCATAACCTTTTTCCTGCAGCAGGGATACCGTAAGGAAATCTCCTTTGGATTTACTCATCTTTCCAGATTTGTCATTTAAATGCTGTACATGGAACCAGTATTTGCACCATGTATGACCAAGATAACTCTCGGACTGCGCGATCTCATTCGTATGATGCGGGAAAATATTGTCCACACCACCGCAGTGAATGTCCACATATTCTCCTAAATGTTTCATGCTGATACAGGAACACTCAATATGCCATCCCGGATATCCAACACCCCATGGGCTATCCCATTTGAGTGCCTGATCCTCAAATTTTGACTTTGTAAACCAGAGTACAAAATCATTTTTATTTTTCTTGTTCACATCCTCTTCCACATCGTCGCGGACGCCGACTAACAGTTCTTTTTCGCTCTGGGAAGAAAACACATAATAATCGTCTAATTTAGAAGTGTCAAAATAAACATTTCCACCTGCCACATAAGCATAACCCTTTTCAAGCAGCACCTCGATCATGTGAATAAACTCTGGAATACAATTCGTTGCCGGTTCTACAACATCCGGCGTCTTGATATTTAACTTTTTACAATCGCTAAAGAAAGCATCCGTATAATATTTTGCGATCTCCATCACCGTTTTGTGCTCTCTTTTAGCACCTTTTAACATCTTATCTTCCCCGGTATCTGCATCAGAAGATAAATGTCCCACATCCGTGATATTCATGACACGTTTCACATCATATCCCACATAACGAAGCGATTTTTCCAACACATCCTCCATGATGTAGCTTCTGAGGTTACCGATATGTGCAAAATGATAAACGGTCGGTCCACAGGTATACATACCGATTTTTCCATCCTCATGCGGGATCACCGTCTCTACTTTTCTTGTCAGTGTGTTATAAAATTGAAATCTATTTTCCATATATAATCCTCCTTGTTTTGCAAAGCAAAATGCAATTTTATTTTGTTTTTTGCGTATCGGCACTTAAAATCCGGACCGCCTGCTCAAGATCAAGCACACGGTTGACCAGTTCTGCATTTTCCCTCTGCAGTACGGTAATATCCTCTTTGACCGGATCCGGCAGATGGCACTGATCCATATCGCTGCGCGGCATCTTCACATTGTCACGTTTTACGATTCTTCCCGGAACACCAACTACTGTACAGTTTGGCGGCACTTCCTCTATGACCACACTTCCTGCTCCGATTTTGGAATTTTCCCCAACCGTGAAGGAACCGATGATCTTTGCTCCTGCACTGATCATGACGTTATCCCCGATTGTCGGATGACGTTTTCCGGTCTCTTTTCCGGTACCGCCTAATGTCACACCTTGATACAAAGTAACATTGTCCCCAACGATTGCTGTTTCTCCAATGATCACACCACTTCCATGATCGATAAAAAATCCTTTTCCGATCGTTGCTCCAGGATGTATCTCAATTCCCGTTTTTCTCGCTGCTCTCTGTGAAATAAATCTTGCCCAGAAGAAATGTCCTTTTAAATACAGCTTATGTGCACGTCTGTAACTTAACATAACGCGAAAACTCGGATAAAGCAATACTTCCATTGGCGACTTAATCGCCGGATCCCGCTCCTTTATCACCGTAAATTCTTCTTTCATATGACTGATAATTCCCAAAACTGGCATCCCCTTTCCTGGACCATGTTACCGCAGTGCTTTTTCTTGCCTGCACGCAGCCATGCGATTTTCTTCACTACCCGCGAAAAAAACGGATTATCTCATCTCTAAGAGACGAAATAATCCGTGGTTCCACTCTAACTTAAGGATCTTTTGATCCTCACTCAATACACTTAACGCGTGTTACTCGTATCCGGATACTATATTGGCAGATAAAACCTTTTCCCCGGACAGACTCACGGAGGCACTTCGGAAATCTCTCTCTGAAAACTGCTTGCAGCCGATGGCAGTCTCTCTCTGTCAGCACTCTGATTTCTTACTCTTCCCGCTCAACGTCCTTACCTTATTTATGCTGATAAGCTATTCGCTTACTCTAGTTTATGCACTTACCCCCGATTTGTCAACGGTTTTATTTTTTCTCCATTTTTTTTCATTGCATACCATCATTTCCCGTGTTACAGTATAAATAGTACCCAATTGCTCTAGGCAGGATAATTTACAATTCATACGAAGGATTTTAAATATGGAACAGCCAATAGAAACTCTGTTAATTGTCGATGATTCACGCTTACAGCGTGCTGTTTTAAATGAAATATTTTCTTCGAACTTCAACATTCTTGAAGTATCTTCCGGCGAGGAATGTCTGCAGATGCTCGAAGAAAAACAGGACACGATCGACCTCGTCCTTTTAGATCTCGTCATGCCTGGAATGGATGGTTTTGACGTTTTAACCCACAGGCAGGAAATGCCGGTGTTTCAAAAAATCCCAGTTGTAGTTCTCACAACAACAAATACTCCGGAAGTACAGACAAAGGCATTTGAATTAGGTGCAAGCGACTTTATCAGTAAACCTGTAGAACCTGCGATTGCGCGTCTGCGCATTGATAACATTTTAAAAACCAACCGCAGGCTTAACAACATTCTAAAAAAACAGGAAGAACTGCGGATCAGATCAGAAGTCGATGAAATGACACATCTGCTGAACAAAACAATTACTGAGCGCACGATTTCCCATTTACTGATGTCTGCACCGGAAGGATTACATGCACTGTTTGCCATAGATATTGACAATTTCAAAGCAGTCAACGACATTTACGGTCATAAAATGGGCGATCATACAATTTCTGTCGTGGCAGGTATTCTCGCATCTCACTTTTCCGGTTCTGATATCGTCGGCCGCATCGGAGGCGATGAATTTGTTGTCTTTGTGCGGAACGTAACCTCCAAACAGGCCATTTACGAAAAAGCCCAGGACCTTTTAGATGCAATTTTAGATAAAGAGACTTTATCCATTCCTGAAAATGTTACAATCAGTATCGGTATCGCTTTCACAGAACCTTATGAGACTTCCTTCACTACACTTTTTCAGAAAGCAGATACTGCACTTGACACTTCAAAGAAATCCGGAAAACAATGCTTTTCCGAATATGGTGTCTCCTCATCCAAACCGGACACCGCCATAAGGAACATTTTATTATACACACATTCCAGAAATGTTGCTTCCACTTTAAAGTTTGCCCATTCTTATCCGGACAGGCTCATAAAAATATCTTCTATTACAGAAATACGGTATGCTATCATGGATAAAAATAATCACGTTCCTGCCGTTTTCATAGATGTATCTGAAACTGAGGATGACGGAATACAATTATGGGATGAATTAAGCCACGATTCCTGGGCTTTGTCAACTCCTATTATTGCAATCTGTAAAGAAGGTAATCTGGCACAGGTTCGAAATGCAATATTGTCTGACCTGATCAATGATCTTATTTTTGAACCGATTGATATGGAAAGCCTCAGAAGACGCATCAAAAAATACCAGACGCACCCGGACATTTCATAAAAAACCACAGTCAGATGTTACTTATCGTTTCTCTGACTGTGGTTTTTCTTTCATTCTATTTCTTTATCCGAACTGATTTTGTTTTCGACCAGTCTGAATAAATTTTCACTTTTTTGGAACCGGATTTTACTTCTTTATAGGTGCGTACTTTTACATAATATTTCTTACCCGGCTTTAATCCTTTGACTTCTTTAGACGTAGTCTTATTGCTTTTGAGCACTACCGTCTTTGTGCTCTTTTTACGAAACGATGCATCGGCTGCATATGCGATTTCATACCCGCTCGTCTGCGACGTCTGTTTTTTCCATTTTAACGAAAATGCTTTTTCCCCACTTTTTATGTTAGTGACAGAAGTTCCTTTCGGACAAATTTCAAACGTCCCTTTTAATGTGCCCGTATAATTTCCCTGAAATCTAACGGTCACAGTCGCTTTTCCGATCTTCTTATTATTCTGGTATGAAATCTTATAGAAATCACCTGAGATCACCTGTCCCTTATTATCTATCACATTAACAACAGGTTTTTTCGATTTTCCATCATAAATATAACGCTCTTTCGACAATTTTATTGTCTTAGGTGCATTGATCGTCTCCTGCTGCAGTACTGTATTACATACACTGCACTTAGTCACAATCTTTCCATCGCTGCCCGGCTCTGCCGGCGTCAGATTTTTCTCTGGTGTATGCGTTTTCTTTGCAATCTTCTCTGTATGGACATCACCGCATGCACAGGAATATATTTTTTCTCCTTCCGCCATACAGGTTGACTCTGTCGTTTTCTGCAGGACATAACTATGTTTGTGCTCAGGTTGAGGTTTTTCTGTGTCCGGTTCCGGTACCTCAGTTCCAGGC
>ERZ1026854.2318-NODE-2318-length-10930-cov-6.244414_pt1 | contig 10930 bp, 6 predicted proteins | sample MGYA00380157_ERZ1026854 | MGnify/ENA primary metagenome ERZ1026854 (study PRJEB33269, sample SAMEA4719793) | human gut metagenome | biome: human-associated habitat; feature: organic feature; material: feces | place: Cameroon | collected 2013-10 ...
GAAATCTGAAAGAAGCCGGCGGCAAACATCTGACCTAACGGACAGAAACTTCATATAAGGCATATGACCGTGGGTAAGGTTGCTAAACAAACCAAAGCCCGATAGCTATTCGGAATGGTCGGTGGAGTTTCCTTGAGCTTGCGAAAAAATGAAGTGGGTATAAGATGGAAAGACAATGTCCTTATCCGAGGAGGTCTCATACCCTTTGTGCGTTATGCTGATGACTCGATGATATTATTTTGTTGTGAAAGACCGTAAAGGCGGAGCGGTAGTCACAGATCAATCTATCATGCAAAGGAGGCCTCCATTATTTGGATGTTCAGACACTTCTCTATCTCAGCTATACTCTTGAATGAGAAGTTTGTATGACCAGACAATATTTTGCTGACGTATTGCGGAGAACAACCAAGACGTGATGCGATGTCTGCACGCGAGAGGTTGTGTTCCTGCATATAATCAATAATTTTCATGGCGATGCCTTGTGACCATTTAAGCCACACTTCATTGTCTTGTCTCCACTTTGCTTCTTCGACAAATCTAGAAGGCTTGCTACTGAGATTTCTTTCAAAAAATTTTAATGTTTTCTCTTTCATAATAAATCCTCCTCAAAAAAGTCTACAAAACTGTCTTTATCAAAGATACAATTCTGCTGCAAATATAAACTTTTCAGAACGAAATATGCAACTTATAGGTTGCTTATTTCGTTCTGAAAAGTTTTTAACATTCTTGAATTTATTTATTATGTTTCTTTCTATTCTCATGTATGCACTAATTACTTCTGATTTGTGCCAAGCTTGACACTTTTCCGAACTTATTTGGTGCAAGTGTACAATATAATGAGGAATGTTACAACTTTTTTGAAAGTTATTTTCGTCCATTTTTCCAAGGATAACGAAACGGTTTCTTTCATTAAACTCTTAGATTTTGGCCTATCGCAAGGACGTGTGTCAGCCGTTTCGATCAAGTGTGTTGTGATTTGCTCAAAATTCATTACCTTTGCGGTGACAAAGACAACGGTGGTAACGCTTTGGAGAACTCATATCGTGTTGTGATTTGCTCAAAATTCATTACCTTTGCGGTGACAAAGACAACCGTGGTGGCTATTTCACGATCCACGTTATTGTTGTGATTTGCTCAAAATTCATTACCTTTGCGGTGACAAAGACAACAGTCACGGAAAAGCGTATCGTAAGACTCAAGTTGTGATTTGCTCAAAATTCATTACCTTTGCGGTGACAAAGACAACTCACTCATGTTGTAGGCAGCATCAGAACCGGTTGTGATTTGCTCAAAATTCATTACCTTTGCGGTGACAAAGACAACTTTTTATTTGTATTAAACTTTTGTTGAAAAGTTGTGATTTGCTCAAAATTCATTACCTTTGCGGTGACAAAGACAACAGAGGTCAAGACTATAACCAAGGCCAACAAGTTGTGATTTGCTCAAAATTCATTACCTTTGCGGTGACAAAGACAACACCACCCTCAAAAATGTATGAACGAAATGTGTTGTGATTTGCTCAAAATTCATTACCTTTGCGGTGACAAAGACAACTCATATAGATAACGGCCGTTTTTACCGATAGTTGTGATTTGCTCAAAATTCATTACCTTTGCGGTGACAAAGACAACTGATGTTCTACAACATCATAAATCGGAGAAGTTGTGATTTGCTCAAAATTCATTACCTTTGCGGTGACAAAGACAACATTGTAGGAAGTTTAGTAGGAACAAAAGAGTTGTGATTTGCTCAAAATTCATTACCTTTGCGGTGACAAAGACAACCAATATTTGCAAATACATGATTAAGAAAAGGTTGTGATTTGCTCAAAATTCATTACCTTTGCGGTGACAAAGACAACGAGAGGAACATGTTAACAGCATTATTAAGAGTTGTGATTTGCTCAAAATTCATTACCTTTGCGGTGACAAAGACAACTCGGTGCTGGCATGATGGAAACCCGCTATAGTTGTGATTTGCTCAAAATTCATTACCTTTGCGGTGACAAAGACAACAACGTCGAGCGTGTCGGCGTTACTTGTATGTTGTGATTTGCTCAAAATTCATTACCTTTGCGGTGACAAAGACAACGTGTTCAAATAAAATAAATATAGTATGAAAGTTGTGATTTGCTCAAAATTCATTACCTTTGCGGTGACAAAGACAACATTAATTTGGTATTTGGCTGAGAATCAGAGGAATATCGAATGTGCTAGAAATAAAAAAAGATGTTGTCTAAAAAGAAGAACTCACGGTTAAAATTGAGTTCTTCTTTTTTGTAGGTGTGCTTACTTCTCGATTTGTGTGAGTTAGAATAATTCTAACTGTGTGCCTGGCGTGTTAACAGCTTGAGGCTTTTTCCCATAAAAAAGACTTATGTTTGAGAATTGTTTGTCTGTGACGCACATTATCCCAACTTTACCATGTTCTGGAAGAAACGATTTCACACGTTTAATGTGTGCATCAGCATTTTCCATGCTTGCACAATGGCGTATGTATATTGAGAACTGAAACATCGTAAAGCCGTCACTTTGTAGGTGCTTGCGAAAAAGCATGTACGCTTTTTTGTCTTTTTTTGTCTCAGTGGGCAAATCGAAGAATACCAGTATCCACATAACGCGATATTCGCTAAAACGGTTCATGTTTCTTACATTATTATAATGTTATGCTTAACGTACAGGATAGGCAATGCGACGCAATTCTCCTGAGAAACATTTGTAAAGAGATGCCGTGGTCTGTGTGGCTGCCACCATCAGCGGACTGCGTTTGCCTCCTATCACAACGTCAAGTGTGGGTATGGAGAGCAGACGCGCTTTAAGCGTAGTTGTTAGCTGCAAGTTTTCCGCTCCTTGTTCTTTTACAATAGCAAAAACCAGTTCGTCAACATAGGGCCGATAAGGCTCCATGATGTCGTCTGCAAGACAATAAGCGTTGTAGCGGTTGTGATGATGTATGCCTAAGGTTGGAAGCATGCCGCTTGCTACCAAGGCTCGTGCCACGACGGCTCTTAAAATGGCATAGCCATAATTGAGGATGTTGTTGGGGGCCATGCCTTCACGGCTGCGTGTGAACGTTTCAAGTCCTGTAATGGTGCTGAAGAAGTTGCGCCAATAATAAGCCGCGGCATGACCTTCAACATTGTCTGGGTCGCCACTGCGCACATCGTCTGCCCACCGTTTCATGTTTTTGACGGGTGTGCCACTGCAAGCCGACAATACGGCTGCCTGATTTTCTATCTTGGCTTTAATGGTTTGCTGCCATAGCTGTTTGCGTAGGGGGAACGATGCTTCCAGCTGATAACGGAAACGCTCGTTTTGTGTGGAGTTGCCATAGAGCGGCAGCATCAGGCCTACGGGCAGACTATGGCTGTCGCAGGTTATCACAGCACAGTTGTTTTCAAGCAGGGCTTCAAGCAGACCTTGGGTGATGGTGATGCGACGGTTGTCGAGTACCACCACGCCAATGTCTTCTATAGGTTTTGTCGTTTCAGCCCGCTTTTTTATCACTTCTGGCAATTGATCGTTGCTTTCCACTTCGGGTAGCTTTATCACCATTTGCCCTGTTCTTAGTGAAAGGTAGGCTGGGTTCCCAAAATATAATGTCTTTTTTATCATAGGGTGGTGTTTGATGAGGGGTTAATATTCGCCAACGGCAACGATTTGTCCGATGTTGTTGACGCGAACTTTTACGATGCCTGCAATACCTTTGAGGCCAAGTTGAGATTTATAAGTTATTCCAGAAAGTTCTTTTGGCGTTTCAACATTTGTTTCCAAATGATGTCTAAAGAAATAATTCTTTGTAGCCAGCTTCTGCACCCTAAACAAGTTTGCACTTATCACCGCATAATTTTTAGGATCAAGCAGATCTATCTCTTTAGGGTCAAATCCTGTCTTTTCGTTCGGGAACACGAAGTATTCGTTGCGTTTCATTGTGAACAAGAACTGCCAACCCTCATCTTTATTATAGTTACGGTCCACGATGGGCAGATGCTGGATTGCCCTTGCTGTAGCCTCAAAGTAAGACACGACGTGTTCTTGCAGGTTGCCGTTGGCATCGCGGAAGATGGCCACATGATGATTGTTGCTTGTGCTTACATAGTCGGACGGCATGCGTCGTCCTTTGCTGTCGCACATGGGCTTACCTTGCACATCGTGCTTGTCGTGCAAGGCAACAGCGTTGCTCACGCCACGAATGGTGACACGCTTTATCTGTATGCCACGCTCGCGGTTCAGCCAAATGGGGTTCTCGTCAAGGTTTGAGAACGCCTTCTTGGCGTCGCCTCCAAACTCTTTGAGACGAGCTTCCAGAATTTCTTTTACATGCTCGTCAATCACCTTGTCAACCTTAAGATCCTTGTCTATAGGTTTGCGCTGTGTAAAGATTGTTTCGTATGTCACAGTTTTTACCTTAGTAGGCACGCTCAAGGTGTGGTCGTCGTTCAGATATAAAGGATTCTTCTCCAAACTGTTGCGGCCTGTGAATGCCTTTTTCGCATTGCCACCATATTCGCCCAACCGCTTGAGAAGAGCCTCACGATAACGAGGACTCGCCACGGTAGCAATTTTTTCTTCTGTGAATGAAGAGCTTATCTTTTCTTCCTTCACCACACAACAGCGCACGTTGCCATACACCGTTTCGTTATGAAGTTGGCAACGCGGGGTGAGTTGCACCGTTTGCTTCTTCTCGCCTCTACGTTTTATGGAGTTGATGTTGCGCGTAACGACCTTGTTCTTTGCTTTGGTAGATACCAGTATGTCCTGAAGCAGTCGGCGTGCTTCGGCTCTGAAGACATCAAGCGGCATGGGAGGCATAAAGCGCAGTTTGCCGTGCGCATCGCGATAAAGACATGTCTGCTCGATGGCATAAATGCTACCTGCCTTGTTGCTGCGTGCGTTCAGGTTGTTCAGATACTGAATGAAGCTATGCTTCGTGAACGCTATCGTCAGCGCATCCATGGCATGATGTCGATGGTCGTTGCGTTTGGTCCAATCTTTTATACGTTTTATTTGTCGCCCGTCATGATCCTTGAACGTTTCGGTTAAGCCCAATTTGTTATACTTGTCCCAATTGAGCTCTTTCATGATGTCGACGAGTTGCCAATCGTCACGCAAGCGGTCGGTCACAGCACCCGTTGTAGGCACCACCCCCCGTACCATGCTTTCAAGAATTTCGCGTGCCTTACGGGCGATATATTGTGAGTCGCGCAAGTCGCGGTTGATGAAACCTTCAGGTATGTCGGCTTCCTTCATCAGCAGTTTGTCGTGTTTTGTTTTGCTGATGATGCCGTCAGCGTAAAGATAGTCGATACGTTCCTTATATTCTTTGGCGCCTTTTTCACCATACTTGCTTTGCACATAGTCGAAAGCTGTGGCGTTGCTTTTCTCAAGATTGGCTTGGCGTGCTTCAAGCGTTTTGTTAGAGAACGAGTCGTCAAACAAACGGGCTTGCGGTATGATATGCTCAACGTCAAACTCTTTAGAAAAGAGCTTTTCACGGGGGATGTATGTCTGCGAATAGAGCGTCTTGTAGCCGTTGTCTTTTAGCTCAAGCCAGAGACGGTAACGGGTGATGTCGTTTCGACTTACATGCGGCATGCCGAACTCGTCTTGTAAGATACGTCTATATTCCTCTTGCTGGGCTGTGGCGCGTGTAATGTCGGCGGTCATCTGTTCGCGCTCCTTGGCACTCTTTTTCAGCTCGCGTGCCATCTCAATGCGTATCTCGTCGGGCTTGCCATATTGTGCCGACACCTCATTAACCACATTAATCATTTGGTTAAGGATTTTCTCAACCACAGGGTTGCGCAAGCTGTTGCGTGGCAGCAGAGGCAACGTGTCGACAAGAGGTTTCTTGTCAAGTTCTTCTTTTGTGAGCGAGCGGCGTGAATGTCTGTATCCTGCATATTCGCATGCCACGCTATATTCGTTGCCGTCCATCATGTAAGGCAAGATGCGACGCATGGCCTTGGCACTAAGATTGCCGTAATCGGGCATGAACGTGATGGTTGCAAACACGGCAGCATAGTTGTGTTCCATGCCAAAGGTCTCTGCAATGCGGGTAATGAGCTTTTCGTTGCCAGTGGCTGAGTTGTCGCCAGCATACGAGTAGAGCAGATGCCACAGCTGGTAGGCAGGTTGGTGCTCAAACGCTTTGCCCTCAAGACATGGGTCGAAATTGAGGAAACCAGACTTTATTCCCAACGCATTGAATATCTGATTGATGGTAGACACGACGGTTTCATACGACAGTTTTGCAAAGTCGTATTCGTTATGTCCGCTCATGACAATAATGGTTTGGCATGCTTTTACAAAAGCCGCCATTGTGTGGTTGCCGTCTACCTCGCGGAAGTTGAGGCTCAGCCCCTTTCCGCTCTTAAACAGCAACTTCAGAATTTCGGCTGCCGACATGCGCTCTTTTAGGCTCAGCTCTTTATATAATGTCTGCTTTTCTTCTTCTGTAAGACAGCGGCTGCCATACTTATAGGTTGCTGCCGTGCCGAACAGGTCGAGCTGTTTTTCAGGGATGATGTTGCCCGACACTTGCACATTGTTAAGTGTTTGCCATATCTTAAAGCTCTGGAACAGTGGCGACGACTTGGGACACACGCGCAGACCTGTCGTTATTGTCTTCTTCTTTCCGTCAACCACAACTTCTTTCGGTTTGCTTTCCAGCTCGCAATAGCCCACAAGGCTCTTTTGCGATTTCAGTTGACGCTGATAGAAAATCACGATGTCACGAATCTCATGTTTCAGCTCGGCGGTGAGCTCCGGGTGATAAGTGGCTTGAGTCTCCCATATACGTTCAAACTCGTCAAGATAGTCTTGGCGGTAAAACACTTGGTTCTTCAAGCTCGTGTTTGGGTCTTTTTCAAGCTGTTGCATTTGATATTGCCCCACTGTTTGGTGGTTAAAATAAAGCTCTTTGCTGCGGTCGCTTATTGCTCCGAGGTAGCCGCTTGTGCCATGTATCTGACCGTTAATCTTTTGCAGAACGATGGCCAGCTCTTCCAACCCTATTTTCTTGTCTAAAGCTTCTGAACGCCAACGATAGTTTTCGGCCTTCTGTTCGGCTGTTGTGCCGTTACGTTTCATGCCTTTTATATCGAACGGTTGCGCACAGATGGCCCATGTCTGCTTCTCGTTTTTGTTTTTTAGCGCATCAAAAAGTTCTTGCGTCAGCAGTTCGGGGTAATAGGCTTGTTGCGCATGCCAAACGGCCTTCAGCTCGGCAGTGAGGTCGGAGGGATAAAAGTCGGGCAAATATTTCTTGCCATTGCGCAAAAGGTTTAAAACATACTGGCCTGGTGTGAGGTGCTGTTCGTACAGTTGACGCGCTACGCTCATGCCGTCAATGAGTTTGCCGTCTTCGCCAGAATCGGCTTTACGGCTACTTTTATAACCACGCTTTTTGTTTATCATTAAAAGCACACGGGCCAATTGTTCAAGGGTTATTTCTTCGCTCACGGCTCGTGCTCTTAGTTGGCGCGTTTCAAAAGTGGTGCGGTTGCCTTGTTCGCAAAGCACGGTTTCGTCTGTAATGAAACCGTGTTCTTTTAATAACGTCAATAGGTTTTCGCGGCGCAACTTGAAGCGTTGTAGGTTACGCCGAGCACTGCGTTTCAGCGTTCGGTCTGCATTAGTGGTGATGGCCTTTCCTTTTTCAAAGTTCGATTGCTCGTCAACAGAGAGAGGGTTTACCCTTACACCAAGTTTTATGATTGACGACTGTTCGTTGTCGTTTTCTTTCTCATTTACCAAAGCCCATCCTATGCTGGTTGTGCCTAAGTCAAGACCTAATATTTTTTTCATGTATTATTCTTTTTTATGGGTTGTTGCTTAATGTGCAGTGTTTTTTAGTAATAGATTACAAATTTAGCAATAATAATTTTATAAGTTATATAAAATCCGAAAAATATTTGGTCGTATGATTGCTTTTCGTTATATTTGCAGCATGAATTTGAGCAAATCACAATAAGGATTATTCCGTTGTGAAAACATTAGGTTCGCCCATCGTCCTTAACGGTGGGCTTTTTTGTTTGTTAAGCCTCTCTTATCTAACGGTATAGCTTATAACGAATAATTTTATCCTCATATCCAGGGGCAGAAGCTGAGAGGAGTAGTAATTCCGCCTGGCAATTATTTGTCGGTGTTTAAAGTTATCTTCATTGCCGTCATGTCTCAATTATTTGAAGTAACTTTACCGATGAATTTGCATTAGTGTGATACAAAGATTTAATAAAATCATTCCTTGTGTGTAAGTTTTCTAATTGTCGTGCGACTAATGAGGTAAAGAGTCGAACGATAACAATAAGTTTAAAATGGAAAAAAGCGAATTAGAACAAAAGTTTCTAAGCTTGGTGGACAGCTACAAGCAGGTGATATATAAAGTCTGCTTCATGTATGCCACCGATGACGAGACCATCAGCGACCTCTATCAAGAGGTGGTGCTGAACCTCTGGACTGCCTTTCCGCGATTCCGAAGCGAGAGCAAACCATCGACATGGGTGTATCGCATCAGCGTGAACACCTGCATCTCACACCTGCGTCATAACATAAAGCGACCAGAGACTGTGAGCCTTACGATGTCGATGGGCGACCTCTTTCCTGAGGAATCGGAAAGGGCACAACTTCAAAATCTCTATCAGCTCATAAGCCAGCTCGGCGAATTGGAACGCGCGCTGATTCTGCTGTGGCTCGACGATAAGAGCTATGAAGAGATAGCGAAAATTCTCGGTATATCAGTATCGAACGTTGGAGCGCGCATCAACCGTGTCAAGACGAAGCTAAGGGAAATGTCTAATCATTAAAATCAGAAAACTATTATGGAATTAGAAGATTTGAAACAAAAGTGGAATATGCTCGATGAGCGACTCTCAAAGAGTGAGGTCTATAACAAACGAGCTTTGGAAGAGGTAATCAAAGGTAAGAATAAGACTACCTACGAGAAACTACAGAAGCAGGGGATGTTCAACTTCTTTGTCACGCTTTCTATTGCATCTGTCATCTTACCTTTATTGTATAGCATGGGAATCTTCCGCGACACGTCGTTCTACATTTTAGAGATGGTATGTCTTCTTGGCGTAGTGATGGTGGCTTGTAGACTGACTGTGCTTTATCGTTTCAATGTAATGAAGACGCCTACTGAGCAACTATGCAATCTTATCAACTACAAGCGTTGCTATTTCTTTGAGTCTGTGGTTGGCGTACCACTGGGCGTTTTGGGCATCTTTGCCACGGATTACTTTGAGCACACAACCTCGTCATTCGGACTGTTCTTCGACCTTCTCGGTGTAATAGCAGGCGTTTCATGTGCTTATTTTGGATATTTGAAACATAAGACTACGATGTTGGAGATAAGTCAGAACCTTACAGAACTCAAGAACTTCGGATAGACAAAAAAGCAATAAGAAGAGCCGAGAAGACATGCTCACCAGAAGAAGAATTTCGGAAAGTAATGATTAACGGAAAAAGCGGTACAGAAATCATGCTATACAATTTCTATACCGCTTATATTCAACGCTTAAAGCTGTTCTTATAGCTATTTGAACGATTAATATTCGTCATCATTGAAGAGGAATAAGGCGTGTTGAGTTTTAAGTGGTTATATTGCTGTGTCAACCTTTTCGATCATTTTACTTCATTGTGAAAGTCAATAAAAGGCGGTATAAATCTCTGCTATAAGCATGATTATTTGTCCAACCATTTCATAGCCCACTCAGCTAAAGGCGAGGGACAAGCTAACATACCGCAGTTTTGCTGTAAATTGAGAAATGAGAAACGTATACGGTTCTTGGGCTGGTAACGTTCGTTATACACAACAATACTTCTTCCGCTGACACAATTTTCTGCCTTTACCTCTACAGGGATTATCTCATCCTCTCGCTGTAACAGAAATTCAATCTCTGCCTTTCCTTCCGAAGACCAATAGTAAGGCATTGAACCATACGCTGGCAACAGGCTTTGCAGCACTGCATTCTCCGCCATTGCGCCTTTAAATTCTGTGTAATTGGCAGTCGGGTCAATGACAATGCTTCCCGGTAGTCCGGCCAATCGTCGCAACAGTCCGCAGTCACTGGCATAAATCTTGAATATGTCTGGTTCTTCGTAGGCACTTAAAGGCATTCCTGGTTTCGACACCGCATTCACGCGATATATCATACCAGCATCTTCAAGCCACAACAAAGCGTCTTCATAATCACGACTTCCTGCTCCTTTCTTTATAATCTTATATATGAACTTTCTATTTTCCTTGGCAAGTTGAGATGGAAGTGAACGCCAAATAGCATGAATGCGCGGTATCTCGCGAGGTTCTGCATACTTGGCAAAGTCAAGCTCATACAAGTCTAATATGCCTTGTAATATGTCGTCCACTGCTTGCATGCCTTGATTTTCAAGCATACTCACGGTAGCTTCTGGCATTCCTCCAGACACCATATATCTGCGGTATTCCGACCTCAACTTGTCAAGTATAATAAGAGGCAATTTCTCTGGCTGTTCTATCTGTTCTACAAAATTGAATGTCTGGAAATCGCTGGCTCGCAGATACTCTTTGAACGTAATCGGATACATACGCATAACCAGCACCTTTCCTACTGGTACGGTCATGCTCCTCCTTTTAACAGCCACTCCTAACAGCGAACCTGCTGCAATAATATGCCATTCGGGAGCATCTTCACAAAAATACTTTAACGAGTTGAGCGCTTCTTCACATTCTTGTATCTCATCGAATATGAGCAGTGTCTTGCCTGGAACAAGAGGCACTTGGCTATAAAGGGCGAGTTCCTTAATGATGCGTGCCGGCTCCTTTGATACAGTGAAGGCAGACAGCAACTCTTTCTGGCGGTCAAAGTCAAATTTCGCCGTATAGTCGAAACATTCTCTTCCAAACTCCTCCATAGCCCATGTCTTGCCAATCTGACGGGCTCCTTTCA
>ERZ1026854.2323-NODE-2323-length-10915-cov-4.310037_pt1 | contig 10915 bp, 10 predicted proteins | sample MGYA00380157_ERZ1026854 | MGnify/ENA primary metagenome ERZ1026854 (study PRJEB33269, sample SAMEA4719793) | human gut metagenome | biome: human-associated habitat; feature: organic feature; material: feces | place: Cameroon | collected 2013-10 ...
CACATAATAAAAGAAAAAAGAATTATTGTAAATGTTTTCACAAAACTTTGTAATGTAAAAAATTTTGTGGTAAAATTTTGGCTGTGATGATAAAACCTTTAGTAACAGTAATTACAATTACTTTTAATTGTATAAAATACGGTAGAAAAGAAACATTAATCCAAAGTATAGAGAGTGTGCAAAATCAAGATTATGAAAACTTTGAGCATATAATTATTGACGGTGCTTCAAGTGACGGAACCTTAGAACTTTTGCAAAATTATCCGCATTTAAAAGTTTTTTCAGAACCTGACAAAGGGGTTTATGATGCGTTTAACAAGGGTGTAAGAAGGGCAAACGGAAAATATATTGTTTTTGTAAATTCGGACGATTATTTCAGCACAAATAAGGCGATAAGTCTTTCTGTCGATGCGTTGGAAAAGAATAACGCAGATTATTCCTTTGCGACGACATATTTGCTCAATGAAAAAAATCCGAAACGATCTACAATGCGTGTGCCGAAAATATGGAAATCGTTTTCAAAAATGCCGTTTTGTCATCAGTCAATGTTTTGTAAAGTTGACGTTTTGAAAGAAATCGGATTGTTTAATGAAGATAATAAAATTACGTCTGATTATGAAGTTTATATGAAGCTTTTGCTTGGTGGCTATAAAGCTGTTCAAGTAAATGAATCTATTGTAACTTTTAGAGTTGGAGGAATATCTGATAATATTGAGATTTTTGCTAAGGAAAGATGTGAATTGTTTAAAAAAATATATGCTCCATATTATAAGTTATCAGCTGTTCAAATAGGTGAAATTTATGAAAATTCCTATTTTCCGATAGGGCTTGCGTTTAAGCTTGCAAAATATTTAAGATTTTCTGACAGAATAAGGTTTTTGTATGAAGAAATCCGCCGTTTTATATTTCAGGTGAGAACTTCTAAAAAACATAGGTTGGTGAGAGTATTCGGACATCGCTTTGTATAGATTGGAAATATTGAAATTTCGGATATTTCATTAATCTTTACAATATGCTGACAAGTATACATATTTAAAGTATTATGATAACATTGTATTATTAAAAACTAATAAGAAGAAAATAAAGAGGTATGAATTTATGAAAAAAGCTTTAATAACAGGTATTACAGGGCAAGACGGTGCATATCTTGCAGAACTTTTGCTTGAAAAAGGTTACGAAGTTCACGGGATGAAAAGACGTTCTTCATCTTTTAATACTCAAAGAATTGATCATTTGTATAAAGATATTCATGATAAAAAATCAAGATTAAAACTTCATTATGGAGATTTAACAGACAGTACAAATATTATCAGATTGGTTCAAGAAATTCAGCCTGATGAAATTTATAACCTTGCTGCACAATCACACGTAAGAGTTTCTTTTGATTGTCCTGAATATACTGCAAATGCAGACGGTTTGGGAACTTTGAGAATTCTTGACGCAATCAGAATTTTGGGATTGGAAAAGAAAACAAAATTCTATCAAGCATCAACTTCCGAACTCTACGGTTTGGTTCAAGAAACTCCGCAAAAGGAAACTACACCGTTCTATCCGCGTTCACCATACGCTTGTGCAAAACTTTATGCTTATTGGATTACGGTAAACTACAGAGAAGGTTATGATATCTTTGCCGCAAACGGTATTTTGTTTAACCATGAATCTCCTCGACGTGGCGAAACCTTCGTTACAAGAAAAATTACAAGAGCTGCTGTTAGAATTAAGCTCGGCTTGGAAGATAAATTGTACCTCGGAAACCTCTCTTCAAAACGTGACTGGGGGCATGCAAAAGATTATGTTGAAGGTATGTGGAGAATTCTTCAACAAGATAAACCTCAAGATTATGTTCTTGCTACAGGGGTTACAACAACAATCAGAGATTTCTGCAAAATGGCATTCAAAGAAGTTGGTATTGACTTAGATTTTATCGGAACTGGTGTGGATGAAAAAGGTGTTGATAAAGCAACCGGCAGAGTTATTATTGAGGTTGATCCGAGATACTTCCGCCCTACAGAAGTTGATTTGCTTTTAGGCGATTCTTCTAAGGCAAGAAAAGAACTCGGTTGGGAACCTAAATACGACCTTCCTGCACTCGTTAAAGAAATGGTTGAAGAGGATATGAAAGAAGCTCAAAAAGAAAAATTCCTGAAAAACGAAGGTTATGAAGTTCTAATCCCGCAGGAAGCATAATCTTTTATGAAAAAACTTTTGTATGTAAAACATGCTTTTCACAATAAAACAAAGTCAAATAACTTCCTTCAAGAAATATTGAAAACTCAATATGAAGTGGAGTTTTTTGACTTTGATAATTATAATGATTCGTTTGAAAATTTTTCTGAACTCGACGGCAAAGAATTTGATACGGTTGTGCTGTTTCAGATAATGCCGCCGATTTCGTTGTTGAAAAAGTATGTAAAATTCAATCATATTGCGTTTTTTCCGATGTATGACGCAACTCATTTTTTTAATATCCCGATTTGGAGTGAGTATCGTGATTGCAATATAATAAATTTTTCATCAACTTTGCACAAAAAATGTCAAGAACTCGGGCTTTCGTCTTTTTATGTTCAATATTTTCCAAAACCTGCTCAAATAGAGGATGAAGGCGATGAAAAATCAATATTTTTCTGGCAAAGACGTGAAAAAATCAGTCCGAAAATTATGGAAAAAGTCCTTGATGTAAAAAGTTTGAATAAAGTTTATTTGCACCAAGTTCCGGATCCCGAAAACAAGATTGTTGAACCGTCAAAAGTTTTTGAAGGTAAGATTGTTGTTTCAAATTGGTTTGACACAAAAGATGAAATGGAAAAATATATTCAAAAATCTGCTCTGTATTTTGCACCGAGAGAATATGAAGGTATCGGGATGAGCTTTTTAGAAGCAATGGCTGCGGGCAGATGTGTGATTTCTCCAAACAATCCGACAATGAACGAGTATATAAAAGACGGGCAGACGGGATTTTTGTATAACTTCAAAAAGCCTGAAAGAATTAATCTGAAAGATGTTAGAAAAATCCAAAAACAAACAGCGGATTATATTAAAGAAGGTTTTGACAAATGGGAAAATGAAAAATTCAAAATCCTTGATTGGCTTGAGGTTTCGCCGTCTGAAAATTCTAACCCCGAGCTTATGGACGAAAAAATCTTAATCAAAAAGCCTGAAAAGAAGCTGTTTTTTAAAATTTACACAACAAAAAAGACCGTTACATACAAGTTATTTAATTTATTTCCTGTAAAGATAAATCGCCACTCACATTAAAATGACTTCACTTATTTGTGATTATGAGTTATTATATGAGTATACAGACCGAAAGCGAGAAAATTATGAAATCAGTTAAGGAAGTATCTACAGAATCGAAAATTTTGGACAGATTGAAAAATCATCCGACTTGCTTGGCATTAGCTAAGTATCTTTTTGCGGATGAAGAGTTGCAGGAAATGCAGGATTATTCAAATAATGTTTCAATAAGACGTTTGGGGTTTAACGACCACGGGCCTGTTCACATGAGGCAGGTCGTCGGCAATGCTATTAAGATGTTGAATATTTTGCACGAAGCAGGCATTCAAACATCCCTTGAACATGAAGAAACAGGAACTTTTGAAGATAGTATGTGTGCCGTAATTTTGGCAGGTTTAATGCATGATTTGGGAATGGCAATCGGCAGACAAGGACATGAAGAAATGTCCGTTCTTCTTGCTCAACCGATTATTGAAAGAGCTTTAATGCACGTATTCCCTGACAATTTGCATAAGCGTGTAATTATTCGCTCGGTTGCGACAGAGGCGATTATCGGTCACATGTCCTCAAGAAAAATCCACTCAACCGAGGCCGGAATTATTCTGATTGCAGACGGTTGCGATATGACAAAGGGCAGAGCGAGAATTCCGCTTGCGATTAACACAACACCTCGTGTCGGCGATATCCATAAATATTCGGCAAATGCAATTAATCGTATCGGTATTCACAGAGGTGAAAGAAAACCTATTAAAATTGATATCGAAATGTCGGGTGATGTCGGATTTTTCCAAATTGAAGAAGTTCTTTTGACAAAAATTGACGCAAGCCCTGCAAAACAATATATCGAGCTTTATGCAGGTGTTGTCGGACAAGACAGAAAATGTTACCTCTAATTTAGCGGTATTGGTATTAAATATTTGTAAAAATCGTATTCGGGAAAGTCTTTTGGTAGGCTTTCCCAATATCTTATAATGAGCAATCCGGATTTTTCAAGCTCGTAGCCGACCTTTTCGTCCCTCGTCAAATAAGGATAGACAAAAGGAACGTCAAATTTTGACAGTTCAAATTGAAGTTCGTTTTTCTCTCTGTATTTTTTGTGGAATTCTTGAAATTTTTCGAGCCGTTTCTCTTTTTCTTTTTCAAAATCTATTTGCGAGAGAAGGTTTTTTGTGCAATCAGAAATCTTTAAAATTTCCTCGTTATCAAGTCTTGTTTCGTTTTCTACAAGTTCTTCGTAAGATAATTTGGTGGAAAACTTTTCGTAAATAAATTCTTCTTTTGGAAAATCAATCTCAAATTTTTGGGAAATATTTAATTCCGCACCGTCTTTTACGTTGAAAAATTTCCTGTAAGATTTGAAATCAGCAAGCCCGACCTCCGGCATGAAAGGGTTGTGAGCGTTGTCGACAATGAGATTTTTATATTTTTGACTGAGTTTGAGAACATTTTTCGAGCAAATTCCAAAATAATTCGGGTAGAGAATAAAATCGTTTTCGCCAAAATTAACGACAGGCATGAAGTTTTTGTCGATGTGGTAAAAATGAATTTTACAATTTTCCTTGCGTACCGCACGAATTACCGTCGGGCAGATATAAAACGGCATAAAAATTTCTTCAATCCCGTAGGTTTTTATAATATATCTCAGGCAATTTCTGCCGAGGTTCAGTTGAATTTTATATCTCATAATCGCCTACAAAATCAGGATTACCGCTAAGGTTATCGCTGCAACTATTGTGGACAAAATCAGCAAAAATTTAAACCAAGAGAATTTTTTGCCTGTTTGTTTTTTTGTTACACTGTATTGCCTTTTGGATTTTACGGGTTTGGGCGGTTTGGTGGAGGTTGAATTTTTCTGTAATTTTTCGGCTTTTTTAAGTTCTTTTTTCTTTTCGGCAAGGTATTTTTCTTGCAAAGTTTTTGTGCGACTTTTTTTGCCCGTAATCAGCAGTTCTTCATCATAGACAAGATTTTCCAGTTTCGGGTCATAGTCAGGTTGTGTTGTTGCAAAATTAATCGCCGCTTCAAATGCTCTTTGCAAACATTCTAAAGCCGCAATGCCACTGTTTTTAGAGGTTTGAGAGTGAGCCGCCTCGTTTCCGCTCTTTTTTAGGAAATACAAGTCGTCAAGGAATTCTTTTTCTCTCGGAGTGCCGTGCGACATATCCTTTAGGGTCGCAAGCATTTCGTCAAAAGTGTCGTCTGGCATGCGTTTGTCTTTGAGAACTTTTTTGCAGATGTTTTCGGCGAATTTTCTCGTCTGAATTATGCATTGGTCAAAATACTCGTCACGATAGAGTTTTTCGGCATCCAGGGCTAGTTTAAATAAACTGCTGTCGATTTCTTTTAAAAATTGAAAATTATTCATTATTTGTCGTTACCTGTATAAATTCTCACGTAATTCCAGTAACTTTTGAAAACTTTTTTGACGTATGTTTTGGTTTCCGGATACGGAATTTGTTCGACGAATTCGTCTGTGTCGTTGTAATAAATTTTTTGTTTCCACGAATTTACGGAGCCTATTCCGCCGTTGTATGCTGCGATTGAGGAAACATCCATGCCTGACAGCATGCTTTTCAAAAATGCATAATATGCGTTTCCTAACCTGATGTTGTCGTGTGGATTTTTCAGATTAAAAGTAGAAATCCCGTTTTTTGAAGCGATTTCGTTTGCGGTTGCAGGCATGAGTTGCATTAAGCCGACTGCCCCGACACCACTTTGTACATTCGGGTTGAAATAGCTTTCTTCCCTTGCGATAGCTTCCATTAAAGGAGCATTGTTGCCGTATTTTTCGGCATTAATTTTCATATCGTTGTAATAATGTTGAGGGTATACCAAACGCCATCTCATGTCGTACTTGTCGGGTTTTGTTGCAAGTGCGTCCATGGCATCTCTGGCAGTTACCATCGAACTGCTGTAGTCACCTTTTCTATATAAAATCCAACTTCTCAAAAAGTCGTCGCCTCGAGAAAATTCTTCTAAAATATCGTAATCTTCTAAAGAAATTAAGGTTTCGATTATGGCAGGTTTGTGTTTGTACGGGTATTCTACCGGCAATTCCGGAATTTGGGTTGTGATAGTTGTTCCGTGGTTGTGGTTCATTCGTAAGTATGCACGATAAGCATAGTAGTTGTCGGGATATCTGGCAATTACGCTCCTGTAATAACCCATATATCCGCTGTAATCTTGTTTTTTCTCGCAAATCCTGCCCATCCAGTACATTACCATTGGCACATATTGTGATTTTTTGAACTTATTTAGGAAATCTCGTCCTATTTTTGTTGCTCCGTTCAGGTCGTTTTTGCGAATTGTTTCAAGAAAAATTTGCGACTGTGCGTCCTCTACAAACTCGCTCCTCGGGAAGGCAAGATATAGATTTTTGAAGCATTGCGACTTGTCGGCAGAATTTGCATAAGTGCATTTTACATCCCAAATGTAGTCTTTGCCCTTAGATTTTGCAAAGTTCAGCAATTTGCTTGCCCCTTCGTATTTTGACGAGTAGAGCAACAGATAGGTGTCGACTGCGTCGTAGACGTCTTGGTTGTCAATGTATTTTGCGTGGTTTTGCAAACCCCATTCGGTGAGGTATTTTACACGTGGTTTGTTGCCTAGTTTGTAGGCATTTTGAACTTCTATTGCCCACGAGTCTTTAAAATCAACTTTTGACAAGACTTTTTCAGCTTTTTCATATTCATTAAAAAGGTAATACGACTTTGCCATAAGAAGGTAATCGTCCGAAGAAATTGACTTGTCAAGGCTGAGCCAATTTTCGATTACGTTGAGAGCAAGACGTCCTGTCGGGGCTTTTGTAAGGTAATGTCTGAAGTGATTTTCTACCTCAATTTTGCCTGAAAGCGGAAAAATTTTGTCTTTGGAGTTTTTATATTCGTCCATTAAAAGAATGCCCGAATAATATTCTGCGGCGATTGCAAAATCTGTGTGCGGATAAGATGAAATTATGTTGTCAAAATATTTTTTTGCTGTGTGCGGGTCGGTTTTGACAAGTGCTTGAGCAGCCATATATTTTGATTTTGGGCTTAATTTGTGTTTCGGATAAATTTTGAAAAGGGTTTTATATTTTTTTACGGCGGTTTTGTTGTCCTCAATTTTTGCGGCACAATCAGCCTGATGATAAATCGCAATCGGCTTTAGGGGCGAAAAAAAGCTTATGCGGGAAAACAGATAATACGCATTTTGATAATTCTCTTTCTGCACATCTGCGAGAGCTTCTCTATAAATTTTTTCGGTCTTGACCGGCGGTTGGCTGAGAAATGCTCCGGCAATGCTTGCAAGAACCAAAACGCTCCCTATAATTAAACCCTTTTTCATTTTATCTTCCATAATATTATTGTAGCATGAAAAGATTTTGGGGTGATAATCGGTTTTGATATTAAAAAAGGCAGGACTTTCGCCCTGCCTGAAACTTTTTATTTAACTGAAAGTTTTTTCTTAGAATCTTTTTCCGTGTATTTTTTAGGTGCATCAATCTTTAATACACCGTGTTCCAATTTAGCCTCTGTTTTTTCGACATTGATTTCTTCAGGGAAATAAACGGTTCTTGAAAATTCGCCGTATCTGAATTCTGATTTTTTGTAGGCTTTTTCATCTTCGTTGTGTTCTTCTTCTTTTTTAGCATTGATAATGATGTAATTCTTGTCTATATCTATATCTAAATCTTCTTTCTTAACTCCTGGGAGTTCAGCTCTTACCTCATAATCTCTGCCCTTGTCAGTAATTTCAACCGGCATAGAGAATTTTTCAACATCTTCCCAGTAAGCAGCTTCCGGAAAATAGCTGTCAAAATGTCTGTTCAAAAGAGAACTGATTTCATCATTTACTGTTCTTATAAAATGTTCCGGTGCTTTTCTAACTAAAAATTTCATATTCAACGCTCCTTTCAAGTTGTCTATTACTTTCAACACTTACGTTATAACTCTATTTTACGAATAATTGAGTTTTGTTAACTAAATTTTAACAATTACGTTGTGATTGTGAACTGTGTCACTTAATGCGAGGGTGTACTAAAGATATCAGGTGTTGATAATTTTTGCAATGGGTAAGGTGAATATGGTGAAGAGTGAAGGGTGAGGGTGGACTAAGCGAAAGTGTTTCCACCAAAAAGGCGATAAGGCTATAAGGCGATAGGGCGATAAGTCCGTTACAATGTGAGGTGTGAAGAATGAACCTTGAAGGGTAATTTTATTTTACTGTGTGGAACTCTTCGTTTTCCAAAAATTTATGACTATGATTGAAGAAATTAGGCAAAAAATAAAATGTGTCCTAATCGTCATCGGACACATTTTACTAATTATTTCATCATTGTTGTAGGGTCTGCATAGAGGGTATTGGGTAATACCCTCTCCCTACTCTTATTATAAATTATTTTTTTTATTTTTCAAGTGCTTTTATAAGTTTTGATACGTACTTTTTACTCATCATTTCACTGCCATTTTGTACAAATCGTTGCGGCGTTTGATGATTGCAGGGTTTGCGAGGTAGTCCTCATATTTGCTGCGGTGGTTGATGTAGCCGTAAGGCGAAATCTCAATTATCCTGTCCGCAACTGTTTGAATGAACTGGTAATCCTGTGAAGTGAAAAGCACTGTGCCCGTGTAATCAATCAGGGCGTTGTTGAGGGCTGTAATTGCCTCCAAATCCAAGTGGTTTGTCGGCTCGTCAAAAATCATTACGTTTGACTCCTCAATCATCATTTTTGCAAGAATACAGCGGACTTTTTCGCCACCAGAGAGGACTTTTACCTGCTTGTCGGCATCGTCACCAGTGAACAACATTCTGCCCAAATACCCACGTAAAAAGTTTACGTGCTGGTCAGGCGAATACTGGGCAAGCCATTGCATAATGTTTTTGTCGCAGTCGAAATAGAAATTGTTATCCTTCGGAAAATACGAAACCGTTGCCGTGACACCCCAGTTTACACTCCCTGCGTCAGGTTGAGTTTTGCCTGCGAGTATATCAAAAAGTGTCGTAATAATCAGCGGGTCTTTTGCGATAAATGCAATTTTTTCGCCTTGATAAACTTCAAAACTGAAATTTTTGAACAACTGTTCGCCGTCGATAGATTTTGTAAGTTTTTCGACCGTCAAGACATCTTTTCCGGGGATTTTTTGGTAATTGAACCTAATTCGAGGGTATTGACGAGAGGACGGCTTGATTTCTTCAAGCGATAATTTGTCGAGCATATTTTTTCTCGAGGTTGCCTGCTTTGCCTTGGAGGCATTCGCACTAAATCTTGCGATAAACGCTTTCAATTCCTCCATTTTTTCTTCGGTTTTCTTGTTTTGTTCTTCTTTTTGTTTTTGGATTAGGCGACTTGCCTCAGACCAAAAAGAGTAATTTCCAGTGTAAAGTTGAATATTTTTGTAATCAATATCCGCCATGTGGGTGCAAACTCTGTCCAAAAATTTTCTGTCGTGAGAAACTACGATAACGAGGTTTGGAAAATCTATCAAAAATTCCTCCAACCAGTTTATAGTGTTCAAATCGAGGTGGTTTGTAGGTTCGTCCAAAAGCAAGATGTCAGGGTTGCCGAAAAGTGCCTGAGCAAGCAGTACACGCACCTTTTCGCTGCCTGCCAAATCCTTCATTTGTGATTGGTGGAGTTCATCAGGAATTCCTAATTCAGAAAGAAGTGAGGCTGCCATAGATTCAGCCTGCCAGCCGTCAAGTTCTGCAAATTCCTCCTCTAAATGAGCGGCTTTTATGCCGTCTTCGTCGTTAAAATCAGGCTTTGCATAAATTTCATCACGAGCCTTCATAACCTCGTAGAGCTTTTTGTGACCCATAATAACTGTTTCGATTACGCTGTAATCGTCAAATGCAAAGTGATCCTGTCTCAAAACCGCAATTCTTTGACCTTTTGAAATACTTATTTCGCCTGATGTCGGCTCAAGTTCACCCGACAAAACTCGCAAAAGCGTACTTTTTCCTGCTCCGTTTGCCCCGATAACGCCGTAGCAATTACCCGAAACGAACTTTATACTAACGTTTTCAAAAAGAGTTTGTGAACCGAACCTCACGGTCAATTTATTTGTAGTTATCATAATTTCATCCTATTTATAATCAGCTTTTACTATTTTATCACAAAAATACTTGACAAAATGTAAGGAATGCCTTACAATAATTTTGTTAGTTCAGCCTAACAAAAATACGGGGTTAATCTGATTGGTATTTAAGCGACAAACTCCGTAAAACGAAATCCTAACTTATTGTTTATCATATTATTAACACTATTTATGCACTTGTTTATGTCAAAATAAACAAGTTTTTATTATCCCTGAACAGCTTGGCTCTTTTTGTTTTTGTATTCGATTAAGCATTTTGAAAGCTGGTCTGGACAACTTGTCATTTTGCTACCGCATTTAATGCCGCTCAATTTTGAGATAACGTCGTCAATTTTCATCCCCTTAATAAGTGATTTTATCCCTTGCAAATTTCCGTTGCAACCGCCCAAAAATTGTGCGTCAACGATTGTATCGCCGTCGATTGCAATCTGCATTAGGGCACAACAAACGCCTTCTGTTTGATATTGTATAACTTCTACGCTCATAATTTTCTCCAGTTCTTATTGTAGTTGAGAAAAATTCCTCAATGTAAAAATATATTACTACAGAAATGTCAATGTTGCGAATTGTTAAATACCTCCGCAAATTTTAAAATTTACGTG
>ERZ1026854.2328-NODE-2328-length-10897-cov-3.819867_pt1 | contig 10897 bp, 8 predicted proteins | sample MGYA00380157_ERZ1026854 | MGnify/ENA primary metagenome ERZ1026854 (study PRJEB33269, sample SAMEA4719793) | human gut metagenome | biome: human-associated habitat; feature: organic feature; material: feces | place: Cameroon | collected 2013-10 ...
AATTCTGGAGCCAGTTACAGACTTCCCTGACCAATCTCAAGACAGATTATATTGACCTGTATCAGTTCCATAATCCTGCGGTCTGTCCAAAGCCCGGCGATGGTTCTGGGCTGTATGAAGCAATGCTGGAAGCGAAAGCACAGGGCAAGATTCGACATATCGGCATTACGAATCATCGTCTTGCAGTAGCCAGAGAAGCAATAGAATCGGGACTTTATGAGACTTTACAGTTCCCATTCTGCTATCTGGCAACGGAAAAGGACATAGAACTGGTCGAGGCATGTAAGAAGGCGAATATGGGCTTTATTGCAATGAAAGCTTTGTCTGGAGGACTGATTACCAATTCAGCGGCTGCGTATGCTTTTGAAGCACAGTATGACAACGTACTGCCAATCTGGGGTGTACAGAAAGAATCTGAACTGGATGAGTTCATCTCCTATATTGACAATCCACCTGTCATGAATGAAGAGTTACAGGCAGTCATTGACCATGACAGAGAGCAGTTAAGTGGTGACTTCTGCCGTGGCTGCGGTTACTGTATGCCATGTCCTGTAGGAATTGAAATCAATAACTGTGCCCGTATGTCACTGCTGCTTCGCCGTTCTCCATCGGAGCTGCAGCTTACAGAAGAAGTACAGGGGAAGATGAAGAAGATTGAGAATTGCCTGCATTGTAACCAGTGTAAGAGCAAATGTCCTTATGGACTGGATACACCGGCATTACTTGCCAAGAACTATGAAGATTATAAGAAGGTACTTGCAGGAGAAGTAAAAGTAAACTAGAAAAACTGATAGAGACAAAGATATCGGATGACAAAGAGGGGGGATAAGCTATGATCATACGCAGAAACTACAGAGCCTGTCTGGATAAAGCTGGTTTAGAGGAAGACATGGAAGAGGCTATAAAGTCTGCAATTGCCCGGGATAAAGAGAGGGTAAGCGAGGCGGTTACAGAGCATCGCTGTCTGACTGTAGCCATGTATCAGCATGAAAATATGCTCTTTTTGTACATGGAGGCATTGGAGAAGGATTTGGAACCGGCTGCGCTTTTTCCGGAGTTATCAAAGCTGCTTTTGCCATGGCCCCAGAAGGATGGACTTAAATACTGGACCAGGATGTATGAGATTTTTTATCATGATATTCCAACAGATGAGGCATATTGGGCAAGGAAAGGGCATAAGACGAGAAGAGGCAGAATTGCTTATTTATTAGAGGATAAGCTTTTCTCCTATACCTATTATCATAAGGCGCTGGTAGATGAGGGACTGTTAGAAGGTGACAGATATCAGTTCATTGCGCTTCATGAAAATATTTTATTTTCTTATTTTGAGGAACCAAAGGAATTTACACATATTAAGAAAGAATCCACAGAAGAGTCTAAAGTGATCAAGGATTGGCTGGCTGCAGATCCGGAGAGCCATTTTGACCATACTTTATCAGGAAAAGACAACTTCCTGCTTCTGCCGGAGGTTTTTTCCATGGGAGTGGAGGATAGTGATGAAACAGTATAATATATTGGATTACGGCGCAATAGCCGATGGGGTAACAAATAATGCTGCTGCGATTCAGCAGGCAATAGATGAGGCATCCGCAGAGGGTGGGCGTGTGGTGATTCCACAGGGTAAATATCTGAGTGGAACCCTTGTTTTAAAGAGCAACATAGACTTCCATCTGGAGAAGGGGGCAGTCCTGATCAGCAGTTTGAACCAGGAGGATATTATGGATTTTGCCAAGCTCTTTGAGGATGACAATGCATGTACCGGCTGGGATGGCGGCTGTTTCCTTTTTGCATGCCATGAGGAAAATATCACCATATCCGGTGAGGGCGTTATCTACGGACAGGGTGATAAGGTATTCATAGATGATGATGTGGATGGAGGCGCACATGAGTGTCCTCTTAGTGTGACAGCATTCAGACCAAGAACGACATTTCTGGAGGATGTCACCAATCTGACAGTCCGGGACATTACGATTCAGGATGCGGCATTCTGGACGTTGCATATGGCTGGCTGTCATCATGTGAGAGTGCAGGATATTAAGATACTCAATGACGTCAGAGGTGCAAATAATGATGGTATTGATCCTGACTGCTGTAAGGATGTTCTGATTACAGGATGTCTGGTAAAGACAGGGGATGATGCCATTGTAATCAAGACAACGAAGCCTATGACACAGAGGTATGGAGCAAGTGAAAATATTGTCATCAGCAACTGTATTCTGTATTCTCATGACTCTGCACTCAAGATCGGAACAGAGACACATGGAGATATCAGAAATGTAATCCTGAGTGACTGTGTGATAAAGGACTGTTCCAGAGGTGTAGGTATCTGGGTGAGAGATGGTGCGACTATAGAGGACGTTCACATTCATCATGTGACAGGCAATGTCCTGAAATATGCAGACGGTATCGGAGAGCATAGAACCAGAATGTGGTGGGGCAATGGAGAACCCATTTTCCTGAATGCGACCTATCGTAATGGAGAACATCATAATCCCGGCAAAATCCGCAATATTACATTTGACCATATTTATATGAAAGCAGAATCCAGTATCTTTGCCGCAGGAGAAAAAGATGCGGTAATAGAGAATGTGCAGCTGACCGACCTGAATATTACCATGTGCCATCAGGGTACACAGCCAAGCGGATATTTTGATGAGCAGCCTTCGGAAAAGAATGTGTATGAACATACAATACCAGCAGTGTATGGCAGATATGCAGAGGATCTGGTTGTAACTGGGCGTGTACATTATGAAGAGCCATACAATGTGGAGAGCAATCCGATACAACAGTTGGACAATTGTAAAAATACTCAAATTTCCATGCAGGAAGTATAGAACTGAAATATTTTAGGGAATTTATATGATAAAGAAGTGGATAAAAATTCTTTTTTGTAGCAAATAATTATTTAAAAATAGCAGACAAAAGTGTATAATAGTAGAATAATACGTAGATTTTACAGACAATACAAACTGACAGTGTATTAAACAGGAGGTAATATCATGCCCAAGAAACCGGTCATTGATAAGGAGTTATTTAAAAGAAGTGTATCATATAATGTAAAGACCCTATACAGAAAGACATTAGAGGAAGCCACAGACCAGCAGATATTCCAGGCAGTATCTTATGCTGTGAAGGATATGATCGTGGATAATTGGATCAAGACTCAGGAAAATTATGAGAAGAAAGATCCAAAGATTGTATATTATATGTCCATGGAGTTCCTGATGGGACGTGCGCTTGGCAACAATATGATCAATCTTATGGTATATAAGGAATTTTCAGAAGCTCTTGAAGAGCTGGGACTGGATATCAATGTAATTGAAGATCAGGAGCCGGATGCAGCGCTTGGCAATGGTGGTCTTGGCAGACTGGCAGCCTGCTTCCTTGACTCTCTGGCAACACTTGGCTATGCAGCATATGGCTGTGGTATCCGTTATCATTATGGTATGTTCAAGCAGGAGATTCGTGACGGCTATCAGATCGAAGCACCGGATGACTGGCTTCGTGATGGCAACCCATTTGAACTGAGAAGACCTGAATACACCAAGATCATCAAGTTTGGCGGACATGTATGCACAAGAGAAGAGAATGGCAGACTTTATTTCTATCAGGAAGACTATCAGTCAGTTAAGGCTGTTCCTTATGACCTGCCTATCGTAGGTTATGGCAATGATGTAGTGAATACTCTTAGAATCTGGGATGCACAGCCTATGGACTGCTTCAGTCTGGATTCCTTTGATAAAGGTGATTACCAGAAGGCAGTAGAGCAGAACAACCTGGCTAAGAATATTGTAGAAGTCCTTTACCCGAATGACAATCATTATGCAGGTAAGGAGCTTCGTCTGAAACAGCAGTATTTCTTTATCTCTGCATCTGTACAGACAGCAGTAGAGAAATATATGTCCAAACATGATGATATCCATAAGTTCTACGAGAAGGTTACATTCCAGTTAAACGATACACATCCTACTGTTGCAGTAGCAGAATTGATGCGTATTCTGTTGGATGATTACCACCTTGAATGGGATGAAGCATGGGAGATCACAACAAAGACCTGTGCTTATACCAATCATACCATTATGGCAGAAGCTCTTGAAAAATGGCCAATTGACCTGTTCTCCAAGCTTTTACCACGTATTTATCAGATCATTGAAGAAATCAACAGAAGATTTGTCATCGAAGTGGCAAACAAGTATCCTTCTGATGTAAATAAGATTGCCAAGATGGCAATTATTGCAGATGGTCAGGTTAAGATGGCGCATCTGGCTATCGTTGCAGGTTATTCTGTCAATGGTGTAGCCAAGCTGCATACAGAGATTCTGAAGAATCAGGAGCTGAAGGATTTCTATGAAATGTATCCATGGAAATTCAATAATAAGACAAACGGTATTACACAAAGAAGATTCCTTCTCCATGCAAATCCATTATTGTCAGATTGGGTAACTTCCAAGGTAGGAGATGGATGGATCACAGACCTTCCACAGATCGCAGGCATTGCAAAATATGCAGATGATCCTAAGGCTCTCAAGGAGTTCATGAATATCAAATACCAGAACAAGGTTCGTTTGGCTAAGTACATCAAGTTACACAACGGTATTGATGTGGATCCGAATTCCATCTTTGACGTACAGGTTAAGAGACTGCATGAATATAAGCGTCAGTTACTGAATATTCTGCATGTTATGTATTTATACAACCAGTTAAAGGCGAATCCAAACATGGATTTCTATCCAAGAACATTTATTTTTGGCGCCAAGGCAGCAGCAGGCTATATGAATGCAAAGCTGACAATCAAGCTGATTAATTCCGTGGCGGATGTGATCAACAACGATGCTTCCATTAACGGCAAGATCAAGGTTGTATTTATCGAGAACTATCGTGTATCCAACGCAGAAATCATCTTTGCGGCAGCAGATGTATCTGAACAGATCTCTACAGCCAGCAAGGAAGCCAGCGGTACAGGTAACATGAAGTTCATGTTAAATGGTGCACTGACACTTGGTACAATGGATGGTGCAAACGTAGAAATCGTAGAAGAAGTAGGAGCAGAGAATGCATTTATCTTCGGTCTTAGCTCTGATGAGGTTATCCGGTATGAGAACAATGGTGGCTATAATCCTATGGATATCTACAATTCTGACCAGGATATCCGCAAGGTAGTAGACCAGTTGGTAGATGGCACCTACTCCAAGGGGGACAGAGAGTTATTCAGAACATTGTACAACTCACTGCTGAATACCCAGAGTACAGATAAGGCAGACCGCTATTTCATTCTGAAGGATTTCCGTTCTTATGCAGAAGCACAGAAGAAGGTGGAAAAGGCTTACCGTAATACACAGGGCTGGGCAAAGAGCGCACTGCTCAATACAGCACATGTTGGTAAGTTTACATCCGACAGAACCATTCAGGAATATGTAGATGATATCTGGCATCTCGACCATGTAGATATTGAGTAATAATTGAGACTGGAAAGGTCCTACCTGTCTAATGAAAATTAGCCGGGTAAGACCTTTTTTATTGAGTATGTTTATGCGCTGATAAATTCGCGTGTAAATTTATTGCGAAAAGGAAACGATATGAGTATAATATTTTAGAAGATCAGAACACAGGATAGTATTGAGTTCTGGGGGGAATAACAGTGTGATAATAATTTGCACAGTAGATGTGCATGGAAATGAGGAGAGTTATGAAAAAGATAAGAAAATGTGCAATTATGATGGCAGTTATGCTGGGTGTATTACAGCTGAATATGGTAGCCTGGGCAGCAGAGGATGAGATTCCTGTTGTGGAGCAGCAGGATGTGGAGCTGGCAGATGGCAATTATACGATCAGTGTAGATCTGGAAGGCGGAAGCGGCAGGGCTTCTATTACAACTCCGGCAGAGATGAATGTAGTATCTAAGAAAGCAACAGCAACGATCATCTGGAGCAGCTCTAACTATGACTATATGATCGTAAATGGTGAGAAATATCTTCCTGTCGATGGGGCAGAGGGTGTGGGTAATTCAACCTTCCTGATCCCTGTATTGTGCATGGACGAGCCGATGACTGTGATTGCGGATACTACGGCAATGTCCACACCTCATGAAGTGACTTATACGCTGACTTTCCATTCAGAGACGGCTGCAGCAGAGAAGACCAGTTCGAGTGGCTTTGATCCTATGTTTATGCTACTGATTGGAATTGTGGTACTGACCGCAGCAGTGTTCAGCTTATCGGCTACAAAGAAGAAATAAGTTTTGGAGCAGCGCAATTCATCCAATTTAAGATATATGTTTTATAATTACCTAAGTACATAGTAGTTGAAAAGGGTATAGTGATTATAGGAGAGGTGGAGAGAGTGAAGAAGAGAATTTCCATAGTATTAATTGTAGTTATGATGTTAGAGTTGGTTGGGTGTGCGAAGAGTTCAGGAGGGGATTCTGCGGAGGCGAAGCAGATTCAGGTGGACGAGGAGATCAGTGCCGGACTGGCTTATGAAGGCAGGATGGATTTGGAGTATGCTACGGAGTATGTGGTAGATTATTATAGTGACGGCTATGATTTGATTACGATATCAGATGGCAGCCGTTTTTTGATTGTGCCGGAGGATAAAGAGATACCGGAAGATCTGGATGAGGATATTAAGACAGTGCAGCAGCCGATAGACAATATCTATCTGGTGGCATCGGCGGCTATGGATATGTTTCGTTCTATTGATGCACTGGACAGGATAGGATTTACGGGAACAGAGCAGGATGGATGGTATCTGCCAGAGATTCCACAGCTGATGGAACAGGGCGATATTATATATGCAGGTAAATATAATGCGCCTGATTATGAACTGATTCTTTCTGGTGGATGTGATTTTGTTATTGAAAATATGATGATTATGCATACTCCTGAAGTTAAGGAGAAGCTGGAGAATTTTGGTATTCCTGTTATGGTAGACAGGGCAAGTTATGAGGAACATCCGCTGGGACGATGCGAATGGGTGAAATTATATGGCGTGCTGACCGGACAGGAAGAACAGGCGAATGCTGCTTTCGGGGAACAGGCTGCAGAGTTGGAGCAGGTTTTAGCAGATGAGGAGCAGAATGGCGAGGAACAGACGGCGCCTACAGTTGCTTTCTTTTATCTGACCTCCAATGGCGCAGTGAATGTCCGTAAGACGAATGACTATGTACCTAAGATGATTGAGCTTGCAGGAGGTAAGTATATCTTTGATAAGCTGGGAGACACACAGAGTAAGAGTTCATCGGTGACTATGCAGATGGAAGAATTCTATGCATCGGCAAAAGATGTGGACTGTCTGATCTATAACAGTACCATTGATGGACAGATTACTTCTATTGATGAGCTGGTGGCTAAGAATCAGCTTCTGGCAGATTTTAAGGCGGTACAAAGTGGCAATGTGTGGTGTACGACACAGAATATGTATCAGGAATCCATGGCAATTGGTTCCATGATTGCAGACATGCACACTGCGTTTGTGACAGATGTGTCACAAAATACGGATACCAGATATCTCTTTAAATTGAACGAATGATTTTAAACGGTCCGCAGGGTATTACACATATATTTAGGTACTTATTCAGAAAGGTGAAAAGATGAAGGCAGGCAGGAAGATTCGATATAGTATGGCATTTCTTGGTTTGATCATATTGATGGCTGTGCTGCTGGCGTGGAATATCTGTGCCGGCAGTGTGAATATTTCTGTAAAGGAAGTAACTGAAGTTCTGTTTGGAGAGAAGACGGCGCAGACTGCATCACGTATTGTATGGGAGATACGTCTTCCAAGGGCACTGGCAGCAGCAATCCTTGGTGGGGCATTGGCGCTGGCAGGGTATCTGCTTCAGACATTTTTCCATAATCCGATAGCAGGACCTTTTGTGCTTGGTATTTCATCAGGTGCCAAGCTGGTGGTAGCGCTGGTCATGGTCTTCTGTCTTGGACATGCTTTTACTGTCAGCTCGGTGACACTGATTCTGGCGGCATTTATAGGGGCGTGTCTGTCCATGGGCTTTGTGCTGCTGATTTCTAACCGCATTGGTAATATGTCATCACTTATCATCGGTGGTGTAATGATAGGTTATATCTGTACGGCAGTTACGGATTTTGTTGTGACTTTTGCAGATGATGCAGATATTGTGAATCTGCATAACTGGTCAAAAGGCAGCTTCTCTGGCATGACTTGGAATAATGTGACAGTCATGTCAGTTCTGGTATTTGTAATCACTGTAATTATTTTCTGCCTGGCGAAGCCTATCGGTGCTTATCAGTTGGGAGAATCCTATGCACAGAGTATGGGGGTCAACATCAGACGGTTCCGGGTAATCCTGGTCATGTTTTCCAGCCTGCTTGCAGCCTGTATCACCGCATATGCGGGACCGGTATCTTTTGTAGGAATCGCAGTACCACATCTGGTCAAAAATCTGTTTGGAACAGCTAAGCCTATTATTATGATCCCGGCGTGTTTTTTGGGAGGCAGTGTCTTTTGTCTGTTCTGTGATCTGCTGGCAAGGACGCTGTTTGCCCCTACGGAGCTTAGCATCAGTACAGTGACGGCAGTTTTTGGCGCCCCTGTGGTGATTCTGATTATGTTAAAAAGGCATAAGGGAGAGCAGGCGTGATGGAGAAGCAGTATTATTTTCAGACGAAACATATGACAGTAGGATATGGTGGTGTGCCACTGATACGAAATGTGGAAATTGCACTGGAACAGGGCGAGATTCTGACATTGATAGGACCTAATGGTGCGGGTAAGTCTACGATACTGAAAAGCATCGCAGGACAGCTGATTCCTGTTGAGGGGGAGGCAAGTCTGGAAGGTGTCTCTTTGCAGAAGATGGATGGACATACCAGATCGCAGAAGATGGCAGTCGTGTTCACAGACCGTTTAAAGACAGAGCTCATGACGTGTAAGGATGTGGTGGCAGCAGGACGTTACCCTTATACGGGCAGACTGGGGATTTTGTCAAAGGAGGACTGGAAGGCAGTAGAGGATGCCATGGTGCTGGTGCAGGTCACAGAGCTTGCAGAACAGGATTTTACCCGGATCAGTGATGGACAGAGACAACGCATCTTACTGGCAAGGGCAATTTGCCAGGAGCCGCAGATTCTGTTATTGGACGAACCGACTTCTTATCTGGATGTGAAGTACAAGCTGGAATTTCTGACTACTTTGCAGAAACTGACCAGAACCAGGAAGCTTACTGTAATTATGTCATTACATGAACTGGATCTTGCGCAGCGCATTTCTGATAAGGTGATGTGTATAAAAGGGGATTGTGTACAACGATATGGTACTCCTGATGAAGTATTTACCAATGGCTATATCAGTGAATTGTTCGACATACAGAAAGGTTCTTATGAAGAAGGAACGGGAATGGTGGAGCTGGAAGCACCAAGTGGACAGCCGCAGACGTTTGTAATTGGCGGTGGAGGTAATACAAGGAATCTGTATCATACCCTGCAACGCAAAGGAATGCCTTTTATAACGGGAATCCTATATGATAATGACATGGATTATCCAACAGCCAGGACGCTTGCCGCAGAGGTATTGACCTCGCCGGCCTTTTATCCGGTATCAGAAGAACTGATGGCACAGGCAAAAGCTGCCATAGACCGTTGCCGGATGGTTGTCAGCCCAAGGAAGCAATTCGGAGTCTATGACAGTGCCAATAAGCAGCTCTATGAGTATGCCGTAAGTCAGGGCAAGCTGAAGAAATTTACTCTTCGTTGATGAATAGCGTACAGCCCTGTGCAATAAAGTCTTTTATTTTCATATGAATCATTTCTTCGGGAATATCCAGCTTCTTAGCCAGACAGGGAATGCACAGATAGCTGGTACTTCCGCGGTTGACAAATTTTTTGTAAGCGCCTATCTCGTTAAAAGACAGGTGCTTACCGCATTTCATACAAGTTCCGTTCATTATGCTTTCACGACCTTTGCTCTGTATACGGCACAGTCGAAGGCATCTAACTCCTGAATCCATGTGCCGTTGGTCACTGTAGAGGTTTTCTTTGTCCATACTTCTGTCATTTCCAACGTATGACCGGTGCTTTGGGGAAGTCCGAGTTCGTCCAGATTGAATCTGGCAGCGCTTTTATTTTCGCTGAGATTAAACAGTCCAATAGCAATATCTCCATTGCTGAGATTTCTGGAATACATTACCATATCTTCGCCTGCCCAGATACCATTGAGCTTGACAGCCTGGCGGCACATGGCATCCTGGTTGATGGCAATCAGATCACGATTCATCAGGATATTTCTGGTGGCATCATTCATATTTCGGATATCACAGCCGATCATCAGTGGGGAACCAAGTAGTGCCCAGATGGAGTAATGGGTTTTATATTGGGTGTCATTGCAGCCTTTTAATCCTACATTTCCCTGTCCATACATACCAACAATCAGCATGTCCATGTCATTGAAACAGCCGGTAGCATTGTAGGGCAGAAGCTTTTCCTGTTGATGAACCAGATCCTTGACGGATTCCCAGGTGTCGAAGATGTCTCCTGTGGAGCGCCACATGCTGGCACTGCTTTCCTTCATCCATTCGTGTGTCTCATCAGCACCCCAGGAGCATGCGCTGAAAAGGATATCTCTGCCGCAGTTCTCCAATGCCAGCCCCATTCTGCGGTACAGATATTTGCCGGCAACGATGGGGCTGTGGTAGCAGTAGTCGTATTTGAGAAAATCAACGCCCCAGGAGGCGAAGGTCTCTGCATCTGTAAATTCGTGTTCATAGCTTCCGGGGTATCCTGCACAGGTGAGATTGCCGGCACAGGAATACATGCCGAATTTCAGCCCTTTACTGTGTACATAGTCTGCTACTGCTTTCATGCCGTTAGGGAACTTGGCAGGGTCAGCAACCAATCTGCCCTGTGCATCACGTTCCTTGAGTGACCAGCAG
>ERZ1026854.2332-NODE-2332-length-10884-cov-4.923539_pt1 | contig 10884 bp, 7 predicted proteins | sample MGYA00380157_ERZ1026854 | MGnify/ENA primary metagenome ERZ1026854 (study PRJEB33269, sample SAMEA4719793) | human gut metagenome | biome: human-associated habitat; feature: organic feature; material: feces | place: Cameroon | collected 2013-10 ...
TTATTTTCTGAAGAAGAATGTCGGGTTGCACGGGCTTGGCAATGTAGTCGGCAGCTCCCAGTTTCATCGCGAGCACCGCGTTCTGCACCTCGGCATAATTGGTCATGACGATAAACGGCGCGTTGTGTCCACGCTTACGCATCCATCCAAGCAGGAACAGTCCGTCGTGGTCGGGCAACCGCAGGTCCGACAGCACCAGGTCTGGCTTGGTGCCATCCGTCAACAGTCGTGCGGCAGCGCCCACGCTTGTGGCTCTGCTCGTTTCAAATCCTTTCTTCTTCAGCCATGTCTGCATCATTGTGCCGAAGGCCAAATCGTCTTCTACAATTAATATGTGTGTCATCCAATTTGCTTAGTTTCTCCAAACCGCTTGCTTAGTTAAGCGATTGAATTTCTTTTTCCGACAGTCCTGTATAAGCCATTATTTTTTCAATCTCGTTCTCACATTCGTTCTCTTCTTTCTTGAAGAGAGGGAGCATGAGAATTATTGTTTGTTGCAAATTTAGACAAAAAAAATGACATTAATGGTTTGGTACGGAAAAATCTCATTACCTTTGCCGTAATTACATTAAAAACGAACCGTCTTAGAGACATTTCTTACAGCCTATGAGCATACAACAAACCGACATACCACAAGAGTTTAGCCAGTTTTATCTTAAGGATGTGACGTTTGTCAACCTTATGATGCGACGAATCTACAACGTCCTTATCGTGGCCAACCCCTACGATGCTTTCATGCTTGAAGACGACGGGCGCGTGGAGGAGAAGATCTATAACGAGTATATGGAGCTTGGCTTGCGCTATCCGCCGACGTTCACACAGGTGAGCACCACCGAGGAGGCACGCCGCGTGCTGAGCACCATGAACATAGACCTCGTGATCTGCATGCCCGGCAACGCCGACAACGATGCCTTCACCGTGGCTCGCGACATCAAGCACTCGTTTCCCAACATCCACTGTGTGGTCCTCACGCCCTTCTCTCACGGCATCACGCGCCGCATGCAGAACGAGGACCTGAGCATCTTCGACTATGTGTTCTGCTGGCTCGGCAACACCAACCTCATCCTTTCCATAATAAAGCTCATCGAGGACAAGATGAACATAGAGCACGACATCCATGAAGACGGCGTGCAGATGATTCTGCTTGTCGAGGACAGCATACGCTTCTACAGCTCCATTCTGCCCAACCTCTATAGCTATATCCTCCTGCAGAGCCAGCGTTTCTCCACCGAAGCGTTGAACCGCCACACCGCCACGCTGCGCATGCGCGGTCGCCCAAAGGTGGTGCTTGCCCGCACCTACGAGGAGGCGATGGCTCTCTATGACAAATATTCGGCCAACACGTTAGGCGTGATCAGCGACGTGCGCTTCCCTATAGGGGGCGTGAAAGACCCCGAGGCGGGTCTCAAACTGCTGCGTGCCATAAGGGCCAAGGACGAGTATGTGCCGCTCATCATTGAGAGCTCTGAGGCTCATAACCGTGAGCGTGCTGAGGCCGTGGGCTTCCGCTTTGTCGATAAAAACTCGAAGAAGATGAGTCTTGACCTGCGCCGCCTGCTGGAGGAACACATGGGCTTCGGCGATTTCATCTTCCGCGACCCCAAGACCCATGCCGAGATAATGCGCATTCACAGTCTGAAAGAGCTTCAAGACAACATCTTCAAGATCCCTGACGACTCCATGCTCTACCACATCTCGCGCAACCACATGAGCCGTTGGCTCTCTGCCCGTGCCATCTTCCCCGTGTCGGCGTTCCTGAAGAACGTCACATGGCACAAGCTACAGGACGTTCAGGCTCACCGTAAGATCATCTTCGATGCCATTGTGCAGTATCGTCACATGAAGAACATTGGCGTGGTGGCTGTGTTTGACCGTCTGAAGTTTGATGCCTACTCCCATTTCGCCCGCATTGGCGAAGGCTCGCTTGGAGGCAAGGGGCGCGGCCTGGCTTTCCTTGACAGCGTGATAAAGCGTCATCCCGACTTCAACCAATATAAGGGTGTGAGCGTGCAGATACCCAAGACCGTGGTGCTCTCTACCGACGTGTTCGACCGCTTCATGGAGCAGAACAACCTCTACCAGATAGCGCTCAGCGATGCGCCCGACGATGAGATCCTGAAACATTTCCTTCGCGCACAGTTGCCCGACTCGCTGATAGCCGATTTCTTCACCTTCTTCGATGCCACGCACAGTCCGATAGCCATACGCTCCAGCTCGTTGCTCGAAGATGCCCACTACCAACCCTTCGCAGGCATCTACAGCACCTACATGATTCCGTGGCTCGACGACAAGTATGCCATGCTCTCCATGCTGGCGTGTGCCATCAAGGGCGTCTATGCCTCGGTCTATTATAAAGACTCCAAGGCCTACATGACAGCCACGAGCAACGTCATAGACCAGGAGAAGATGGCTGTGATCTTGCAGCAGGTCGTGGGCAAGCAATATGACGGACGCTTCTATCCCAACATCAGCGGCGTGCTGCGCTCCATCAACTATTATCCCATTGGCGACGAGCAGGCTGAAGACGGCATAGCGTCGCTGGCCTTGGGTCTTGGCAAGTATATCGTGGACGGCGGACAGACGCTGCGCGTGTCGCCATATCATCCTAACCAGGTGTTGCAGACGAGTGAGCTGGAGACCGCCCTGCGCGAGACACAGACACGCTTCTACGCGCTCGACACCACACATGTGGGCAACGATTTCCAGGTCGACGACGGCTTCAACATAGAGCGCGTAAAGGTGAAGGAGGCTGTGGGCGATGGCTCCATAACCTATCTCGCCTCCACCTACGACCCCTATGACAACGTCATGCGCGACGGCATCTACGAGGGTGGGCGCAAGGTCATAACCTTCTCTGCCGTGCTTCAGCAAGACGTGTTCCCGCTGCCCGAACTGCTACAGATGTCCATGCGCTACGGCGCCGAGAGCATGCGCCGCCCCGTGGAGATCGAGTTTGCCTGCAACCTCAACGACGACCGCACGGGCGAGTTCTACCTCTTGCAGATCCGTCCCATCGTCGACTCTAAGCAGATGCTCGATGAAGACGTGGCTGCCGTGCCCGATGAGGCATGTCTGCTGCGCTCGCACAACTCGTTGGGTCACGGCATCAACGACGACGTGGTCGACGTGGTTTATGTGAAGACCGACGACGATTTCACAGCCATGAACAACCCCGCCATTGCCGACGACATAGAACGCATAAACCGCACGTTTCTTGACAGCGGACGGGGCTATGTGCTTGTGGGGCCGGGCCGCTGGGGCTCAAGCGACTATTGGCTGGGCATTCCCGTGAAATGGCCACACATAAGTGCGGCAAAGGTCATCGTGGAGGTGGCGCTGAAAAACTATCGCGTGGACCCCAGCCAGGGCACCCATTTCTTCCAAAACCTCACGAGCTTCGGCGTGGGCTATTTCACCGTCGACCCCAACCGTGCCGACGGCGGACTCTTCCGAAAGGATCTTCTCGACCTCATGCCGGCTGTGGAGGAGACACGGTATGTGCGTCATGTGCGTTTCAGCTCGCCTCTGCGCATCATGATGGACGGCAAGAAACAGGAGGGCGTGGTGCTTGTGCCTCAGACCGAGTAGGCGTTCTCTTGGTGTCAACTCGTTTCTTGTCCACTTGTTTGCTGTTGAGCAAGTTGGAAACCTGCTCAACTTAAGTTAAGTAAGTTAAGAAAGCAAAAAACTTGACAAATATCATCTGAAAAACTTGCAATTATAAGACGAAACTCTTATCTTTGCAATGTTTTTCATGGTATTAGATTTAAGGTTAACAAAAAGATGGGGACACAGCGGTGCCCCTTTTTTTATGTCCTTAAGTTTTTAGCGCGTTTTAATGAAAAACTCTAACAACCTTTCGCGTTTCTTGAAAAAAACATATACCTTTGCATGCTTGAAAAGAAACGAAGAAAACTGAGATTATAAAAAAAGATAATGATTGAGAAAATGAAACAATGTAAATTTTTACTCATGTTGCTCATGCTCTTTTTGGGCATGGGAGCTTATGCACAAACCACGGTTGAGTTTGTGGCAGGAACCGACAAAGGTTCAAACAGCAAATTTGGCACTTTTGCTGCATCTGACCAGATAGAGAAAGATGGTGTGACCATGTCGTCAGACAACGCTACCTTTGCTACCGACGTGTATCAGACACAGAAAACCGCTTTCTCAAACCGCAAGCTCACATTCTCTTCCAAGAAGAACATCACGAAGATAGAGTTTGAGGGTGGCGAGAACCTCGCGCTGCTCTCAGCCGACAGCTTCGATGCCTCTACAGGCGTGTGGAGCGGCAAGGCAACAGAGGTGCGTTTCACCATAAGCAGCAAGGGACTGGTAAAGTTTACCAAGGTCACCGTCACTCTTGACGACAAGAAGGTCACCACGCTGGCTTTTGCTGACGCCGAGACCGTGGCTTATGTAGACCTGACCAAGAAGAGCTACACCTTCCCCGTGGTGCTTAAGCATGACGACACGGAGCTGAAGGGCATGGCCATAAGATATGAGAGCACCAACCCCGAGGTGGCAACCATTGATGCCACAGGCAACGTCGAACCCAAAACAGTTGGCACCACCGTGCTCAAGGCGTTCTTCGACGGCAACGACAGCTATGAGCCATCACAGGCAGAGGTCGCATTTAATGTAGTCGACAGCAAGAACATCTTTACCGAGACCTTCGACAAGATGAACGTCAAAGGCGGCAACGACGGCAATTTTAACGTATGGGGCTCTCCCTCCGGCAACTTGTCTTCTGACGACTTCGACAACGCCGGATGGAGCCACTCGGGTGTCGGCAACGGCAAGGCCGACAAGTGTGTGCGTATAGAGATGTCGGCTTCGTTGACCACACCTGCTCTTACCAATCTTAAGGGCGACGCTTTCCTCTTCTTCCGTGCAGCACAGAACCGCGATGCCGCTACCTCCATTGATCTGTCTATATCGGGTGGCGGCTCTCTCTCTGAAAAGAGCGTAAAGCTGGAGAAGACGTTTAACGATTATGTGGTTCTCGTCAAAGATGCCACACCCGAGACCAAGATCAAGTTTTCATGTAGCATAGCTGGATGTTTCTTCCTTGACAACGTCAAGATTGAGCGTGCCATCGTGCTCGACGAGGCTACCGACAACGCCCAGACGCTGAGCGACAACGACAAGCTCACCGTGAACGTGGCTTTCAACCGTCCGCTCTCTCCCGACTATTGGAACACCGTTGCCCTGCCCTTCGATGTGCAGGCTGCCGACATGTCAAAGATCTTTGGCGAGGACGTAAAGGTCAAGGCGTTTGACCGTTGGGATGCCGCCGCACAGACCCTCTTCTTCAAAGATGCCACCGCCATCGTGGCAGGCATACCTTACCTTGTGAAGCCGGCAGAGGCTGTAGGCTCTCTCATGCTCACCGACATCAAGGTCGTAGCCGATGCCAAAACCGTGACCTCCGGTCCCGTTGCCTTCCATGCCATCTTCAGCCCCACAACCATCAACGCAAGCGATGTGTTCCTCGGCACCGACGGCATGCTCTACCGTCCCGACACCGATGTGGAGGGCGCTGACAACATTAAGGGCTTCCGTGCTTTCTTCTCTGGCCTTACCGACCTGACCAACGCCAAGGTTAACATTGATGGCACGCTTACGTCTATCGACAGCATCAGCGGCAACGCTTCGGTTGAGGCTGCCAAGGTCTACACCATCGACGGACAGTATGTCGGCAACAGCACCAAGGGTCTGAAGAAGGGCTTCTACATTGTGGGAGGCAAGAAGGTTGTGTTATAAACAAAAAAAGAAAAAAATAGGCGATGTCTATCGTCGCTTCCGACAAAATTATGGAAAAGAAAATTTACTCTGAACCCCAAATACAGATCTTAGAGATTGATGTAGAGGATACGATGGTGAACAAAACCTCTACGCTGCATGACCAAAACCAGATTGTGGTTGATCCAACCACTATAGGCAAGGGCAATGCCAACAATGCCGCTTCAAAGATAACAATCAACGGGGTGTGGGACGATAAATAAAACCTTTTTTTACCAAAAACGAAAGAAAGGTTTAAAAGCAAAAACTTATTGTTAAAGGCAAAGGTCAGACAATGCACAACGAGGCGTGTCTGGCCTTTGTTTTTTGTTAAATTTCTCCAAGAAGGGCCATTTAGCCCTTTGCCGATGCTGTGTTTGTCGCATTTTATTTGTATTTTTGCCATGCCTAAAAAGGGCGTAGTCCTTTTTAAAGCATCGTTTTTAGCAACACCAAGCTGTGGAAAAGACAATCAGGATAAGGTAAAAACAGCTTCTTTGTTGAGCCTAATGTTATAAAAACATTTTTATCCTTGGGGTTGCTCTTACAAAAGTTTTAGAACAAAAGAAAATGCAGAAAAGACAAAAAAGAGAGAACAAGAGTTTTTTAACACGTCTTCTTTCGCTTGTGGTCGTCGTGCTCCTCATAGCCACGGCGGCAGCGGTGCGTGACGGCAAGCTCTTCGGCCACGAATGGAGCAAGCCGCAGGCCTCACAAGCAGCGGCTGCCGATGGCAACGACACGCTCGTTGTGCTGCCCGACGGTGGTTTCGTTGTGAACACAAAGCCGCTCGCAAAGGATGTTATGGGCTATGGAGGCAACGTGCCGCTGAAGATAAGCGTAAGTAAAGACGGGGTGGTAGACAGCATCGTGGCGGAGCCTAACGCTGAGACCCCCGACTTCTTCGATTATGCCAAGACGCTGTTCGACCGGTGGAAGGGCAAGACCGTTGACGAGGCCATGGCTCAGAAGGTGGATGCCGTGACGGGAGCAACGTTCTCGTCAAAGGCCATCATTGGCAACATGAACCGCGGGTTGGCTTATGCCAAGCGGCATGTGGCGGCTGAAGAACAAGACCGCGCGTCGTGGGCAACGGCATCTGCTGCAGGGGCTTTCCCTGATGGCGGTTGGACCGTTGGCGGCATCGCGGCTGTGGTCGTGGTGTTGCTCGGTGCCGTTGTGCCGCTTCTCACAAAGAGCCGTCGTTGGCGTTATGTGCAGCTCGTGCTGAACGTTGTCGTTTTGGGATTGTGTACAGGCACCTTCGTGTCTTATGCTCTCTTCATGCGCCTCTTTTCGGGTGGCGTGAACGTTGCTGCCCTCTCGGCCCTTGCCGCCCCGCTGCTCATGGTTGCCGTGGCTTTGGTCTATCCCTTGGTCGGCAAGCAAGGCTATTATTGCGCCAACGTGTGCCCGTTTGGTTCTGCACAGGAGCTGGCGGGCAAGCTCTCGCGTCGCAAGCTTCGTGTGTCGCCGCGCCTGAACAAGGGGTTGGTGATGTTCAAAAATGTTCTCTGGTGCGTGCTCATGGTGTTGCTGCTCACGGGTGTGTGGACGGCATGGATCGACTATGAGCTGTTCACCGCCTTTCTCTATTCTTCGGCCTCTGTCTGGGTCATAGCCGCAGCCGTGGGGTTCCTTGTGCTCTCGGTGTGGGTGCCCCGTCCTTATTGCCGCTTCGTATGTCCCACAGGCTGCCTTATAAAGCCCTCGCTCTCATGGGCGAAACGAAAGAACACCAAAGGAACGAAGCCCACGGAGAGGAGCTAAGGAAGGGGTGAAAATGTAAAAAACATTTTTGCGCTTCGCGCATTTTTTTTAACATTCTTGCGCTCAGTAGGTGCTCAGGCGCTTCGCGGAGCGCAAGAATGTTTTAAAAAAATAATAAGCGCGATGTTAATATTAATTATCATTTCGAAGATGTCGATACCGCTTCTTCTTTATCCACGGCCAGGCTAAAGCCCTATAGCTCATTGTCCGTTCTTACAACCTTGACGCTATATGTTTCCGATACATCTTCATGTGTGTGGCTGAAAGCACCTTTCTTATGCGGTCAACGCGCTGCCCAGGTGTGGCTGTCGGTGCATCGGCCTCGTTGTCTTCGGTCAGGTGCATGGTGCCTTTACCCGTTATGGGCAGATATTCGTCCCAGAAGACAGGCACATCGTGCCAGCGACCGTCGCCTCCCCATCTTGAGATGTAAGAAACGCGCTGAACGGTGTAATGGCCGTGGGCATAGACGTAGATGACCTTGGAACCGTTGACGGTGGGGCCTTCCTGGGTCTTCAAAATGCAGTCGGTCACACACGACGGGGCTTTAAAACGGTCCTGTCCCCAGAGGTTGGCTATAGCCTCGTGTTCCCAGAAGGTGCTCTCTTGCTTCGTGCCGTGTACATACATGTCTCCAATGGGTCTGGTCTGCTGATACATGGGCACGCAGAGCAGAGGGGCCAACGCGAAATAGATGGAACGGAAGAAATCGGCGTTCATGCGGTAGAAGTCTCTCTCTGCCCTCACATAGTTGTAGTCGGCAAACCGGCGCGGGTCCATGTCGAGATTTACCGACTGCATGTGTTTCGGGATGATGATGTTGATCATTCGGTCTTTAATGAAGTCGAAGTCGTCGCCATAAGAAGCGCTCCTGTCTTGCAACAGCTTGAGCATGTTCTCCTGTGCCAACGGCGTGAAGAGCAAGGCAAACTGCTGGTTGTTGTTGCGGTCGCTGGTGTTGAACGCCACCTCAAACTCCTCGTTCGTCATCATGGCATAGTCGTTGTTGTCAAGGTCGCGCGACTTGCGCTTTAGCTTCAGCTTCTGCCATTTGTATGACAGCGACCCCTCGCGGCTTGCCAGACCGCTACTCTGGCGGGTAAACGTGAGGTCGGGTGCGGCGGTGTTGCCGTAGAACAGGCGCGTACACTCATGATATACGGGGTAGGGGACTGTGACGCTGGCGGTGAGCGTCTCAGAGTGTTGCACGGTGCGGCGATTGCCGTTGCTGTCTTCCTCTTCTGTGGTCCAGTAGATGGTCTTCGAGCCATAGTAGGTCTTGGCACCCATATCCATCTTGCGCGTGCGGCAGAGCACAAAGGGGTTGCCGTTGATGAGGCCCGAGTGGCAATAGATGACCGACCGCCCTTCGTTGAAGAGGTCGTTCCAACCATATATGTGCCTTAGGTCGGCAAGACGTTGTGTGGTGAAATATGGGTCAAACTCTATCTTGGGCACCGTGGCCGTGATCATGCGCGGCAGCATGTCCCAGTCGTAGAGACGGTTCAGGGGCTCCATCTGCTGCCATCCCTCCATCTCTATGTCATGGGCCTGCTGCTTAAGGTCATCGTTCTCGTCGCTCAAGCTGCTCATCAGCGGGTGTATCTTGAAGAGCAGGCACAGCACAGCCACCACCATCACCATGAAGATGAGGTAGACGGTTGTGGTGTCGAGCGAGTTTTGATTCCTGTAGAGGTAGATGGCACCTGCTATCACGCCACCCCACAGAAGGAAGCAGAAGAAGCGTGCCCACCAATATTTGTTGTTCACATCTTCCAGCTCATCCTCGGTGTCGTACAGTCGGCTGCATGTCTCATGGTTGGCTTCCACATCGACCTGCGCCTCTTTAGCAAGCTCTGCAAAGGTTTCTCTCGCTACCCGTTCAAACTTTGGGCGAAACGTATTGACATATTCGTCCAACGGATCGTATATATCATTAGTCATCGGTCAGTCTTTTTTTCTTTTGCCGTTGATTAAATTTTTTCCTTCCTTTCGCTCTTAAAAGTTTTTCCTCGTTTTCCTTTTGTTGCAATAAATCGTTACCTCTTTATCGCAACAAATCGTTTCCTTTTATCGCAACAAATCGTTTCCTCTTATCGCAACAAATCGTTTCCTTTTATAGCAACAAATCGTTTCCCTTTATCGTTGTTAAACGAGGAAAAATCTTTTTCTCTTTTGAAAGGAAGTGGCAATGCGGTTTAGAAGAATTTGCCGCGTGCCTGTTCGCGTGTCTCTGCCGATGCTGTGAACGGAATGCGGGTGGTGTAGCCTTGACGTGCAGCCACAATCATTTTTGTCGGCCACGAGAAGAGGTCGGTGTTCCATTGTGTCACGCGGCTGTTGTAAACGGAGCGGGCGGCTGTGATCTCGCGTTGCAGATAGCTGTTTTGCTGCATGGCGTCCATGATGACCTGATGTGCTTTCAGTTCAGGATAAGCTTCGACCTGTGGAAACAGGCGGCCGCAAGCCATGTTGAGCTGACTGTTCACCTCGCTGCGGTTGCCATCGTTTATGGCTCCGCCACGTAGGGCTGCCACGGCTTTCATCACGTCTTTGTCAAGCTCCACGGAGCGGTTTACAAGCCCCACCACGTTTTGCAGAATCTGCACACGCTGCTCAAGATAGTTGTCTATGTTTGAGGCTTCGGCCTGAATGCGCTGTTCGAGCTTCATAAAGTAGTTGCGTGCCGAAATCTTCATAAACGCAAACACCACGCCAGGCAGCAGTCCGCCCACGCAACCAATTACAGTCACCATGGTGGGGTCTGTCAGTTGGCTACCCATAGTGAACACATAAAGCAGTGTGAGCACAGGAATGGTTACCCACAGAGCAATCTCAAAAAGCGTTGATTTGTAGGTTATCTCTACCGGCAGTTGGCGGTCAATAACATGCACATCACGACCATTGTCGTTGATAGGGCCTTGGGTCTCGTCTAATAAGTTAGCCATAAAAAACAGGTATTTAATTGTTATATTTCGATTAATGTCTCTTTCGATTAATGTTTCTTTCGATTAATGTCTCTTTCGATTAATGTCTCTTTCGATTAATGTTTCTTTAGTTTAATGTTTCTTTTTTCGATTAATTACACATTTCGTTTCTTTTCAAGCTTTTCGAAAACAAAGATACAGCTTTTTGTTTTAACGCAAGCATTTTACAGAAAATATTGTTGCTTTTGTGCCAGAAAAAATCGTTTCATTCGATGTGATTGTGCTTAAAAGTCATGAGAAACGCATCTTAACGTCATCGTCCCTCGGTCGTGGTACGCATGTCCCTCTGTCGCAGGGCGGACGCATCAAAATGCGTTCGCCTCCAAAAGTTTTGACAGGTAAT
>ERZ1026854.2333-NODE-2333-length-10874-cov-7.573436_pt1 | contig 10874 bp, 8 predicted proteins | sample MGYA00380157_ERZ1026854 | MGnify/ENA primary metagenome ERZ1026854 (study PRJEB33269, sample SAMEA4719793) | human gut metagenome | biome: human-associated habitat; feature: organic feature; material: feces | place: Cameroon | collected 2013-10 ...
TACGAGATTCCTCTACGTCTCGTGGGCTCGGAGATGTGTATAAGAGACAGTTATGATGCCGGTCATGAATGGTTATGAAGCAACAAAGATGATCCGTTCTATGGACAGAGAGGATGCTAAGGCAATACCGATCATTGCAATGACAGCAAATGCGTTCACGGAGGACAGAATAAGAGCAAAAGAAGCAGGAATGGATGAACATGTTGCTAAGCCTGTTGATGCGGAATTACTGATAAAAGTAATTCATAAAGAGGTGAATAAGTGAAAGTCAGTTTCAGAAGGGGGATTCATATTGAAAAAGAAAAAATGGAGCAGAGCTTTGGCGATGCTTTTGATGCTGGTGACAGCCGTATCACTTCTGTCAGGCTGTAGTGAGAAGAGTGCGGAAAAAGAAGATGCAGAAACAATCACGGTGTATTTATGGAGTACAAACCTGTATGAGAAATACGCACCATATATCCAGGAACAGCTTCCGGATATCAATGTTGAATTTGTAGTAGGCAATAATGATCTGGATTTCTACAGATTTCTGAATGAAAACGGTGGATTGCCGGATATTATAACCTGCTGTCGTTTTTCACTGCATGATGCAAGTCCGCTGCAAGACAGTCTGATGGATCTTTCCACAACCAATGAGGCAGGTGCTGTTTATGATACATACCTTAACAATTTTATGAATGAGGATGGAAGTGTAAACTGGCTTCCAGTGTGTGCAGATGCACATGGTTTTGTGGTCAACAAAGACCTTTTTGAAAAGTATGATATTCCTCTTCCAACAGATTATAAAAGCTTCATTTCTGCCTGCCAGGCATTTGAAGAAATGGGAATTCGTGGGTTTACTGCGGACTATTATTATGATTATACCTGTATGGAAACACTGCAGGGTCTGTCTGCATCGGAGTTATCCTCGGCAGAGGGACGCAAGTGGCGTACCACCTACAGTGATCCGGATAATACAAAAAGAGAAGGTCTGGACAGTACAGTCTGGCCGGAGGCTTTTGAACGTATGGAACAGTTTATCCAGGATACCGGCCTGAGCCAGGACGATCTGGATATGAATTATGATGATATAGTTGAGATGTATCAAAGCGGCAAGCTTGCCATGTACTTTGGCAGTTCTGCAGGCGTAAAAATGTTCCAGGATCAGGGCATCAACACAACCTTTCTTCCATTCTTTCAGGAGAATGGCGAAAAGTGGATTATGACTACACCATACTTCCAGGTGGCTTTAAATAATGACCTGACAAAGGATGAAACACGTCGAAAGAAAGCAATGAAAGTACTGAACACAATGCTTTCAGAGGATGCACAGAATCGGATCATTAGTGATGGTCAGGATCTGTTAAGTTACAGTCAGGATGTGCCTTTCCATCTTACGGAATATATGAAAGATGTGAAACCTGTGATCGAAGAAAACCATATGTATATTCGTATTGCGTCAAATGACTTTTTCTCTGTTTCCAAGGATGTGGTTTCCAAAATGATCTCTGGAGAATATAATGCAGAGCAGGCTTATCAGTCGTTTAATACTCAGCTTCTTGAGGAGAAATCCACTTCTGAGAAAGTAGTATTGGATTTACAGAAGTCTTATTCCAACCGTTTCCACAGTAGTGGAGGTAATGCAGCCTATTCTGTTATGGCAAATACTCTGCGGGGTATTTATGGGTCGGATGTGCTGATTGCAACTGGAAACAGTTTTACGGGAAATGTACTGAAGGCAGGATATACAGAAAAAATGGCACGCAATATGATCATGCCAAACGAACTTTCAGCTTATAGTAGCAAAATGAGCGGTGCTGAACTGAAAGAGATGATTAAAAACTTTGTAGAAGGCTATGATGGAGGTTTCATCCCATTTAACCGAGGTTCTCTGCCTGTGCTCAGCGGCATTTCTGTGGAAGTCAAAGAAACAGATGATGGCTATACATTGAGCAAAGTTACAAAGGACGGAAAACAAATCCAGGATGAGGATACTTTTACGGTGACCTGCATTGCTTCACCGCAGCACATGGAAGCTTATCCAGCAGATGAAAATACTGTGTTTGATGGAGGAGGTATCTTTGTAGATGATACCTGGACAGCATATATTTCAGATGGTGATGCCATTCTTGCAGAGCCTGAAGACTATATGATTTTGAGGTGAGAAGAATGGACGTTAAGAATCATAATACAAAAAAAGAGAAACATGTTATGAGAAAACGGGTAAAGATAGCTGTCCTTATAGCTGTCTCTCTTGGAATTGTTTTGATGGTTTTTCGATATTTTGGATTTGTATCGAAAACTATTTATGAAGAAAGTGTTTCTCATCTGACGGAAGTTTTTCATCAGTCTGATAACATGCTGAGGGAACTGACAGAGAAGAATCTGACCTATCTTCATATGTGGGGAGAGAATCTGCAGAATACCTCCAGTGAAGATGATATTCGTGATTATATAAAGCAAGCGCAGGAAGATGCAGGCTTTTTAGAATTCTATTTTCTGTCAGTGGACGGGAATTATAAGATGGCAACAGGGGAAACCGGGTACCTTGGATTACAGGAAAATATTGAAGAGGAGATTCGGCAGGGAAATGATGTTATTGCGAATGCAGCAGTTCCCGGAAAATCCCAGTTGCTTGTCTTTGCCACTCCAAGGGCTCACGGAACTTATCAGGGATTTGAATATGATGCCATTGCCATTGCTTATGAAAATTCTGATATCGTAGATCTACTGGATATTTCTGCTTTCGATGGCAATGCCCAGAGTTATGTTGTTCATCCGAATGGCCGTGTCGTGGTCGATCATTCCTCTGAGTTATGGGGGAATGTGTATAATTTCTTCGGTGTTCTGAGAGAGCATTCCAACATGTCCGAAAAAGAAATCAATGAACTTTCGGAGAAGTTTAAAGCAGGATGTACCGATGCAATGCTGCTGAATCTGGATGAAAGGAACTACTATCTGGTCTATGAAAAATCGGATATCCAGGACTGGATGTTTCTGGGACTTGTTCAGGCAGATATTGTCAATGCCAGTATGAACAGTCTGCAGCGTAGTACGATACTCCTTGTCAGTGCGGTCGTGCTTTGTATTGCCGCTTTACTTATCAGTTTTATTATTCAAAAAGGCAGAACAAACCTCAGGAGAAAAGACACAGAGATCCTGTACAGAGACGAGCTGTTTCAAAAGCTGTCAATGAATGTGGATGATGTTTTCCTGATGCTGGATGCAAAAACATATCAGGCAGATTACGTCAGCCCAAATGTGGAAAAACTGTTGGGTATTACAGTAGAACAGATTCGTAAAGATATTTGTATCCTTGGGAAACTGGATCCCGAGAATTCCAAAGATACGGAGAAGAATTATCTGGAGGAAATCCAGGTTCAGGAACAGAGAGAATGGGATCTTGAATATGTTCATCTGAAAACAGGGGAACAACGCTGGTTCCATAATATTGCTATGGGCAGTGAGGTAAATGGAAAAAAGAAATATATCCTGGTTATGTCGGATCGTACCTCGGACAGAAAAATGAACCAGGCACTTTCTGAGGCAGTACGTGCGGCGGAGACAGCAAACAAGGCAAAGAGTACTTTCCTTTCTAATATGTCTCACGATATCAGGACACCAATGAATGCGATTATCGGATTTACGACACTGGCTGTAAGTAATATTGATGATAAGAAAAGGGTCCGTGATTATCTGGGTAAGATTCTTTCATCCAGTAACCATCTGCTCTCACTGATCAATGATATCCTGGATATGAGCCGGATTGAGAGTGGAAAGATCCATCTGGAAGAAACGGAGGTCAGTCTGTCGGATGTGCTTCATGACCTGAAGACGATCATCAGTGGACAGATCCATGCGAAGCAGCTGGAGCTTTATATGGATGCCATGGATGTTACAAATGAGGAGGTCTATTGCGATAAGACGCGACTGAACCAGGTGCTGCTGAATCTTTTATCCAATGCGGTTAAGTTTACTCCTGCAGGAGGAACTGTTTCTGTCCGGCTTAAACAGTACCCGGGGACAGTAAAAGGCAGTGAACTGTACGAGATCCGGGTAAAGGATAATGGAATCGGTATGAGTCAGGAATTTGTACAGAAGATTTTTTCTCCTTTTGAGCGGGAGCGTACTTCCACAGTAAGCAGGACCCAGGGGACAGGACTTGGTATGGCTATTACCAAGAATATTGTGAATATGATGGGGGGAAGCATTGAGGTTCAGACAGAACAGGGCAAAGGTACTGAATTTATTGTCCGTCTGCCATTCCGGATTCAGTCTGAGCACCAACGTATAGAGAAGATTGCAGAGCTGGAGGGCCTTAAGGCACTGGTTGTAGATGATGATTTCAATACCTGTGACAGCGTTACAAAAATGCTTGTGAGGGTTGGAATGCGTTCGGAATGGACACTTTCCGGCAAGGAAGCTGTTCTCCGTGCACGGCAGTCTATGGAACTGGGAGACGCGTTCCACGCTTATATCATCGACTGGCGTCTTCCGGATATGAACGGTATTGAAGTTACCCGCCAGATCCGCAGCCTCGGTGATGATACGCCGATTATTATCCTGACGGCATATGACTGGTCAGATATTGAAGTGGAAGCCAGAGCAGCAGGAGTGACTGCATTCTGTGCAAAACCAATGTTCATGTCAGATATCAGAGATACCTTGATGACTGCTATCGGGCGGAAGCAGGCTGAGCAAGAGAATAATATTCTTCCGACAGCAGGTTCGGATTTCAGAGGCAGATGTATACTGCTTGTGGAGGACAACGAACTGAACAGTGAAATTGCGGTGGAAATCCTTAATGAATATGGTTTCCTGGTTGATACCGCAGAAAATGGAGCAGAGGCAGTGGAGAAAGTTAAGAATTCGACACCAGGTAATTATGATCTTGTGTTGATGGATGTGCAGATGCCGGTAATGAACGGATATGAGGCCACGAAGCAGATACGTGCGCTTACTGATCCGGCACTGGCGGGAATCACCATCTTTGCCATGACTGCAAATGCCTTTGATGAGGACAGAAAGAAAGCACTGGAATGCGGTATGAATGGATTCCTATCCAAGCCAATAGTTATTGAGGAATTGATCGGTACATTACAGAAGAATCTGGATCAGGTGTCCGGAGTATCAGATTAACCACACAAATAAAGGAAATAGAAGAATGTATAAAAGTAGAAAAAGATTAGCCGCATTATGTATAGGTATATTTGTGGTTTTAGGAATATGGATGGTATTGACAGTACCTTGCCGGGCCGCTGAGACGAATAATGATGAAAAAAAGCCACAGATCATCCGTGTCGGGTCGTTTGAGGATACCTTTAATTATGTTGACAAGAATGGTGTCAGACGGGGATATGGGTACGAGCTCATGCAGGCTTTGGCAGGCTATACCGGATGGGAATTTGAGTATGTGAAATGTGACTGGTCCAACTGCTTTGATAAGCTTGAAAATGGTGAGATTGATATCATGGGAGACATCTCGTACACCGATGAACGTGCACAAAAGATGCTTTTCCCGGATGAACCAATGGGCGAGGAAAAATATATCCTTTATGCTGACTTATCGGATACGGATATTGGGATGTCTGATTTCAGCTTTATGGACGGTAAACGTGTAGGTGTGCTCATGGGTACTGAGCCTGAAATCATGCTGACAGAATGGGAAAATAAGAATGGCGTACATACTGAACATGTAAATGTGAATAGTGATGATGATGTCGAAAAGAAATTAGCAAATCATGAAATCGACTGTTTTGTATCTCTGGAGGAATCTATCTGGTCTGAACAGAGAATATCATCCGTTACCACGATTGGTAAATCCGGCATATATTTTGTAATAAATAAAGAGCGCAGCGATATCAAGACAGAGCTGGACTGGGCAATGCGTCAGCTGGATCAGGATAGTCCTTTTTTCAAGGCGGATCTGTATAAAAAGTATTTTACACTTGATTATTGTCAAAGCCTTACGGGCGGAGAAAAGTCCTGGGTGGAAGAACATGGCAGTATCCGAATAGGATTTCTGAGCAATGATACGGCGGTATTTTCCATGGATGAAGAGAATGGAAAACTTACTGGTATGCTGGCAGAATATTTCTCTTATGCCAAAGACTGTCTGGGAAATCAGACACTGGAATTTAATATACAGGAATATGAAGATTATGACGAAATGATTCAGGCTCTGCAGAATCGTGAGATTGACATGATTTTTTATGCCGGCAGGAATCCATATTTTGCAGAAGAAAACGGATATGCACTTACAAATACAGCCTGGACCTACAGCCTGATGGCGGTAACAGATGAGGAAAAATTTGATGAGAATAAGGTGTATACTGTAGCTGTACCCAGGGAAAAATATGCCTTAAAACAGCATATTGCATTCAGTTATCCCAAATGGAAGCTTGTAGATTGTGATTCATTTGACGATGCAGCAGATATGGTCATTCATAAAAAAGCAGACTGTTTTCTCATGGGAGCAAGTCAGGCACTAATATATGATAACAGTCAAAATTTTAAGAGTATTCCACTTACAAAAACAATGGAGGCATGCTTTGCAGTAAGAAGTGGAGAGGGAACTCTTTTGTCGATACTGAATAAAACTTTGAAGGCCATGCCGTCTGATATGCTTACAAGTGCACTTGCTATTTATGACAGTACACCAGATAAGGTTACATTTTATGCTTTTGTAAAAGACAACATGATTGCTTTTTTTGCCACGGCAATATTTTTTGCACTAAGCATCATCGGCATTATCCTCGTACTTTTACGGAAGGCAAGGAAAGCAGAAGCTGTTGCAAAGCTTGCTGCAAATGATACGCAAAAGCTTAATGACAAGTTGGAAATTGCTCTGAAAAAAGCAGAGGATGCCAGTCTCGCAAAGACCCGTTTTCTTAACAATATGTCACATGACATCCGTACTCCTATGAATGTAATTCTGGGTTATGCACAGCTTATGGAGGATGAACTGAAAGGAAAGGATCTGCCTGAAACTTCAGAACATCTGAAAAAATTGCAGCAGTCTGGAAGTATTCTTCTGTCAATCATAAACAACGTACTTGATATGGCCCGGATTGAGAGCGGAAGGATGGAGATTGATGAGAACTATGCCAGGATTGAAGATATCAGGCAGAGTTTGTTTGAAATATTTGATGATGAAGCAAAGAAAAAGAATATTGCATTTCATTACAAGACGAATTTAGAGCATGAACACGTACTGACAGATATTACCAAGGTAGAGGAAATATTTGTTAATATCCTGAGCAACGCTATAAAGTATACTCCGGCCGGTGGTTCGATTATGGTAAACATAGATGAGTTACCATGTGATGAGCCCGGGTACATGATGGTGAGGACCAGGGTGAGCGATACCGGAATCGGCATGAGTGAAGATTATCTGACAAATATTTTCGAGGCATTCACACGTGAACAGAATACCACAGAGGGCAAGATTGCAGGAAGTGGACTGGGAATGTCAATCGTAAAGAAATATGTTGATCTGCTTGGTGGAACAATAGAGGTAGAGAGTGAATTCGGAAAGGGAAGTACCTTTACAATTACACTAAAACACAGAATAGCGGATGAAAGCTATTATGTAAAAAATCATGCTGAAAATCCAGAAACATATAGTGAAATCCTTCAAGGCAGGAAGGTACTTCTGGTGGAAGATAATGATTTGAATGCAGAGATTGCAGAGGCAATACTTGAGCGTTCCGGTCTTAAAACAGAGCGTGTGGAGGATGGCATTCAGTGTGTAAACAGGATAATGGAAATGCCAGCAGGCACATATGATATAATCCTAATGGATATTCAGCTGCCCAAAATGGACGGTTATAAAGCAACACAGACAATCAGGCATCTGCCAGATAAGGATAAAGCGTGTATACCTATCATTGCCATGACGGCAAATGCATTTGAAGAAGATAAGAGAGCTGCTATTGCAGCCGGAATGAATGGTCATATCGCAAAGCCGATCCAGGTTGATAAGTTATTCTCAACATTGGCGGAAGTCTTGGGACGGTGTTTGTGACTTCCCTGTATTCTGAAAGAATTGATTTATGTTTAAATGAAGGCGATGAGGTCGTGGAAAGCGACCTCATTATTTGTGTAAAATTAAAAAGTTGGATCAAGAGCGTATAAATTTATTTTTTAAGGAAATTTTAAGGTTTTTTATATATAATCATGTCCGTAAAAAAATATGATTAAGAAAGGGCACAGTCAATGAAAAGAAAGCAGATAGCTGCAATTATAACAGCAATGACAATAGTGCTGGGGACCACAGCATACGGATCAGAAAACGTAAGTGCAGATCAGGAGAATAAAGAACGGACAGAAATTGAAAGTACCTTAAATATTTCAAACAACGATGAAATTACATGGAGTTATGACAGCCAGTCAGATTCCTGGACAATGTCTGTAACATGCGCAGTTGCAAATCCGGAACTGCCGGATTATCAGGGCATTTCTGTAAATGTTCCTGGAGCATATGTAAAAGGAATTGATACTGATGGAGACGGAAATAATATTGTAGATCTGTATAATCCAATCAACTATATTGGAAATGAGAATACAGAAAGCCCGACATGGACCAGAATTGTAATGGGTGCATCCGAAGGTGATATGTCACTGTTTGCATCTATGAATATGCAGATTGCATGGCTTAACAGCGGAACAGATGCTGAGCTGGAATGGCAATGGGATGGTGGACATGTTCCATCTGAGATCTTTGGGGAATCACTGGCACTTTATGTTGATGAAATGTATGGAAAATACGTAGAAGGAGCCAGCAAAGCAACTCCAGGGTTTGATGTTATGGATTATGGACAGGAAACCTATGAATTCGGTTCTTCGACACAGGATGCGAGACACTTTGACAAGTATGTGTTGAAGGTACTGCAGGAAGATGCTGAAATCTTAAGTGAACTGTTCACAGGTTAACTGAAATCTGTTACAATAAAAGAAAAATAGCAAGTATTTGGAATGGGGTGACGACATGATATTGAGCAGACATAGAATATCAATGGATCAGGCTATCAAAAAACTTGTAGAAGAATTTTCTGAATATATAAAGGAAATCTATCTCTATGGCAGTTGCGCCAGAGGTGAACAGAAATATTCATCGGATGTGGATTTGTTTGTACGAGTAAAGGAGAATACCCCTTCGCGGATACTCCGTAAAATGAGAATTGAAGCAATGCCGGATGAGTCAAATCTGCCAGAGGTGAATCTGAAATTTACATCTGGAGAAGAATTCAGCCAGAGTTATCGTTTCAATGAAAATATTAAGAAGGAAGGAAAGCTGATATGGAAAAAGGATTAACGTATTATGATCTTGCAGAAAATGACTATCAATTCCTTCTTAAAGACTGGCAGGATGGAAGAGTTGGAAATATTATGTGTTCTTCTGCACAGAATATATGCGAAAGATATCTGAAACATGTTATAGATACTTATATTACAGAATGTGATACGACCAGAATATTGCAGACTCACTCTTTAAAGGCGCTGCGTCGATTCATGCAGGAGTATATTCCGGAATTTGCTTGCAAATGGAAAATTATTCTTCAGGCAGATGGCTATTATTTCTCGACAAGACATCCGGGAGATACCGCATTTCTGGTGGCAAAGGAAGATGTAGATGAATGTTGGGAGGCAGTAGAAGAAACAAGAACATCCATTCAGGCATTCATAAAAACACATCAATATAAGGGAACTCCAATTGATGAAGAAAGAAATAATGGATAAATCTATTTACGACGGTACCTTACAGGGATATTGAAAATCTGGTTGATAAACCAGATAAAAGTGATATACTGAATGCATAAGAAAAGAAACCGTGTGGAATTACAGTTTTGTTTTCACACGGTTTTTTAGAAAATACGAGTTAGTTGCAACTAATATATGCGATGGGAATTTATTGGATAATGTAAAAGAGAGCAGATTTTTATGAGAATATTGATTTATGGGAACTGCATAAGCAATTCTATGATTATGTGAAAAGACGGAAGACATGTGGATGTAAGACGAAAACAGCACAATGATTGGAGAAAAAACATGAAAAACGAAAAATACAAAAAATTGTCAATCAAAGAGTTTACAAAAGCAGCAGAAAGATATGAAAGTAACCATGCTGGTATTTACGAAATGTGTAAGAAGGATTATCCGGATATTCTGGAAGAATTAGAGAAGGAGTCGTTCACAGATTTATTGGATGCAGGCTGCGGACCGGCTCCGATGATTTCTTTATTATCAGAAAAATATCCAGACAGGCATTATACCGGACTGGATCTGACTCCTGCGATGATTGAACAGGCAAAAAAGAAAGATATTCCAAATGCGACATTTGTTGTGGGAGACTGTGAGAATTTTCCTTTTAAAAATAATTCATTTGATGCAATTATTTGTTCTATGAGTTTCCATCATTATCCGAATCCACAGGCATTTTTTGACAGTGTAAAAAGATGCCTTCGCCCAAATGGAAGATTGATCCTGCGGGATGTGACCAGTGACAATAAAGTATTGGTGTGGCTGATGAATACACTAGAAATGCCGTTAGCAAATATATGTGGACATGGAGATGTCCGGGTTCCAACAAGAGATGTGGTCATGAAGTGCTGCAGAAAAGCAGGATTAAAAGTAGAAAAATTTGAAATCCGTAAAGGTATGAGGATGCATTGCGTTGTAAGAAAACAATAGAAGAAGGCGATAGACAATGAAAGGAAAAGTGAATGTGACAGGTGTGCCGGAAACGATGGTACAGACCCTTTATGCAAGAGCAAAAGAAACAAGAAAACAAAATGCAAAGATCAAAGATGAGATTGCAGTAGAACTTGTGGAAAAGCTAGACTATGACTTTTCCAAAGCAGATAAGGATAAAGCCATGAACTGTGGTGTGATTG
>ERZ1026854.2339-NODE-2339-length-10859-cov-11.526287_pt1 | contig 10859 bp, 5 predicted proteins | sample MGYA00380157_ERZ1026854 | MGnify/ENA primary metagenome ERZ1026854 (study PRJEB33269, sample SAMEA4719793) | human gut metagenome | biome: human-associated habitat; feature: organic feature; material: feces | place: Cameroon | collected 2013-10 ...
GCAAGTACGTTTATCCAAAGCACAAGAGTGCCAACGGAAAGAAAGACTTCTGGGCACGTGGTGATGGCTGGGTCCTCGCAGGTCTGGCAAAGGTGCTGCAGGATATGCCGAAGGACTACAAGCACTATCAGTTCTTTGTAGATAAGTTCCAGAAGTTGGCTAAGGCTGTGGCTGAGATTCAGCAGCCAGAGGGTTACTGGACCCGTTCGATGATGGACCCTGAGCATGCACCGGGACCAGAGACCAGCGGTACAGCCTTCTTCACCTACGGTATGCTCTGGGGTGTAAACAATGGTTATCTCAACAAGAAAGAATATAAGAAGGTGATAGACCGGGCATGGACATATCTGACCGAGACTGCCGTACAGGCAGACGGCAAGGTGGGCTATGTGCAGCCTATCGGCGAGCGAGCTATCCCAGGACAGACCGTGGATGCCAACTCACAGGCAAACTTCGGTGTGGGAGCCATGCTTCTCACCGCATGTGAATATGATAAATATTTAAATTCAAAATAAAGAGAAATGAATAAAAGACTGTTCGTAACATTGAGTATGGCAGGCTTGGCAATGGTGGCTTTTGGTGCTAAAAAAACGAAGGCCGCCATTAAGCCGTCTGTAAAGACGGTAGCCATCCAGCAGCCTACTTTCACAGAGTGGCACGACCTTCAAGTGAATGAAATCAATCGTTTGCCTTTGCACACCTTGCATTTCGCTTACGATCCTAACGATTTCCCTGGAACGGGTGCTGAGTATCTTGACAAGAAGAAGAGTATGAACTACATGTCGCTCGACGGCACATGGAAGTTCAACTGGGTAGCCAACGCTGATGAGCGCCCTACAGACTTCTACAAGACTGACCTTGACGATTCAAAATGGAAGAACATCCAGATGCCAGGCAACTGGGAGATGCTGGGCTATGGTCAGCCTGAGTATGTGAACGTGGGCTTCGCTTGGCGTGGTCACTTCAACCAGCAGCCACCTGCAGTTCCTACCAAGGACAACCACGTGGGTTCCTATCGTCGTGAAATCAATATCCCTGCCAACTGGGATGGAAAGCGTGTCATCGCTCACTTCGGCAGTGTAACTTCCAACATCTATCTTTATGTAAACGGACAGTTTGCCGGTTATGCCGAGGATAGCAAGGTAGCCGCTGAGTTTGATATCACTCCTTTCCTGAAGAAAGGTAAGAACCTCATTGCCTTCCAGTCTTTCCGCTGGTGTGATGGTTCCTGGTGTGAGGATCAGGACTTCTGGCGCTTGAGTGGTCCGGCTCGTGAGAACTATCTCTATGCCCGCTCCAAGGATCATCGCCTGCTTGATGTCCGTGTAGAGACTGAGTTGAAGAACAACTATAAGGATGGTGCACTCAACATCACAGCGAAGTTGCAGGGCAACACCTTGGCTTACTTCGGTCTTTACGATCCAGATGGCAAGGAGGTTATCGTAACCGGTACAGATAACGTAAAGAATGGTGTGGCTAAGTATCAGCTCCGTGTGAAGAACGTTCGCAAGTGGAGTGCTGAGACTCCTAACCTCTATACCCTGGTAGTATCTCCTATCCAGAATGGTGGCATGTATTCACCTTACGAGATTATCCAGGTAAAGGTGGGCTTCCGCAAGGTGGAAATCAAGAACAAGCAGCTCCTGGTAAACGGTCAGCCTGTTCTCCTGAAGGGTGCCAACCGTCATGAGATGGACCCGGATGCTGGTTACAACGTAAGCGAGCAGCGCATGATTCAGGACATCATGATGATGAAGCGCCTGAACATCAATGCCGTTCGTACCTGCCACTATCCTGATGATCCACGCTGGTACGACCTCTGCGACAAGTATGGTCTCTACGTGGTTGCCGAGGCTAACCAGGAGAGCCACGGTTTCCAGTATGGCGATGATGCTGCTGCCAAGAAGCCTGAGTTTGCCAAGCAGATTATGGAGCGCAACCAGCACAACGTGTCTATGTTCTACAACCATCCTTCTATCATTACATGGAGTTTGGGTAACGAGACCGTGATGGGCGACAACTTCCTGCAGGCTTACAAGTGGATTAAGAGCCAGGACAAGACCCGCCCTGTTCAGTATGAGCAGGCTCACCGTGGTGAGGGTACTGATATCTTCTGCCCAATGTATTATCCTGTAAGTGCCTGCGAGAAGTATGCAAAGGATCCTAACAGTCCGATGCCGCTCATCCAGTGTGAGTACAACCATACCATGGGTAACTCGGGTGGTAACCTGAGCGACTACTGGGATTTGGTACGCAAGTATCCTATCTTCCAGGGTGGTTTCGACTGGGACTTCGTAGACCAGGCATTGCACCGCAAGATTGTGAAGCCTATGAGCATCCTGCCTTACAAGATGAACAACGAGGAGCTCCGCAAGATTGAGTATACATACGGTGGTGACTACAACAAGTATGATCCTAGCGATAATAATTTCAACTGTAACGGTATCATCGGTCCAGACCGTCAGCTGAACCCTCATGCTTATGAGGTGGCTTATCAGTATCAGAATATCTGGGCAAAGATGGTAAGTGCTGAGGCTGGACAGGTGAGCGTATACAATGAGAACTTCTTCCGTGATTTGAGCAACTATGCCTTGGCATGGAGCCTGGAAGAGGATGGCGTAGAGACTCAGAACGGTACCATCGCCGATCTCGATGTTCCTGCACAGCAGAGCAGAACTTATACTATCCCTTACGATAGAAGTAAGATTACCGGCAAGGAGGTGTTCCTCAACATCGACTTCCGATTGAAGAACGCTGAGCCACTGATGACAGCCGGTCAGGTGGTAGCTTATGCACAGTTGCCAGTAGTAACCAAGCAGGCTTGCGAGGATGACTGCAGCAAGATGCTGGCTGAGGGTCATGGCAAGAAGAAGATGAAGCTTGCTGCCAAGAAGGACAATGTGATAGCTGTTACCACACCAAACCTCACCTTCAAGCTCGACCGTACTACCGGTCTTATCTCTGAGTATGCTTACAACGGCAAGTCAATGCTCGGCGAGGGCGGTACCTTGAAGCCAAACTTCTGGCGTGCTCCTACCGATAACGATATGGGTGCTAACCTGCAGAAGAAGTTCAAGGTATGGAAGAACCCACAGATGAACCTAAAGAATATCGACGTGAAGAAGGATAAGAAGGCCAACACCGTAACCATCGTCACATCATTCGATATGCCGGAGGTTCAGGGTCAGATGGATATCACTTACCTCGTATTCGCCAATACTGGTGCAGTGAAGGTAACAGAAGACTTCAAGGCTACAGAGGGTGCCAAGGTGAGCGATATGTTCCGCTTTGGTATGCTGCTGCAGATGCCATACACCATGGAGAAGAGTAACTACTACGGTCGTGGTCCTATCGAGAACTACTCCGACCGCAAGGACTGCATGCGCATCGCCATCTATAGTGACGAAGCCGACAACCAGTACTTCCCATACATCCGTCCACAGGAGAGTGGTACCAAGAGCGATATCCGCTGGTGGAAGCAGACCGATGCCACAGGCTTGGGCTTGCAGGTGAAGAGCTGCGCACCATTCTATGCCAGCGCTCTCCACTTCGATACCGAGGAACTTGATGATGGCGATGAGAAGGAGCAGCGTCACAGTTTCGACCTGAAGAAGTCTAAGTTCACCAATCTCTTCCTCGATGCAGCCCACATGGGTGTAGGTGGTGAGAACTCTTGGGGTGCTTGGCCATTGGAGAAGTATCGCGTACATTATGGAAACAAGACCTTCAACTTTGTGCTGATTCCTCAGACAAAATAGTAGAAAAACAGGCATTTGGACAAAAATCCAATATATTTAAACAGAAAATCCACCTCATTTGGGGTGGATTTTTTGTATCTTTGCAACCGTAAATCTATATATGATAAACGAATCAATATAGAAAAGATAAACGAATCAATATAGAAAAAAGAATTTCAACCTAAAAAAGACAATAACGAACAATATGAGAAAAGCTAAAATTTTCGCAGCAATGCTGATGGCGATGTCTTCTCTTGGAGCATTCGCACAGCATCAGTTTTCAGTTCAGGCAAACAAGCCTGGAGTAGAAATTCAGCCTACCATGTATGGTATCTTCTTCGAGGATATCAACTTTGGTGCTGATGGTGGTCTCTATGCAGAGATGGTGGAGAACCGTTCTTTTGAGTTCCCACAGCGCCTGATGGGATGGAATACTTTCGGAAATGTAACCCTCAGCGATGTGCGACCAGCCTTTGAGCGCAATCCTCACTATGTAACCTTGGAGAGTGCTGGTGCCCGCGAAAAGCAGACGGGTCTTGAGAACCGCGGCTTCTTCGGTATGGGCTTGAAGAAGGACATGAAGTACGATTTCTCAGTATATGGTCGTCTTCATCTCATCGATGGCAAGCAGGCTAAGATTCGCGTAGAGTTGGTTAACTCTAAAAATGATGTCATTGCCAAGAAGAGCATCACCATTACCAATAATAAATGGCAGAAGCATACCGCTTCGCTGACTTCTCCTCAGACAGATGCCAAGGGCTTGATGCGTGTTTATCTGGAGAAAGGTTCTGAGAGCGTAGATCTCGACCACATCTCTCTTTTCCCATCAGACAATTGGAATGGTCTTCGTGCCGACCTCGTTCAGGATCTTGCCGACCTGAAGCCAGGTATCTTCCGTTTCCCTGGCGGATGTATCGTAGAGGGTACCGACCTCGACACCCGTTATGAGTGGAAGAACAGTGTAGGTGCTCCAGAAAACCGTCCTCTGAACGAGAACCGCTGGAGAGATACCTTCCCACATCGCCTTTTCCCTAACTACTATCAGTCGTTGGGCTTGGGCTTCTACGAGTACTTCCTCCTTTCAGAGAAGATTGGTGCAGAGCCATTGCCAATTCTTTCTGTAGGTCTGGCTTGCCAGTATCAGAACGATGATAAGGATCCTAATGCGCATGTAGCAGTCAAGGATCTCCAGAGCTATATCGACGATGCACTCGATCTCATCGAGTTTGCCAATGGTCCTGTTACCTCCAAGTGGGGTAAGCTCCGTGCCGATATGGGTCATCCAGCACCATTCAACCTGAAGCAGATTGGTATCGGTAACGAGCAGTGGGGTCCTATGTATCCAGAGCGTCTGCAGAAGTTCATGGAGCAGATTCATGCCAAGTATCCAAAGATCAAGATCTGCGGTTCATCAGGTCCTTCTGCCGATGGCAAGGATTTCGACTACGGTTGGGAGCAGATGCGCAAGTTGGGCGTAGATATGGTTGATGAGCATTACTACAAGAGCCCAGAGTGGTTCCGCAGCAATGCCAGCCGTTACGACAAGTACGACCGCAAGGGTCCTAAGGTATTCGCCGGTGAGTATGCTGCCCATGCCAAGAACGATCCTAACTCATGGGAGGCTGCGCTTTCTGAGGCTGCCTTCATGACGGGTCTTGAGCGCAATGCCGATGTAGTTTATCAGGCTACCTATGCACCTCTCTTCGCTCATGTAGAGGGATGGCAGTGGCGTCCAGACCTCATCTGGTTCGATAATCTTTCTTCTGTCCGTTCTGCCAACTATTATGTTCAGCAGCTCTACGGCTTGAACAAGGGTACCAATGTGTTGAAGCTTACCGAGAACGGCAAGCCTGTGGCTGGCGAGAAGGGTCTCTATGCCAGTGCTTGTTTCGACAAGGCAACCAAGAGCTACATTGTGAAGATTGCCAACACCTCTAACGAGGAGAAGGAAATCAACGTTACCTTCAATGGCATCAAGAAGTTGAACCCTGGCAAGATGACTGTTCTCCATGCCGACAATATCCAGGCAGAGAACAAGATTGACAACAAGAACGTGGTTGTTCCTGTGGTATCAGATGCTCAGGCAAACGGCAATGTCTTGAATGTGAAGATGAAGCCAAACAGCTTCGTGGTATATCGATTCTAATAGATTCGTTCTTTTATATAAAATCCTGTTTTTAAGCAGACAAACAAATAAAGGTTATTAAGGTACGAGATTTAAAGGATAATGAAGATCCCTTGCAGCAGAAATGTTGCAAGGGATTGTTTTTTTGATTTTTTTTAATGCCAATGAATGAATAAATAACAAAATATTTGCCCTTTCTACTTTTTTTTATTAAATTTGCACTCGTAAAGTGTTTACTATAAAATAATTGAATAAAAATAGAAAGTGATATGAGATTAAGAAATCTTATCTTGATGGTTCTTGCTGTGATGTGTACATCCCAGGTGATGGCGCAGAGTAAACGTAATGTGCGTAAGCGACCTGCCAAACGTACCGTCGTTAATAACACCAAGAAACCAGTTGACAAAACTAAGGACGCAAAGTTGCCTGTAGATTCTCAGACTGTGGCTCCTGCTGCTCAAACTACGGCTGTTCCGGCTGCGGCAGCACCTGCTGACACTGCTGCAACGACACCGGCTGCTCCTGCTACCCCTGCAGCGGGTGAGGCTTCGTTGTTGCCACCACCAGCTCCTGCTGTTCCTCAGGACCGCGTGGACACCATCTACTACAACAAGAATTGGAAGGTGATAACCAACAAGGCTTTCGCCAGCTATTATCGCTATGCGCTCTATCCGGCGAACCCAGCCATGTCTAAGGAATTCAAGACCTACTATATTGATGGCGCCTTGCAGAGCGAGGGCAGTTTCCTGGAACTCGACAAGAGTGATGATGCCAACAGTAAGTTTACCGATACTTTTATCTCTTATTACAAGGATGGCAATGTAGAGGAGAAGAAGAACTATGTAGACGGCAAGTTGAACGGTGAATATTCCATCTATTTCAATAATGGCAACATCAGCAAGCACTTCATGATGAGCGAAGGCCGACGTGATGGACTTTCTGCCACTTTCACCGAGGATGGAAAGATCTGTACCCTCACTCCATACGTTTCCGACCAGCCGGATGGCTACTATGTGGTGGTTGATATTGATGGCAACTACTCCAAGTATTCGCTTGCCGACAAGCAGCCTGTGCTTGAGACACCAAGTCCTTCGGAAATCGTTACGGAGTATAAGAACGGCGTGGCATGGCCTTACTATAATAAGAATGGTCTTATCGTGGGTGCCAGCAACACCATCGTGGAAGACATCGGCGGTTACCGCCAGATAGGTCTGTTCCTCGTAAACAAGAGTATGATTAATCTCGACCTCGACCCTAGTCAGATAGAGATTTATTCCATCAAGAAGGACAAGCGCAAGGATTTCGAGAAGATTTCTGCCCAGGAGTACAATGACAAGATTATGAAATATGTGCGCCGCACTTCCATGATGCCGGCTGCCCGCAATAGCAATGTGAATACCAACCTGGGTGCCCAGTTCTCTAACTCTTCCAATACGGTGAAGGATTTCCAGGCTCGCATCTGCCGCATGCGCAAGCTGGATGATGGCACCCGCATGAAGTATGCCGATAAGGAACCTACTGATTTGGGCTATCTGGAACGTACTACCATCCATCCGGGTGAGGTTATCTTTGGCTATATCTATACCGACGACCGCAAGGGAGTGGATCTCTTCGTAAAGGTGAAGATCAACGGTATCGACTACTTGTTTGAATGGGACGATAGCAAGAAGTAACCAGATATAACCAGATATAATCAGATACAATCAGACCTAATCAGATGAAATCAATGAAAATGATAAACTGCTTAATCAAGAGGTGCTCCTGTTTCGTAATGGGAGCACTTCTCGTTGCTGCCTGCCAGCGGCCTGCCGGATCGGCAGAAACCCAAGAGTATCGGGAGGCGTTGCGGAAGGTGGATGATTCCATTGCTGCACAGTCGCCACTGGCCCGCAAGTTGGTAGAACAGGGCTTGAAGGAGGCTGAGGACAGCTTTGCCTTCTATGAGTACTATTCCCGAATGGGCAAGTACTTCTGCCTGTCGTCAACACCCGATTCCATGGTTCCTTATATAGATAAGGTAATCCAGTTTGCCAAGCAGCAGCCCGAGTCGCCTCGCCGCAACAGTCTGCTTGCCTTTGCCTATAACACGCAGGCAGCCAACTACCACAACTTCCATAAGAAAGGAGATGAGGCACTGGCTCTCTATCTGGAAACCTATCGCCTGTCGCTGACCAGCGATACCAAGGACCAGTCGCCTATGATATGTGCCAATGTGGGAGACGCCTATCTTGCCCAGAACCAGTTGCCCGAGGCTGCCCAGTGGTATCGCCGTGCGCTGTTTCTGGTTGACTCGCTCAATTTGCCGAAGAAAGAAAATATCACCCTCTATCTGGGATTGGCTACCATCTACTTGCAACTCAACGATTTTGATACGTCGCTTCAGTATTATCAACAGACGGAGAAGTATTTCAATCAGATGTCTGTAGCGATGCAAGCCTATTATTTGAACAACTACGGAAATTATTATTATTATTCTAAGGACTACAAGAATTCCCTTCGATTGTTTTTGCGCCTCAAGGATTTGCTGGAAAAGCGTGGCAAGACGGAGACCTTCGATATGTATCTCTGTAAACTCAATATGGCTGATGTCTATCTCAATCTGGACCAGTTGGCTGAGTCGGAGAAATATCTCGATGAGGTAGAGCCTTATATGCGTAAGAATGCAGACGACGTAGCGGTTTACTATTGTCACACCATCCGCATCGGACTGGCTGTGAAAAAGCATGATATGCAGGCTGTTACCCGCATTCTTGATTCCGAGAAGAATATGCCTGTGATGCCTTTTACCATACGTCAGATTCGCAATCATTATCTCAGATTGTACTATAAGGCCATGGGAGATTACCGCCAGGCATACGAAAACCTGCGTGAAGATATGGAGCAGAACGATTCCCTGGAACACCGCCGCATCAACATGCGGGCATCCGAGGTGATGGAGCGATTCACGCAAGATACCCTCAAGCTGCACCACGACCTGGCAATGGAGCACAAGAATGTGGAACTGCAGGAGGTGAAGATGTTTGCCACTGCTGCTGTTGCTGCCGTCTTGCTGATCATCATGTTCTTCATCATGAAGACGATTCAGAACCGTCGGCGCATGGAGACCAATAAGTTGCGTATCATGCAGCTCAGAATGGAGGCTGTGCGCAACCGCATCTCTCCTCACTTCGTATTCAATGTGCTGAATAATAAGATTGTGCATTCGGGCAATGCTGAGGCGGATGAACTGATGCGCCTGTCTAAACTGATTCGTGCCAACCTCGATATGTCGTGCCGACTGGATGTGAGTCTGGCAGAGGAGTTGGATTTCGTGAAACAGTATGTGGAGGTAGAAAGACCTCTGGTGGATGGCAACTTCGAGTTCAAGCTTGAGGTGGCTCCGGATATCGACCTCGACAAGGTGCATGTGCCTTCCATGTTCGTGCAGATATTGGTGGAGAATGCCCTGGTTCACGGATTGAGAGGATGGGAAGGCGAAAAGCTGCTGCAGGTAAAGGTGGAACGCAGGCAGAATGGCATGACATCCATCTCCGTCATCGACAACGGACCGGGTTTCGATATCCGAAGCACGGGTAAGAAGCGGACGGGACTGACGGTGCTCAGTCAGACCATTGCGATGATAAACGAACGCAATCGCAGCAAGATGACCTTCTCCATGCGTAACCTGAAGGGAGAAGACGGAAAGGTGCTGGGCTGCGAATCCAGTTTCTGTATACCAGACGAGATTAATTTATCCATATAATATAATAAGGTGTAAACTAAGGGGAATATGAAAATAGTTATTGTAGACGATGACAAGCAGGCGGCTTACGACTTGGAGGCTCGCCTGCTGAAGAGTTATAAGATAGAGGTGGCTGGTGTCGCCTTGAACGGTTTGGACGGATTGGCGCTGGTCAACAAGCATCGTCCTGATGTGTTGTTTCTCGACGTGCAGTTGCCTGATATTTCGGGCTTGGATTTCCTTGACCGTATTGATGATTTTACGGATGGCGACTGTCGTGTCGTGATGTATACGGCATACGACAAGTTCATCCTGCCTGCCTTTCGCAAGAAAGCCTTCGATGTGCTGCTCAAGCCGATAGACAATAAGGACTTGGCGCTGATTATGGGTAGACTGGAAGAGGCTGGCATCGAGAGCCTTCCATACTCAGCCCGGGGAGTATCGCTGGATGAAAACGGCCTGAACATCCCGAATCCGAAGGATGACAAGTTCCTGCTCTATACCAACGGCGCAGACTTCAAGCTGGTTGACAAGCGAGACATCGGTGTATTCAAGTATAATCACGAAGGTCGCTGCTGGGAGGTAGTGGTGGCTGGCGTTCCTGCTCCTGTCCGCCTGAAGCGCAATGTAAAGAGCGAGTCGCTGGCTGGTCTCGACAAGCAGTTTGTGCAGGTCAACCAGAAGTACATCATCAATATGGACTATCTGATAGAGGTGGTCGACAATGTCTGCCATTTCTATCCGCCGTTCGACAACATCGATTATGTGAAGGTGGGCCGCTTCTTCCGCAAGAAGTTTATCGAGCGTTTTTGCAGCCTGTAAATGCGTATTTCCCCCTCGGATACCAACATATTGTATGAAAAAGGGCGGAAAAGTTTGAATTATGCATAAAAAAACGTCCAAGATGGTAGCAGTTAGCCAATTATTTCGTAACTTTGCACCCGCAAACTTATAAAAATAATAAAAGAAGAATGGCTAATTTGAGATTTGAGGTTGTAGCCGAGGCCTTTAAGAAAAGACCTGTAGAGGTGAAGACTCCCAAGGTGCGCCCTTCGGAGTACTTCGCCAAGTATGTATTCAACCGCCAGAAGATGTACAAGTATCTGCCATCTGATGTGTACGAGAAACTCATCGATGTGATAGATAATGGTACTCGTCTGGACCGTTCCATCGCTGATGCCGTGGCTGCCGGCATGAAGCTCTGGGCTGAGGAAAACGGGGTAACACATTATACTCACTGGTTCCAGCCATTGACAGAAGGTACTGCCGAGAAGCA
>ERZ1026854.2340-NODE-2340-length-10858-cov-4.587429_pt1 | contig 10858 bp, 14 predicted proteins | sample MGYA00380157_ERZ1026854 | MGnify/ENA primary metagenome ERZ1026854 (study PRJEB33269, sample SAMEA4719793) | human gut metagenome | biome: human-associated habitat; feature: organic feature; material: feces | place: Cameroon | collected 2013-10 ...
TTCAATGGTTTGATTTCCACGGATGACCTGTGGGAACTTAATGTTCAACAGTTGGATTCTATTTTCAAGAAACTAAATGCTCAGGTAAAGCAGTCCGAGGAAGAAAGCCTTCTGGCCTCTCCTTCCAAGGAAAACATTGATCTGATGAATAAGATCGAAATCATTCGTCATATCGTGGCTTATAAGCAGGCACAGCGTGCGGAAGCCGAATCTGCTGTGGCTCGTGCTCAGCAGCGCGCCCGCATCGAAGAAGTCCTGTTTGAGCGTGAAAACGCCGAACTTCGCAACAAGTCTCCTGAAGAACTTCGAGCAATGCTGGACCAACTGGGGAAGTAATTCCCCTTCGTCGTGAGTTAGTGTAATGGTAGCACGCCGTGGCTTATAGAATTACATCACGGAAGCGTTCGGTCAGAACGGGCACTCACGACCACTTTTGAAAGGAGTAAATTATGGAACGCCTTTTTGAAAATGATGATGTAATTCTGGATAAGGACGAAAACAATAAATATCGTCTCTCTTTTTTCAAAGACGGGCACTATAAAGGTGAAAAACATTATCCATCCTATGTTCTTACTTCTTGGGCAAATCGTCTTCCTGATTGTGGTGTTTTTGGTATTGATTGGGAAGGCCCTCAAGGGTGTGGTCGTGTGGAATTTGTAATACCTCGCGAAGGTGGCCGCGCGGCCCTTTATACAGAAGGAATGGGACCCGCCTTTGTCAAAGAACTCCTAAATCAATTTGTTGATGAATGTATTGTGGAGGAATAATGATTTACAACGCAATTGTTTTGAAGAAGCGTAATTGGCTATCTGGTTTATTCTATAAAGAAATTATGTATGTGGACACTACGTCTCTCAATATCACTAATAAAATTCAAGCCGCAGGTGTCCGCTTCAAACCTAAGACATCCTTCACAAATGACACTTATTGTCTTGTATACTGTCTGGTGCGTTCTACTTATAAAAATCTTGAAAAATTTTTGGACGTGCTGGAAGAAAATCAAGACAAAATGTGCTTGCTTGGCTACCCTAATTATGAGGTAGATTGTAAAACACTGTTTTCAAAGCTCACTAAGTGAGCTTATTTTTTATTGGAGGTAAAGTAATATGACCGAGCGAAAACAAGTATGTAGTTTGTAGAAGATTGGTAGTTATATTGGTGTAAATGCTCACGAATATTACGGTCTGTCTTCTGATACCAAACCCCTTGATTGTCCTACTGGCAGCGCTTTTCTTGAGATGGATACCAGTGATGTTTATGTTTTTGATGGCGTAAACAAAGTATGGTATAAGCTATAAGGGAGGAGAATAGTATGGACCTCATTACTCTTGCCTTGGCCCGCAAAGGCGGTGGCGGCACTGGTGCTCCTGGAAAGGATGGTCTAAGTGCCTATGAAATTGCGGTAAAAAATGGCTTTGAAGGTTCTGAACAAGACTGGTTGAACTCTTTACAAGCCACCGCAGAAATGCCAGCAATGACTCAAGAAGACATTACGGCGATATTCAAGGAGGTTATCAAGGAATAATGAAGCAGGCAAAATATCTTACCGATGATGGTGTCAAGTATCTCGTAGAAGAAATTGACAAACTATATCTCAAGCCAGAACAGCTATCTGCTATGACCAAAAATGATATTGATATGTTGTTCGTGCGTGATGCCAATAAGATACAAAATGAAGAGGGTCTAAAGACTCTAATCAATCGCGGCGGCCAGTTGGATGTTGTAGAAAACGTAGCGCTGGAAAATAAAACCACTCGTGAAGATCGTATTATTTTCTATCAGAAGGCTAATGTAAATTTCCACAATAGTTTCATTGAGGCTCCTTCGGCCGCAACATCTGCTGAGCCCAACAAAAACTGGTCTGCTCTATATGTTGAAGAAGGAGCCGATGTTATATTCGATGGTAGCGAGGGCGGTATCCGTGTAAATGGTTCTATCGCTACTAACCAGGATGGACCTTTCTGTATTACCAACTTCGGCGGCAACATCACTATCAAAGGTGGCCGCTATATTGGATGCGGCACTTGTGTGTATGGGTATAGTGGCAAAACTATAATTGAAGGTGGCTACTTTGAGGCTTCTCCTTCTACCGTAGATAACCGGCCCGCGCAAACTTGGACATTGAATCTACTGAATAGTGCTTACCAAGATGGCACCGCATCTATTGAAGTTCGCGGTGGCACCTTCGTAGACTTTGACCCATCCAATCCTAATACCGATGATGCCGCCAGCTATGTGCCTGCTGGCTATGAAGTAAATAGCAAAGAAGAAAATGGGCACACTGTCTATACAGTAGTAAAGCAGGTGAAATAAGATGGATGAACGTGAAATCGTGCTAACAATTCGAGACTTCAAGGAAATTCTCAATCAGCTTCTGCGGCAGATTGATGCTTTGGAAGAACGGGTTGAAAATTTAGAGCAGAAAAATAATTGACTTTTTTCAAATTTTGAGCTATAATATGTATGTAAGGTTGAGAGAGGAAAGAAACTTCCCACCTTCAATGAGAAAGCAAACTCATTAAAACTCGCTCGAATAGCACGGTGTTAATTGGCTATATGCGCTAAGGTGTCCGTAGCGCCACAGAAATTAGGAGGGACATCGCTAGCAATTCATAAATAGTGCGTAAAGCTATTGTATGTAATGTAAAAAGTTGAGAGAGGAAAGAAACTTCCCCTCATACCAAACAACTGATGGGAATCTGGACTGAAACTATCACTCACGGCTCCTGAGCCGCGACATATGTAGTAAGCCAGGCTGGAACAGCCATAACACGAATCGGTTGGAGGATACCTATACGGTTCAGGACCGTAGGAATTCTCTCAAAAATGTTTCTCCCACAGACCCAATAGGAGGGCGGGAGAAATGGGAACTTCTTGCCGAGTTAGGAGACCCGCCGCGGACGTGCCAGTATAGTATTTCCTATAATGGCTAAGGTGAGTGAGCAGCATTTACGACCAATAGAAATTACCGCAGTTTCTATTGAACAAAGATGTCAATACTCAAGAGGTATGTGGAGGCAAGAGACGTCATCCAAGTAAGATGTATACCAGAATTGGGTTAGAGGATGACAAAAGGAATCACTGGTAGTAGACCTACTTGGTGTTTTCTTGGGTGCTGTTATATATTTACGGAGAACAGCAATTATTGGCGACGAGGGCAGTCGCGGAAACTGGGTCGCTCCCATGAATTGAAGTTGTAGGGATAGTGGCGAGAAACACTGGTCTTGAAAGTAGCGATTTCATATAATACCAGTTAGCGAACCATTGTTCTAGTTAGACAATTCCGACTTCTTACTTCTTCCGGAAGAAAGGTTTGCTATACCTCGGAGAGTGCGAGAGCAATGTTCTCGCAAACGGCTTCGTCAAAATCTCTCCGCAAATTTATTCTCGTAGAACATGATTCGAGGTGAAAGAAATATGTCAGTAGGAATTTATAAAATTCAAAATTAGATCAATGGTAAAATCTATATAGGACAGTCGGTTCACATTGAACGTCGCTGGCAAGAACATTGCCGTGCTTCAGCTCATAGTCTGATAGCTAAAGCAATTCATAAATATGGTAAAGAAAATTTTACTTTTGAAATAATTGAAGAATGCGCTACTGATGATTTAGATAGATTAGAAGAGCAGTATATCAAGCAATATGACTCATTAGCCCCTAAAGGTTATAATATTGTATTGATCTCAGAAGCCAGAACCTATGTTTTTGCCAATTATAATATAACGACTTTTAAGGAAATTGTTTCAGATATTCGAGATACTGAGCTTTCTTTTCAAGAAATTGCTGATAAGTATGAGCTGGACTTGAGTATGATTTATTACCTAAATCGTGGAGATTATCATGCTATGCCTGATTTGTAGTATCCTTTACGAAAATTAAAAGCCCCTTCTAAAAAATAGCATCGTTACTGTATTGATTGCGGCGCAGAATTGAAGACAAATAGTCTAAGATGTCAAAAATGTGTCCATCTTCGTCAGCGTCGAACCGAATGGCCCGACCGAGAAATCCTCAAAAAGAAAATTCGAACAGAATCTTTTGTAGCAATAGCGAAGGAATATGGAGTCTCTGATAACGCGGTTCGAGCTTGGTGTGAACATTATAATTTGCCATCTAAGCGCTGTGCTATCAAAATGATTTCTGAAAAAGAATGGGCTCAGCTATAACTTCCTTTTTATGAGAAAGGTAATATTATGGAAATGAAATTTCGAGATGACACTTATCCCATCGCACAGCATCTTGAGCAAATTCAGATGCTTTATGACTATCAAACCTCGCGGGCCGATAGACTTCAAGAGGCACTTGAGAAGTATGATAAGGATGAAGAGATAAAAGAACGTGATGAACGAATTCGTTCTCTTTATAAGCATTCTCTTGTTATGCTTTCTGATAGAGAGCTTGCGGCCGCGAAAGCATTTATTCAACACCATTGGAAAGACACTGGTTGTCGCAATCCAAACACTTATTCCTATCGTATAACCGGCTGTGGTATTGGACACGAGATTATCATCACTTGTCCTCGATGTGGCGAGAGTGAAAATATCACAGATTACGACAACTGGTAAGACAATATTCCCACTTTCTTCATAGTGGTTCCTCCTTTCATGGCGGGCAGCCGGCCCGCTTTTCATGGAGCAATGGCCGAGTGGTCGAAGGCAACATCCTGCTAAGGTGTAGAAGGGGTTTTCTCTTCCGAAGATTCAAATTCTTCTTGCTCCGCCAACGTCGAAGTTTGATGGTTCGTCGCGACGATAACCCTAAATCATCCGGGGACACGCCCACCGTTATCGGGCGGAGCGACTTCGTGTAGCTCAGTTGGTAGAGCCTCCGACCTTTAATCGGAATGTCGCAGATTCAAATTCTGCCACGAAGACCATACGGCGATATGATGGAACGGCATACATAACGCACTCAAAATGCGTCGCGAAAGCATGAGAGTTCAAATCTCTCTATCGCCAGGTATCAAGTCCCACCTTTACGTGGTGATACTGTTTTTACTAACGGGACGACGAAGCAGGGTAGAGAAGTGGTATCTCGCCGTGTTCATATCTCGGAAAACGAAGGTTCAAGTCCTTCTCCTGCTACCATTTTGATTCTACTGTGCTGAGGTCGCTACTCAGACCTGGAATCTGCGTTATGACTTTAAAAGTGAAAAAGTCAGGCTACAATATGCCAGAATTATTGCCGTGAATCAGTTGTGTTATTGCTTCGCCTCTCTGGAACTGCGTTCAAAGTTCGTTAAAAACGTGAAGCAAGGCTGCTACCGCTCTCAGACGATAATGAGCGGGAGATGGACGCAAAGTCTATGGCGGGTGTAGCCATTCCGGAAAATACGCCAATATTGGAGCGTAGCATAATGCGATTGGCAGTTCAAGTTTGTTCGCTCCAACTATGGGAGAATAGGATAACGGTAGTCTAATAGTCTCCAAAACTATTGGCCTTGGGTCAGCACCAAGTTCTCCTGCCATATGTTCCAGTAGCTCAGTTGGTAGAGCAGCAGACTTTTGGGAAGTTAGCTTAGTGGCTAAGCAGGTGGCTGTTAACCTCCGTAGATAGGTTCAATTCCTATACTTCCCGCCAAATCTGGGTGTCGTGGGTCCGATTCCCGCCTGGAACATCAACATGTTGTTTCCGGAACAACCACGTGGCTGGATTTCACGCAGCCCGCCCGATACGGAGAGAGCGGCACGCCTCTGATTCAAGCGCACCACGCCCGCAGAAAGTCGGGTATTTGCTTCCGTGGCCTAACGGTAAGGCACCTCATTCGTAATGAGGTGATTGACAGTTCGAATCTGTCCGGAAGCTGTCTTCATAGTCAATGCCTTCACGCGGCGAAGATGTTTTTACTAAATTGGCTAACAACGGAAAGGAGAAACTAAAATGATTCGTGCTGAAATTCTTCTAACTACTGCTCGGGATGTAAACAAGTTTGTCTCTATCATCAATCACGATGGTTCCGCAGATAAGTATGTTCTCACTAACGCAGGTGGCGACCTCAATGTGAGTGCCCGCAGTTATCTAGGTGCCCTATATGCGGCTACCGAGTTTGGTAAGCTGTATCTGGTAAACCAGACCGAAGATGGTAAGTTCCCGAATGGTATCGATGACTACCGTGCGTAAGGCACGGTATTTTTTTATATAGAGGTGAGAGTATGCCAAATAGTAGATTAGCATCGTTAGGAGGATATGGCGTAGTTCTGGATGTTCCAGATAACCCATATGCTTCCGCGGCGGAAAATTATATAAACTCTTTTGTAAACAGTAGCACAAAACTATACGGCGGCTTTGATGAGCGGGGTAGATATACCGTAGGTGTTATTGTTTAGAATATAGCAAAAAATGAGAAAATTATTGAACAACAGAAAGCGATATATAAAGCAATTGAAAAAACCTTGCCAACTGGAATGACTATGAGCGATCTTCTCGCGGGCAAGTATGTCCAAAATAGACAGGCCCGCAGCAACTCTATGAAATTATATAATAAGGCTTCCACAAAAGATATCAAGGCGACTTCTGAACAACTATCATAGGCCCGAAAACGTGTGGAAAGAAGGACAAATATTTTTCATAAGAATTTTTAGAAGGCTATTGATATATTGTTAGAAGCGGTAGATGGTTATCAAGAAGGAATAACACATAAAGAAGATGTTGTGAAAAGCATCGAAGCAGCTCAAAAAAAGGCCACAACTTTAATTACAGAAGGCTTTATTGATGCTTATAAAAATATAATAGCCGATGGCACTTATTTTTCAGAAATAATGAGTTTGCTCACCAGAATTCAAAATACCAAAACAGGTATAAAAGAAGCCTTTCAGGTGCGAGAAACTCAGGAAGGATTTGAAATTACAACTCAAGGACTAAAACCAGAAACTATAGATAAGTTTTCATAGATATCCAGAACTTTGTATGAATTAACACAGTTAGATCGAAAATTATAGGAAAAAGGAGGTTATAAAACTAAAAGAGATAAATCCGGTAGCACAAGCATTAATCGTCTACGTTATTTATCTCACAATATCAATTATCTGAATGCTGACGGAACCACTAATGAAACCAAAAAACTTCTCTTTTAGATTCAGCAAAAAATAAAACAACTTGAAGACTTGACTTTACAAACTGTAGGCTTGACCAGAGCAACTGCTACAACAAGGCAACTTCGACAAATGGGACATACTGTTGCTGAAAACATAGATAATATTGAACTCCATATCAAAGGTGATTCTGAAAAAAAATTATTATCTGTTGCTACAATGTCGCCTGAAAAACGCGAATCTGTAGAAGGCGAAGCTATAGAATATCTTGTCGATCATAGATATTGGGCACTTTCCAAGGCCCCCAAAGGCACAGCATATAAAGCACTTCGCACAGGGCAGGCTGAAACTTTTGCGATTGCTACTGCCACTGGCAAAGACCCAAAACGCACTATCTTAAAATACACCAATCGAAAAGTAGGCAAGGGCGCTCTTACTAAACAAATTTCTGACATAGGTAATATACTAAAGAGCATAGAAGAAAATGCTCAAAAAATGGCAGAGGCCGCCACTGTAGCCGGAGAAGCAACAGAAAAAGTCCAAAGCCGCATTGATAGTATCACGGATTTAGCGAAAACAAGATATTATATTGCTTTCAGCGATAAATTTTATAATCCGTCTACTATTTCCAGTGCTGCGATTAGTGGCGGTTCTATTTACACTAATCTAACAAGTATTGATAGTGGCTTTATTCCAGGCAGCAAAATAAATAATAAAGTTTTATATTTACTACTACTCAATTTAGCAAATGTCGCTTGGTATTATCAACACGACTCAGATAATACTCGTGAAAAAGTCAAGCAATCAATTCAGCAGCTAATTATGTAGAACTTCTTGTCTTTGAGCTTTGCTCCTGAAAATCTAATGGAGGGCTATCAAATAGATAAAAAAGATGTCCTTTATGTTCATCATATTACGGGCGCTATTATTCCTGTATACACCACTCTTGAAGTAATCAACCGTTATCTTACAAAATTTGTTGAGGGACAAGGTGATCAATTATCCAACCGTTCTCCTATCAAGGTAAATATTAAATATTCTGATGGATATACAGGTATGGGGCTTTGGAAGGAGTCCTTAGAAAAATTTCCTGGCGAAAAAGGTAATGACTCCAATAAAGACGCACGCTGGTAGTATGTTGCTTCTTGGGTAGCGAAAGATACTGCCATCGAACTGAAATACAATCTAATCGCTTTTGATGCTCTATACCAAGGTTTTTATTCATAAAATTTGACTTCCTTCAAATTTTCTGTTATAATAGAGAAAATAAGAAAGGAGGTCTATAAGTTTTGAGTAAAAAAATCAAAGTATATCTTGCTTCACAAATTTTTGCTGAATGTTGGCGAGACTATAATGAAAAAGTTGCCCAACGTATTGAGCAAGAATTCCCAGAAGTAGAACTATATGCTCCACAACGCAACGCTTCTATCAATGATAAAACCAAATGCGCTACTGCTGAGCAAATTTGTCAAGGCGATTTCAATAATAATCTTGACACAGATGACATTGTGGTCGCAATTGTAGATGGAGACACCCCCGGTATTGGCACTACGCTTGAGTGCGGTTATTTCTCTCGTATTTGTCAAGATGAAATCAATCGCTTTGGCAGCACAAAGAAGAAAATCATTTCCCTTTATACCGACACTCGTGAGTGTTCTCATACTACTAACGCCGCAAAAGATGCTGCTTTGAAGGGTTTCGCAGAGTGTCAGTATTCTTATCTAAATCTTCTGCTGGTCGGTTGCCTAAAGCGTTATGGCACGATGTGCTCTACTATTGATGAAGTTATTGTAGCCCTGCGTGAAGCAATTGAAGCCTACAAGGAGGAAGTCTAATATGACTCTATATTTCAATGGCCCTCGTGCCTCTGGCAAAACTCATTGGTGCTTTGAAAATGCAAAAACAGTAAATGGCATTGTATATCTTGGATATGGAACACCGCAAACCAAGTCCTATTTCGCAGAAATTTATAATTTCCCCGAAGAAGATATTTATCTTTATAATGAACTAAAGAGCGGCCGTATTCTGCCCTCAAATCGCCCCGTCTTTGTTGATGAAGGAACAGCAACCATCGCTCAATTCCTGAATATTCCTCGTCAATTTCTTTATGGCGTTTCTGACGGACCAGATAGCACTATTCTGGAGAAAAAGTTCCATGGTCAAGTATGAAAACCTCTGCGGTCAGTCCATCTATGAATTTGCCCGGTAGAAAAATTGCTACATACTTGGGCCATTCCCACAAAAAGTTGCCTACCTAATTGAGCGGGCGTATAACTTTCCGGTATTGAAGTTGCTCGACTATGCTCAATTCAATACCTTCTCAACAGATATAAAATTGAATATAGTCGTAGCTTCTTCTTTTATTGATTGGTTTGGAGAATTGCTTTCCCATCCAATCGTAGAATATAAAAACTGTAATTTTTATGTAGTAAAAGGAGAAACTGATGTCTGAAATGATTTATGGGGTTCATGATAAACCCAACTGGCGAGAAACGTTGCTCTTTAGTATTCAGATGGTATTGGCTGTTTTCGTAGCAAGTGTGCTAATTGCCAATATTGTTGGTGTAAGCGCTTCGGCCGCGTTAGTAGGTGCTGGTATTGGCACATTGGCATATGTTCTACTAACTAAGGCTGGCAGTCCAATGTTCATCTCGTCTTCAGGAGCCTTTGTTGCTCCTTGTCTTGCTGCCATGGCTGTTGGCGGTAGCGCGGGCCTGTCTCTTGGCGGTGTTGTGTCTTGTTTGGTATATTGCTTGTTTGGTCTGGCATTCTTCAAGATTTCACCAGAAAAAATCTACAAGGTGCTGCCTAAGGCGCTAATTGGTGCTATTACTTGTGTAATTGGTATCAACCTAATGCCCTTTTGTCTAACTTATGTTCAAATTGCTGGCACCACTAATATTGTGGGCGTCGGTATTGCGCTGTTCACCATGTTTGTAATTGCTCTGATTAGCCACTATGCCAAGGGAGTAGCAAAAATTCTGCCTTTCTTGCTTGGCACGCTTGCTGGATATGCCGTAGCCGCGGCAATTACACTGACAGGAATTTATCCTGTAATTGATTTTTCTGTGTTCCAGAACCTGCGGCTCTTTGCTATTCCTGAAATGGCGTTTATGAGTTGGAGTGGATTGAATTGGACAGCAGTGGCATCCATCGTTATTAGTTATATTGTTTATACTATTTCAGCCAGTTGTGAATGTCTAAGTGATACTGCGGTTCTTGGCAACATCATTGGCGAAGATCTCTATCAAAAACCTGGTCTTGGTCGAATTTTCTGCGGCACTGGTGTAGCTAATCTACTAAATGGTGCTATTAGTGGTCTTGGTAGTTGCTCTTACGGTGAATCGGTTGCTACTATTGGTTTCTCTCGTGTAGCATCTGTAAGAATTACCATTGTGTCTGCTCTTATGATGATTCTACTCGGTTTCTTTGGTCCTATCCAAGCCTTTATTGCTTCTATTCCTTCTTGTGTTTTCTGTGGTGCTGCTCTTATTCTTTATTCTTATATTGCTATGAGCGGCGTCAAGACCTTGAAGCAAGTAGACCTTGAGAACCAGAAGAATCTGTTGGTTGCCAGCGTTGCTCTTTCTCTTGGTGTAAGTGGCCTTGCTATTGGCGGAACAGTATTTAGTCTAAGTGGTGTCGCTTTGGCAGTCATTGTGAGTATTGTTCTAAATCTTGTTCTGAAAGATAAGGAGGCATAATATAAAAGAGATGATGAAAATCATCTCTTCTTTTTTATATAGAGACAACAAAAGCCCTTCTCCTTAGAGAAGGGTATAGTTGTTCCAAAAGCGCGGGCTGTTGATATGCGGCCGCACATGACTTC
>ERZ1026854.2341-NODE-2341-length-10856-cov-3.701602_pt1 | contig 10856 bp, 10 predicted proteins | sample MGYA00380157_ERZ1026854 | MGnify/ENA primary metagenome ERZ1026854 (study PRJEB33269, sample SAMEA4719793) | human gut metagenome | biome: human-associated habitat; feature: organic feature; material: feces | place: Cameroon | collected 2013-10 ...
CTATCCTCTTCGTCGGCAGCGTCAGATGTGTATAAGAGACAGCATATATATTTGAAAGGATGGAAATAATTATGAAGAAGACTTACAAGATTGATGTTGACTGTGCAAACTGTGCAAATAAGATGGAAGAGGCTGCAAAGGCTACAGATGGTGTAAAGGATGCGGTTGTGAACTTTATGACACTAAAGATGTCTGTTGAGTTTGAGGAGGGTGTTGAGCCAAAGGCCGTAATGCAGGATGTATTAAAAAATTGTAAGAAAGTAGAAGATGACTGCGAAATTTTCCTGTAATCGCTGCTAAAAAGCACGGTCGATAGGAAGGAGCGTGAAGCTATGACAAAGAAACAAAAAAAGGCCATGATCCGTATTATCATAGCAGTTGTGCTGGTGGGACTGATCTCTTTGCTGCCGGTAAAAGGATATATCAGGTTTGCTTTATTTATGATTCCGTATCTGGTGATCGGTTATGATATCCTGCGCAAGGCGGTAAAGGGTATTATGAACCGTCAGGTGTTTGATGAGAACTTTTTGATGGCAGTGGCAACGATTGGAGCAATCGCACTGGGAGATTATACCGAGGGCGTTGCCGTTATGATCTTTTATCAGATCGGAGAGTTGTTCCAGAGCTATGCGGTAGGCAAAAGCCGCCGCAACATCAGCGAACTGATGGATATCCGTCCGGATTATGCCAATGTGGAAACGGAGAACGGGGAGCTGGAGCAGGTTGATCCGGATGAGGTGGAGATCGGCAGTGTGATCGTGGTGCAGCCGGGAGAAAAGGTACCGATCGATGGTGTGATCATCGAAGGAAAAAGTACCTTAAATACCAGTGCACTGACCGGAGAAAGCCTTCCGCGGGAGGCAGAGGTTGATGATGAGATCGTCAGTGGCTGCATTAATATGACAGGAGTGCTCCGGATTAAAACCACCAAAGAGTTTGGGGAGTCTACTGTTTCTAAGATTCTGGATATGGTGGAGAATGCCAGCTCCAGAAAGTCCCGCTCTGAGAACTTTATCTCGAAATTTGCCCATTATTATACACCGATCGTATGTTATTGTGCGGCGGCACTGGCAGTGCTTCCTCCGTTAGTAAGTATTCTGTTTTTGCATATTGCGCCGGATTGGGGCGAGTGGATCTTCCGTGCATTGACATTTCTGGTTATCAGTTGTCCGTGTGCGCTGGTTATCAGTATTCCTCTTAGTTTCTTTGCGGGAATCGGTGGAGCAAGCCGTTCCGGTGTACTGGTAAAGGGCTCCAATTATATGGAGACACTGGCACAGACCAGCTGTGTTGTATTTGACAAGACAGGCACTCTGACACAGGGCGTATTTGCGGTATCCTCTATCTATCCGGAGGGAATGAGTGAGGATCAGCTTCTGGAATATGCCGCACTGGCAGAGAGCTATTCCGGCCATCCTATCAGCCGCAGTCTGCAGAAGGCTTATGGAAAGGGCATTGACAAGAACCGCATTGCGGATGTGGAAGAGATCAGTGGCAATGGCGTAAAGGCTGCGATTGACGGAAAAGAAGTATCCGTTGGTAACGATAAGCTTATGAAAAAGCTTGGTGTTTCTTATAAGGAATTAAATGAAGTCGGAACCGTTGTTTATGTGGCAGTGGATCAGATCTTTGCGGGAAGTATCCTGATCTCTGACCAGCCAAAGCCGACAGCGGCAGCAGCGATCAAGGCATTGAATAAAGCCGGAATCCGTAAGACCGTGATGCTCACTGGTGACCGCCGCAATGTGGCAGAGCATGTGGCAAAAGAGCTGGGCATTTCAGAATATTATGCGGAGCTGCTTCCGGCAGATAAGGTGAGCGGCGTCGAGAAGCTTCTTGCCGGGCAGCGCTCCAGGGAAAAACTTGCGTTTGTCGGAGATGGTATCAACGACGCACCGGTGCTTTCCCGAGCGGATATCGGTATCGCTATGGGAGCTATGGGGTCTGATGCTGCGATTGAAGCCGCAGATATCGTATTGATGGATGATGATCCCATGAAGATTGCCAAGGCGATCAAGATTGCCAGAAAATGTATCCGCATTGTATATGAAAATATTTATTTTGCGATTGGAATTAAGGTGATCTGTCTGATCCTGGGTGCCCTGGGTATTGCCAATATGTGGGCTGCGATCTTTGCCGATGTGGGAGTTATGGTGATCGCAGTATTGAATGCCATCCGGGCATTATCGGTCAAAAGACTATAAAAGGCGATAGGCAGAACATGTCTTGACATCCCTCTCCGATTCCTACATACTAATAGTAATTGGCTTTTATCATATGTGGGAACGGAGGGGGATTTGTATATTATGAAACATGAACATATTACATTGGACTGTTGTGACAGTATTGAGGTGCATCAGGAATTGTTAAATATAGTAAATGAAAAGCTGCCGCCGGAGGAAGTATTATATGATCTGGCGGAGCTGTTTAAAGTGTTTGGAGATTCTACCAGGATCCGGATATTATTTGTTCTCTTTGAAGCAGAGGTATGCGTATGCGATCTGGCAGCGGCATTAAATATGACCCAGTCAGCCGTTTCTCATCAGCTTCGCATTTTAAAACAAAATAAACTGGTCAGGAGCCGCAGGGAAGGAAAGTCCGTTTTCTATTCTCTTGCAGATGCCCATGTCCGGGCGATCATCAATCAGGGACTGGAGCATGTGGAGGAGGAGTAATGTGATGGAAACAGATAATCTGGAAGAATTAAAAAAATGTCCGATCGGAGTATTTGATTCCGGTATGGGCGGGATCAGTGTACTTCGGGAATTGGTCAAAGTAATGCCGGAGGAGGATTATATCTATTTCGGGGATTCTGCTAATGCTCCTTATGGTACGAAGCCCACGGAGGTGATCCGGGAGCTGACGATCCGCCATGTGGAGGAGCTGATGGCGCAGGGCGCCAAGGGAATCGTGGTGGCTTGCAATACAGCGACCAGTGCAGCAGTTGCAGTACTTCGCAAAATGTATCCGGAGCTTCCGCTGGTAGGGATTGAACCGGCGATCAAACCGGCGGCGGTTCAAAAGCCGGGAGCCAGGATCGTGGTTATGGCAACGCCTATGACGATCCGCCAGGAGAAATTTCGCAAACTGATGGCGTGTTATGAGGATCAGATCCGTATTGTGCCTCTGCCTTGTCCGGGTCTGATGGAGTTTGTGGAACGGGGAGATCTGGCGGGAGAGGATCTGCGTACATATTTGCAGGAACTCCTGCAAAAGGTTTCACAGGAACCTATTGACGGTATTGTGCTGGGGTGTACACATTATCCGTTTGTGAGAAAAATGATACAGGAAATTGCGGGAGAAGGGGTAACCATTTATGATGGTGGTCCGGGAACCGCCAGAGAAATGCGGAGACGTCTTGCACAAAAGAACCTGCTGAATCCCAAGCAGGAGGAGGGGACAGTGACATTTTTTAACAGCCGCAAGACAAAACAGGAAATGGAACTTTGTCAGATGTTATTTCACAGCGGGCGATAGAAAAGACCGGAAAGGGAAGAAATCCTTTTCCGGTCTTTTGACGTGTCAATAAAATATCGCTTACGGTTAATCAGATACTTCGGATCTGTCAGATACGATCACGCGGCATGTGGCGGTATTGCCATTTTGGATCGTCGCTGTGATAACTGCGATACCGGGAGCTTTGGCTACGATCTTTTGAGCGGCATTCACTCTGGCAATCTTTGGGTCAGAGGAGGAAAACACAGGAACTTCGGTTGTGATACTTGGCCGCAGCGTAACCCGGACTTTTCTTTTGGTGTTTGGTGCCATGTGGAGCTGCCGGCGGTTGAACTGTATGCTGGAAGCCTTTGGACTCACGGTAACCTTACAGGTAAGGGTGGTAGCGGTGCTATTAAAGAAAAGAAATCCCTTTTCTTTGATCTTAACTGTTATTGTGGCATTGCCCACGGTCTCTCCGGTGCATTTGCAGCTGATGCTGTCTTCCTCCGGTTCGACAGAAACCACATCACTGGAGCTGCTTTTGAAGGTAATACTTTCTTCAGTGGTACCGTTTACGGTAAGAATAAAACTGTCTCCCAGCAGCAGATCAGAGGTGGTCATATTTAAGGTGTAAGGGGATTGAGCCTCTTTTTTTCTGCTGCGGGTTTTTTTGGTGGATGCAGATGCGGTATCCGTCATAAGAGAAAAAAGCAGCAGAAAAACAATTGCCGGATATGTTATTTTTCTACGCATAATAAAACCATACCTTTCTAAATGGAAATCAATATATATATGTTATACATTTTGCTTATATTAACAGCATATGGGATAACCGTGGCAAAATCATGTCATCTTCTGAGAAAAATTGCCATAATTTTTCCGTATTTTTATGGTAAACTATGTATAAATGCTACATGCAGAAGAAAATCCGGTGAAAGGAAGGGAGAAATTATGCAGTACATATTAATTGCAGATGATAATAAAGACATTACTGACATTTTAGCCGCATATGTACAAAAGGAAGGATACGAGCCGGTCATTGCCATGGATGGTTTGGAGACGGAGCGGTTTTTTGAGGAATATCAGCCCGTAGCAATTCTGTTGGATGTGATGATGCCCCTCAAGGATGGATATGAGGTATGCCGGTCGATCCGCAGGGAGTCTAGTGTACCGATCATACTGATCACAGCCAGAGGCGAGGACTATGATAAGATCATGGGATTGGATATCGGCGCGGATGATTATATTGTAAAGCCGTTCAGTCCGGGGGAGGTTATGGCACGTCTGCGGGCAGTTCTCAGGAGAATTACGCCGCCTCAGGAGACAAAGGAGCAAGAGGGGATTATCCGCATTAAAAATCTTTACATCAATCTGGAAGAATATACCTTTAAGGTGAATGATCAGAGAATACCTCTGACCAAAAAGGAGATTGAGACTATGTGGACGCTGGCAAGCCATCCCAATAAAGTATTTACAAGGGATAATCTGCTGGACAGTCTTTGGGGATATGATTATTACGGGGACAGCCGTACCGTTGACTCCCATATTAAACGTCTCCGGTCAAAGCTAGATTCTGTGGATCATCCGGATTGGGGAATTAAGACAATCTGGGGCGTAGGGTATAAATTTGAGGTTGACGGTCTGGATTAAGGAAAATGGAGTGAAAGATGAAGCGTTTGATGCATATGTTTTGCAGAAATGATATTATCGTGCGGATCTATCTGTCGTTTGTAGTGGTGCTGGCATTGACAGTGACTCTGATCGGTGTGATCTTTCTGAAATTATATGAAAATAATTATATGCGTTCTTATACAGAGACTCTCAGCCGGCAGGGGGAGGTAATTGCCAAAAGAGTGGGGAAACTGGCCCGTAAAGAAAAAATGGACCGCTTTTCCAAATATGCCGCTGATATTGATGAACTGCAGAGAGCCGATGAAATTGACGTGTGGATCGTCAGTAATGACAAAGCATCCCGGCCACTGACGGAGAATTATACCAATGCCGATACGGCAAGTCTGACCGATGAAATGTATGATGTACTGGAGCAGGCATTTCAGGGAGAAAAGGCGCACAATTCCAATTTTGATAAGATATATGGAATGGTAATCCTGCGAATCGCAATTCCTGTCTATATTGATAAGGCATCCGGAGAAGTTGCGGGGGCCGTTATGATGGTCAGTATGCTGGACCGGCAGCAGATGGGAGTGCGTCAGGGAAAGTATCTTTTGACACTTAGTGCTGCTATGGCACTTCTTATATCGTATATTATAGCGTTGGGAGCATCGAAATATTTGTCCCGTCCTCTGGCACGGATTCGAAAAGACATTCTGCGGCTTGTGGACGGAGATTACAGTGAACAGCATATTGTACGGCGTGACACCCAGATGGGGCAGTTGGAAAGTGCATTGGATGAGCTGGCAGGCCGCCTGCGGCAGATCAATGAGGAACGGGATAATCTGGACCGGGTGCGTCAGGACTTTTTTGCAAATGTATCTCATGAGCTGAGGACGCCCATTACGGTGCTGCGGGGATATTCCGAGTCTCTGGCGGATGGCGTGGTATCAGGGAAACAGCAGGAGCAGGAATATTATCAGCGTATGGTGCAGGAATGCCAGGGGATGGAACGACTCGTGGGGGATCTTTTTATCTTATCTAAAATGCAGAATCCGGAGTTTCAGATTGAAAAGGAACCGGTCAGTCTGATCCAGATCTTCAGTGATGTGGTTCGTCACGGACATGTGCTGGGGCAGGATAAGAAGATACAATTTCAGGTGGAGATGCCGGAAAATGAGCCTTGTCTGATCCTGGGGGATTATGACCGGCTTCGCCAGATGTTTCTGATCATTGTAGACAATGCCGTGAAGTTTTCCGCTGAAAATGGTGTGATCGAGATATCGATGGAAAGGCAGCAGGAAAAGGATTGGGTGCGTTTATGGATTCAGATCCGGGATTATGGCATTGGGATTTCAGAGGAGCAGCTACCGTATATTTTCGAAAAATTTTATACCTCAAAGCTGCGGCAGAATCAGAATGGAACAGGGCTTGGACTGATGATCGCCAAACAAATAGCCCTCCGCCATGGGGGTGACATTTCTGTGGAAAGCCAGCCGGGCGAAGGGACTACATTTTACTTTTCTTTTACCGAGTGTTCGGTGGAAGATGCGGAAGCATTATAAACAGGTGCACATAGCATCAAGAGTATGTGAAAGATCCTCCGGAGTATGTGCCAGGGACAGAAACATTGCTTCGAACTGGGCCGGAGCAATATAAATGCCATGCTTGAGCATCCGGTTACAGTAACGGGCATAGGCTGTTACGTCAGAGGTTTTTGCACTGGCGTAATCGGTGACCGGATGCCCGGTGAAGAACAGGCTTCCGATGGAACCGACATGATTTACCTGCCACGGGAGATTCTTCTCAAGAAGGATCTCCTTTATTTTATTGAAAAATTTGTCGGAGGTATCGTTTAACAGGGTGTAGTATTCCGGGTGATCCCGGAGAAGGGTGAGCTGGGTAATACCGGCGGCCATTGCAACCGGATTGCCGCTTAATGTGCCTGCCTGATATACATTACCAACCGGGGAAACCTGTTCCATAATATCCCGGCGTCCACCGTATGCTCCCACCGGCATACCGGCACCAATGATCTTGCCAAAGGTAGTCAGATCCGGTGTGATCCCATAATAGCCCTGTGCACCGGACAGGGAAAGACGGAAGCCGGTGATCACTTCGTCAAAGATCAGCAGGCTGTCGTATTCGTTGCAGATATCCCGCAGACTTTGAAGAAATCCGGGAGCCGGAGGAACAACACCCATATTGGCACCAACCGGTTCTACGATGATTGCCGCAATCTGCTCTCCAAATTGTTCAAAGAGGGTGCGGACGCTGTCCGTATTATTGTACTCTGCGGTGAGGGTATCTTTGGTGACGGATGCAGGAACACCGGAACTGTCCGGAACTCCTGCTGTCATTACACCGGACCCGGCCTTGACCAGAAGACCGTCGGAATGACCGTGATAACAGCCGGTAAACTTAATGATCTTATCCCGGCCGGTATATCCTCTGGCAACGCGGATGGCACTCATCACAGCTTCCGTGCCGGAATTGACCATGCGGATCATATCGATCGAGGGAACAATATCGCAGATCAGTTTTGCCATGGTAACTTCCTGTCTGGTTGCAGCACCAAAGCTTAGGCCTTTCGTGCATGCTTCCAGTACGGCGGATAAGATGGAGGGATGATTGTGTCCAAGGATCATAGGCCCCCAGGAACCGATAAAATCAATATAGCGGTTTCCATCCTCATCCCACATATAAGCTTTGTCTGCCTTGGTGATAAAGCGCGGCGTGCTTCCAATGGAACCAAAGGCCCGGACCGGAGAATTAACTCCTCCCGGAATATATTTGACGGCTTCCTGAAAAAGTGTTTCTGATTGTGTCATAGCTTGCTGCCTCCCTTATTAAACTTCAATTTCAAAAAATATATATTGCATTTGCCCGGTATTATCTTTGTTGTCAATATAATTATTTCCCACAGTAATGGAGCCGTGATATTTATCAACAAAGGATTTCAGAACGTTGAGTCCAAGCCCGTGACCGGCAAAGTTCTTTTTGCTTGTATATCGCGGAGAAAAAATATCGTGGACAAATTTTCCGGTGACCAGTGGTCCGGGATTTTCCACTGTGATGAAAAACGGATTGTCAGAGCCGGATTGTTTTCCCAGTGTAATATATATGGTGTCATTTATCTGAGAAGCCTCCAGTGCATTATCAATTAGAATGCCGACAATATCTACTATTTCTGTATCTGAGCATGGACTGTGATAATGATAATCATTTACTTTGACCACTATATTCTTGTCCGATGATTTGGCTTCCTGAAATTTACAGTACAACAGACTTGCAAGAAGTTTGTTTTCAATATGCAGAAAGGAATAAGATTCATTATCTACAACAATTTCGTTGAAATTGGAATAGTTTTTCAATGCCCCGGAGAGGGAATCATAATCATCATAGGAATCGGCCAGATGCACCAGAGAAGCAATCTGGTTATTGTAAAGATGCTGCTGCTTCTGAATATTTTCGATCATATCATTCAGAATAGGCATATATGTTTCGTAGTCCCGGATCGCCTGTTTCCGCCTTTGGTCGGAAAAACTCTGCAAAATGATCAATACACCGAGAAAAGAAAAAATAAGAATGGATGCAACGGTAGGCATTAAAAGACCGAGACTGATCTTATCATATCGTAAACTGAGTGCTGAGAGAATGACTAATATCAGAAGGACTGCCAGAGAAGAGGAATAGGAAATATTTTCCAGACGGTTCATCCATTTTCGAATAGGAAGAAAACGAAGCACCGGAATCAGCAGCAGGCAGCCAAAGACAACGATTGATAGAGATGCAGGATCATTATAACCATCGACATTGCTTGGAATGTGCAGCAGGTTATATAGCACGATAAAAAAGACCTGACAGATTGTTTCAATCAGATAACCGCAGATAACCACATTCAGACACTGGCTGATAGGCTTGGAGGTGTTAAAATAAACAAATAAAAAGTACACACACAATATCAGAAAGAGACCGATCACAATCCAGTCGTCATCATGTAATTGAATGGTGATAGTAAGCCAGTACATCAGAAAAAAACTGATACACGTTGACCACAGATGCTTTTTTTGTTGTGAAAGCTCACCGGTCAGATAGAGCATACAGATAGCATATGCGCCACTCTGGAAAATGTTAGCAATAAAATATGGAATATATTCCAGCACAATTGTCTCCCCCTTTTTTCGAATGGTTATCCGAGATGAAAATCTTTCCCGTAAGGAATGTCGTCGTCTATTTCTTTAATATGAAGAGTTCTTTCCTTTGGATTGACAGAATGAATATATTTTGTGTTGACCAAAAATGATTTATGACAACGTTCAAAGTGATCCGGCAGAATTTCATCCAGAGACTTCATGGTATATTGCCGGGAACAGACCTCACCATGCTTTGTGGAAAAAAGCATATTTCTGCCAAAGGCCTGAATAAAATAAATATCGTCTGTATTTAGCTTCATAAAAATGCTATCTGCTGTCTTTAATCGGATGGAACAATTTGTTTTTAAGATCTGATCAAGCTGAAAAAAGACATCCTCCCGGCGGAATGGTTTTAAAAGATATGCATAACAATGAAGCTGATTTAATGCTTCGTATACATAATGAGGAAAGCTTGTTGTAAAAATAACCGGTGTATCTCTGTGGAAAGAGCTTTCAGATATATATTTTGCAAACGATAATCCGTCTGTATTTTCTGTTGTTTCATCCAGCGCAATATCAATAAAAAATGCGGTATAATGAATGGAATCATTAAGCTGGGCCATAGCGGCGGCCAGATCGGATGTCACAATACACTTTAACTTGAGTGGATATTGTCCGATCATATCCACCAGATCCTGAGCAAATAGTTTATTATCTTCTAATATGAATACAGATGGGTTCATTTGTAAAATCTCCTGTTTAAAAGGTTTATTCTGTATTGTATTGTACCACTTTATGAACATGATAGGCAATCATTTACCGGGTGATTTGAAAAAAATAAATTTTACGAAAATGATTTCATAACCAAAAACAGGCATTTCATGACAAAATGGTAGAAATATGAAAAAAGCCGTGATAATATGTTGAATAACGGGTGGCGAGAGAAAGGGAAACAAATGAGGGCAGGAAATGTCGTATGATATTTTCCATGGGAGTGGAGAGTGTTAAATATATAACGGGTTCGGATCGGACAAAAGGAGCCCGGTGTATAGGACGGCACAAAGAACCGTCAGATAGACAAATGTCTATCTGGCGGTTCTTTGTATGTACAGATCTTCCGGGTATAGATTTCTCGATGGAAAGGTGATATATTACTAATGATTACCGGGTGGAGGAAATCGGATAAAATGAAGAGGTGACATATGGATATTACGATGGTTGGCATAGATTACAGAGACGCCGGACTGGATATCAGAGGAAAATTCAGCTATACCAAAAGGGAACAGGAGGAAACCATAAAGCATTTGAAGCAGCTGGAAGGAATTTCAGGCTGCGTTCTGTTGTCAACATGTAACAGGACAGAACTCGTGTTGTCCTATACGGAGGAATGGGATCAGGATGAGATAAAATTGTTTTGTGGGTTAAAAGCGCTGGAGCCGGGGCAATATGCACAATATCTCCATATACGTCAGGGAATGGAGGCAGTACAGGATCTGTTTGCGCTGGCAGGAGGCTTGAAATCCCAGATTCTGGGAGAGGATCAGATCCTGACGCAGATGAAGGATGCCGCAGATTTTTCCAGGCAGTTTTTTGGGACAGATAAAATATTGGAAACATTGTTCCGGATGGCGGTGACGGCAGGAAAGGAAGTCAAAACAAAGATTGTACTTC
>ERZ1026854.2345-NODE-2345-length-10842-cov-3.636321_pt1 | contig 10842 bp, 8 predicted proteins | sample MGYA00380157_ERZ1026854 | MGnify/ENA primary metagenome ERZ1026854 (study PRJEB33269, sample SAMEA4719793) | human gut metagenome | biome: human-associated habitat; feature: organic feature; material: feces | place: Cameroon | collected 2013-10 ...
TGGCTGCTGGTCCTGCTTCTTACGGTATGACCGACACCATGGGCCGTATGCACTCCGACGCTCAGTTTGCAGGTTCTTCTTCAGTGCCTGCTCACGTCGAGATGATGGGCTTCCTGGGTATGGGCAACAACCCGATGGTAGGTGCTACGGTGGCTATCGCCGTCGCCCTCGATCTCGCTTTGAACAAGAAGTAATCTCGCTTGGAGCAAGAAATAAGGCTTGCTTATTGCAAGAAATAAACTAAAAAAGAAAGGCTGGTTCCCAAAAGGAGTCAGCCTTTCTTTTTGCAAGCGATTCTTCCTGGCCCTTGTGTTTAGCTCGAGTCAATGGAGGATGGCTTGCTGGCGTGCTCCAGGAAGGCCTATTGGCAAGAAGCCCCGACGGTACAGGAGTTTGTACAGTCGGGGCTTCTCGTGCTGGTAGAGCGGATGTGGGCGGTCGTTAGTCTATGTTTGGTTCTGGCTCGTGCTGCTTCACGCCCATGCGCGCCTCAACGACATTGACCACATAGTCGCCCAGGTGCTCACACTCGTTGATGAGGTCCATATACATCGTGCCACTGGCATAGGAGTACTTATGCTCATTGACATCGTTGATGTTCTGGTTCTTCAGTTGGTTGCGGTAGTTGTTGATCTCGTTCTCGATGTTGAAAGAACGGTTGACGTCCACGCTGCCGCGGTGGGCCACCAGGGTCTGTGTCATCTGCTCCAGCGCATCGTCGGTCAGTTCAAACATCTGGTGGAGATGGTTGTACTGATCCTCGGTAAACTCATCTTTGCCCGAACGCTTTCTGCTGATGATGCGCGCCATGTTGTAGCAGGCGTCACCGATAGATTCCAGTTCTGAGATCTCGCGCAGCATGGCTCGCACCTTCTCCTTGGTGTCGTCGCTCAGATGGGCGTCGCTCACCTGGTCGAGATATTTGGCAATCTCTATCTCCATGTTGTCGGAAATGCCCTCGTATTTCTCGATGCGCGAATAGAGTTTGACGAAGGCCTCGCCATCTTGCTCCCCGAGCAACTCGCGCACCATTCCAAACATTCTATGGATGCGCCCAGAGAAGGAGTGGATCTCCTTGGAGGCTTCCAGTACGGCAAATTCTGGGGTTTTCATGATGCCAGCCTGGATGAAGCGCAGGCGGAAGTCCTCCTCGTCTTGCTTGGCCTTCGGCTTGATGATCAGGCAGACGATACGCTCTATCTGGGGTATGAACCAGATGAGCAGGAAGGTGTTGGTGACATTGAAGCAGGTGTGGAACGCTGCCAGCACAATCGGAAGGAGGACTGCCTTCTGTGTCTGAGAGGTACCAGCGCCCGTTGGATCGTAGCCTACCAAAGAACAGACCGCATCGACAAAGGGATAGAACAGGCAGAGCACCCAGACCACGCCAAAGACGTTGAACACCAGGTGGGCCAGGGCCGCCCTTCGGGCTTGTGTGTTAGCTCCCAGCGCCGCGAGGTTGGCCGTGGCCGTCGTGCCGATATTCTCACCCAGCACGAGGGCAATACCGAAGTAGATCGGAAGGACGCCCGTGGAGCACAGCAGGATGGTGATGGCCATGACAGCTGCGCTGCTCTGCACGATGCAGGTGATGAGGGTGCCAATGAGCACGAAGACCACTATGTTGAAATGGCTATGGGTGTCAAAGGAGGAGAAGAAGTGGATGGCGTCAGGATTGTGTTCCAAATCAAGTTCTTTGCCAGCTGCCGATAGCAGGACAAGGGCAAAGAACAGAAACGCAATGCCAAAGAGGAAATCGCCGATGAAGCGCCGTCGCTTCGAATAGATGAGCATGATGCCGATGAAGAAGGCCGGAAAGACGACCATGGTCAGATCGACGTTGAAGCCAAGCGACATGATCCACGCCGTGAGCGTGGTGCCGATGTTCGCACCCATAATGACGGAGATGGCTTGGGCAAGGGTCAATAGACCGGCATTGACAAAGCTCACCGTCATGACGGTGGTGGCGGAAGAGGACTGGACGGCACAGGTGACAAACATTCCCGTGAGCATTCCTGTGAAGCGGTTGGTGGTCATTGCTCCCAAGATGTGGCGCAGTTGAGAGCCGGCCATCTTCTGGAGCGCCTCACTCATAACCTTCATGCCATAGATAAGCAGGGCCAACGCGCCCAAAACTTTCATGAAGATGATCAGATAGTCGCTGGTGTGCATATTGTGTGATGTTGTTGTGATGATATCATCAATAGGAGCTGGTACACATTGACTGTTTCAATTCCGTTGCAAAATTACAAAAAAAGACTCGTTTTCCATCATGTCGTGCTTCTTTTTTGTTGGCAAAAGGTCATAAAAAGGCCAATGGTGCAATAATTCGGTGCAGATTTCGTTATCTAAAGGCAGTTATTTAAAAATTCAAAGATATGAAGCTACAAAGATTGAAGTCTGTTCTTTTCTCTGTTTTCGCCGTTGTGACGGTTTGTTTGTTGGGCAGCTGCCACCGTGTGACCCCACGTTGGACCAATAGCTATTTCCATCGGGAGGCCAACGTGAAGCGGATCTGCGACACGATGGCAGGCACTTACGATATGAGCTACTTTCGCATCTACCGCACTGACCTGCGTGGTGGGCAGGATGTCTTAAAGGATAGTGTGATACGGGCCATGCTCCCCGATTCTGCTGCGCCGCTGCAATACGTCGTAGGTGGCTATGGGGACCAGCGCATTACCATCCCCAATTTCCCCATCAGTCTCGTGGCGCCCTGTCTGAAGGATACGGCCCTGGCGCGTGCTGTTGCTTCTGCGCCGCTGCAGAACCTGTTGATCAGATATGGGTTGTCCGGAGGCCTTTCGAGCAAGGAGTCGGAGGGTTATGTGCGCCTTGCACCTGAGCCTCTGTCGCTGTCGCTCAATGTTGGTGGCAAACAATGCGTCGTGGAGTTTGACTTTGAGTGCAAAATCTTTATCGGTATCGATGGTGAAAATCCCACTACGCTGAAGGTCTCCCCGCTGCAATTTTCCCTCGACGACGTGAAGATCTTGGGAGGCAGCAATCAGGACTTTGGCGACGGTTGGTCGAACGGACCGACGTTTGATATCTATATTAACGGTGAACGAGTTGACCAGGCTGGTCAGCCCGTGCGCCGTAGATAAGGATTACATCTAAAGATAAAGTATAGAAAACCTAAGATAATGCGTATGGCTACTCATCCTCTCTGGAACGATGACTACTGGCTGCTCGTGTTGCAACTCTACCTGAAGCGTCCTACGGGCGTGAAGGCTGTGTATGCGCGTGAGGCTGTTGACCTTGCTGTGGAACTTCATCTTCCGCCACAATTCATCCATCAGCAGTTGCAAGAGATGGACCGTCGTGACCGCCTGGTGCTACAACTGGTCTGGAAAACTTACGCCCAGAAGCCGCGTCGGCTTGCAAAAGACATTACGCGGCTGCGGAAGATGAAGGGGTTCGGTTGTGAGCAGGCTTTCTACGAGGGGGTGGAGGTGCGCAACACGTTTGAGGACTTCTTTCTGCCATTGACCGAAGACCACGAATTGAAGCCTGTCATGCTGGTCCTCGTCCTCGATCTCTACTTCCGGCTTGTGCCCCATACTATGGTGGTGGACACGCCCGAGGTGGCAGAACTGGCTCGTCTGATGAAACTGAAGCCCGAGAAGGTGGTGCAGGTGCTGGAGACCTTCCAGGCTTGCGACCCTTATCTGATGCGCACCACCGAGGCTTCCCTTCCGCTTTTGGCTCCGTGTCAGCAGGTGTGGAACCGCTACGCCAATGGTCAACCCACACTATTGGAGGAGCAGGCAGAGGCGTTTCGTGCCTATTTTGAGTGAAATGTTGTGTTGCAGTACAATACAAGCGCAATATAACTCACTACGCTTCAACAATCACCATACAACAAACGACGATATAATAAGTGGCAATACAACAAAAGGATTCCTCTCTTCGGAAAGGAATCCTTTTGTATGTTGTCCTAAGCGGATTCGAACCACTACAAACAGAACCAAAACCTGTTGTGCTACCATTACACCATAGGACAAAAATCCAAGTGCAAAGTTACGGAGATTTTCTTATATTGCAAAATTTTGTGGTCAAAAATGCAATAGAGGCTCTATCTTTTGCCCAGCGGAATCATTTTCAGAACATCTTGATGACGCGGCGCAGTCCTGCTACGAGCGTATCGACCTCCTCTCGCGTGTTGTAGAAGGAGAACGACGCGCGCACGGTGCCGAGTATGCCGAGACGGTCCATGAGAGGCTGGGCGCAATGGTGGCCTGTGCGCACGGCAATGCCCAGTTGGTCGAGGAGCGTGCCGAGGTCGGCATGGTGGATGTCGGCGACGTTGAAGGAGATGACGGCGTCAGCCTCCAAGCCTTTGCCGTGGCCATAGATGTGCATTCCCTCGATCTCACGAAGCTGCTGCAGGGCGTAGTCGGTGAGATCGTGCTCATACGCCTGAATGTTCTCCATGCCAATAGCTGAGACGTAGTCGATCGCCTTGGCAAGTCCGTTGGTGGCGATGTAGTCAGGCGTTCCAGCCTCAAACTTCAGTGGCGGACGCTCGAAGGTGGTGTGGTCGAAGCTCACGCGCTCTATCATCTCGCCACCCCCTTGGTATGGCGGCAGTCTGTCGAGCCACTCCTCCTTGCCGTAAAGCACGCCTACCCCCGTGGGCGCATAGACCTTGTGGCCGCTGAAAGCGAGGAATTCACAATCCAAGTCCTGCACATCGACCTTCATGTGAGGGATGCTCTGCGCACCATCGATCATCACGGGCACTCCGTGGCTGTGGGCGATGCGGATGATCTCCTTGACGGGATTGACCGTGCCCAGGACGTTGCTGACGTGCATGACGCTGACGAGCTTTGTCTTCTTGCTAAACAACTTTTCGTACTCGTCGAGGAGCAGTGCACCGTCGTCGCTCATGGGAATGACCCGCAGGCGGATGTTCTTGCGTTGCTGCTGCAGTTGCCAGGGGACAATGTTGGAATGGTGCTCCATCGTGCTCACGATGACCTCGTCGCCTTCCTCCATGCAGCCCTCTACGAAGGACGAAGCTACGAGGTTCAGGCTCTCCGTTGTGCCCCGCGTAAAAACGATCTCGCTGGTGGAACGGGCGTTGACGAACTTCCTGACCGTCTCGCGGGCCGCCTCGTGGAGGTCGGTGGCCTGCTGTGAGAGCCAGTGGACGCCACGGTGGACGTTGGCATTGACGTTCAAATACTCGTCGCGCATGGCATCAAGCACGCAGAGCGGCTTCTGGGTCGTGGCACCGTTGTCGAGATAGACCAGCGGACGGCCGTAGATCTCACGGCTGAGAATGGGGAAGTCTTTCCTTATTTTTTCTATATCCAACATGGCTTTACGCTTCTTGCTTTTGGTGAATGAATCCTGCCGGCCCTACTGGCACATTTTGCAGCCTACACATTTGCTCAGTTCGCCACGGAAACGCTTTTCCACCAGGTAGTGGAGACGGTCGCGCAGCGGTTCGAGGTCCATCTTGTCGATGACCTCGTTGATGAAGGCAAACTCAAGGAGCAGTTTGGCCTCCTTCTGGCTGATGCCGCGCTGCTGCATATAGAAGAGCGCAGCATCGTTGAGTTGTCCTATCGTGGATCCGTGTGCACATTTCACGTCGTCGGCATAGATTTCCAGCATTGGCTGTGTGTACATCCTTGCCGTCTTCGTGGCCACGAGATTCTGGTTGGTCTCCTGCGAGGTGGTCTTCTGTGCTCCGTGGCGTACGAGGACGCGTCCAGCGAAAGCGCCCACCGCCTCGTCGTCGAGCACATACTTATAGAGCTCGTTGCTCGTGCAGTGGGGCACCTGGTGGTCGATGAGCGTATTGTTGTCCACGTGCTGTTTTCTGTCCGCAATGACGCAGCCGCTGCAATAGCACTCCGCGCCCTCGCCCTTGAATACCAGGTCGAGGCGGTTGCGCGTCACGCCGTTGTGGAGCGTTATCACATTGTGGTTGACCCTACTGTCGCGCTGCTGCTCTATATAGACGTTGCTCACGCGATGGTTCTTGTAGTGGGTCTCCTCCATGCAGTAGAGGTCGAGCGATGCGTTGTCGCCGACATAGGCCTCGATGACCTGTGTGGCGAGGAAGTCGTGGTCGTCGGCGGTATGGTCACAGAACAGGAATTTGGCCTTGGCGCCCTCCTCCATCACGATGAGCACGCGTCGGTTGACCATCATGCTCACGTCGGCGCGCAGGATGTTGATGATCTGCACGCACTTTTCCATCTGCACGTTTTTCGGCACGTAGATGAAGAGGCCGTCCTGGGCCAGCATCGTGTTGAGCGCCGTGATGGCGTCCTCCTCCGTCTTGGCGATGCGCGCGTAGTAGCGAGCGATGAGTTCGGGATGCTCCTCGGCCGCCTTTTTCAGCGATCCGATGATGACTCCCTCCTCGGGCTGCACGTTGGGCAGGCGCTTCTCGTAGAACGCGTCGTTGACGACGAAATAGAGCAGCGTGCTCAGGTTGGGCACGTCGCAGCGGAAGGCCGCATAGGGATCGACAGGAAACTCGATGCGGTTCACGTTCAGACCGTAGTTGGGAGCGAAGATCTTCTCCATGTCGGTGTACTTATATCGCTCCACCTTCCTTGTCGGGAAGCCCTGGCGGCGGAAGTCTTCGAAGGCGCGGTCGCGGACGGCGTTCATCACCTCCGCGCTATGCTCCTTGATGGCTTCCGAGGCCTCGGTGTATAGGTCTATGTATTGCTTTTCTGCTTCGGTCATCCTTGGGTCTCCTCTCCTTTCACTTCCTCCTTGATCCAGTCGTAGCCGAGCTTTTCAATTTCCTTCGCCAATTCCGGACCAGCAGTCTTGACGATGCGGCCCTGCCAGAGGACGTGGACCACTTCGGGCTTGATCATGTCCAGGAGTCGCTCGTAGTGGGTGATGACGATGGCTGAAGTCTCTGCCGAGTGCATCTTGTTGACACCGTTGGCGACGATGCGCATGGCATCGACATCCAGTCCGGAGTCGGTCTCGTCGAGGATGCTGAGTTTCGGTTCGAGCATGGCCATCTGGAAGATCTCGTTGCGCTTCTTCTCGCCACCGGAGAATCCCTCGTTGACGGATCGGTGGGCGAGTTTCGGATCGAGTTCTACGATCTGGCGCTTCTCGCGCATGAGTTTCATGAAGTCGGCAGCCTTCAGCGGCTCCTTGCCCTCATACGCGCGCTTGGCGTTGATGGCCGCCTTCATGAAGTTGGTCATGCTCACGCCCGGAATCTCCACGGGGTACTGGAAAGAGAGAAACAGACCTTCGCGGGCTCGGTCCTCGGGCTTCATCTCCAGCAGGTTCTTGCCGTTGAAGAAAGCCGTTCCCTCGGTGACGGTGTAGAGCGGGTTGCCCGTCAGCACCGCGCTGAGGGTCGATTTTCCTGACCCATTGGGTCCCATGATGGCGTGGATCTCACCGTCTCTTACCGTGAGGTTGACGCCTTTCAATATCTCTTTGCCTGCGATGGTGGCGTGCAGGTTTTTTACCTCAAGCATATTTATAAGGATTTGGTTGTCGTTTGATAGTTATAACAGGAAGATGTTGATGATGTCCTCGATGAGGTCGCCGAGAATCCGCCCTTTCTTGTAGCGGTCTCTGTCGCGCCATTCGTCCTCCTGCTCGAAGAGCGAGGGTGGGTCTGGTACCCAGAAGGGCCCCACCTTGAAATGGCTCACGTCCACTTTCCGTTTGGTTTTTGCGCCGTGGAGCATGACCGACGGTGCGGTTATGGTGTCGCGCTCCACCTCCAGTTTGATGAGATACTGGCGGTAGGGCTGTGGCGTCCAGCGTGGGACGGGTGTTGAAGCCGCCGACGGCAGCAGGGCTGTCAGCAGCAGGGTGGCCGCAAGGGCCGGGCCCATGATCATCTTTCTTCTCATTGCTCCTTCTTCTTTTGTTGGTCTTGCCGCGTCGTGGCCTGTGGAAGCGTTATCCCACCGTGCCCTCCAGCGAGACGCTGAGCAACTTCTGTGCCTCGACGGCAAACTCCATCGGCAGTTTGTTGAGCACCTCCTTGGCGTAGCCGTTGACGATGAGTCCCACGGCCTCCTCCATCGGGATGCCCCGCTGGTTGCAGTAGAAGAGCTGGTCCTCCGAGATCTTGGACGTGGTCGCCTCGTGCTCGAATACTGCGGTGTCGTTGTGGGCGTCCATGTAGGGGAACGTGTGCGCTCCGCAGTCGCTGCCGAGCAGCAGCGAGTCGCAGCTGGAGTAGTTGCGCGCATTGTCGGCGTTGGCCGTAGCCATGACGAGGCCGCGGTAGCTGTTCTGGCTGTGTCCGGCGGAAATGCCCTTGGAGATGATGGTAGAACGCGTGTTCTTGCCGATGTGGATCATCTTTGTGCCCGTGTCTGCCTCCTGGTAGTTGTTGGTCACGGCCACGCTGTAGAACTCCGCTACGGAGTCGTTGCCGCGCAGCAGACACGAGGGATATTTCCACGTGATGGCCGATCCCGTCTCCACCTGTGTCCAGGAGAGTTTGGAGCGGTCGCCGCGCAGGTCGCCACGCTTCGTCACGAGATTGAGCACACCGCCCCGTCCGTGTTCGTCGCCTGGATACCAGTTTTGGACGGTGGAGTATTTCACCTCGGCCCGGTCCATGACGATGATCTCGACGATGGCAGCATGGAGCTGGTTCTCGTCGCGCATTGGGGCCGTGCAACCCTCCAGGTAGGAGACGTAGGAGTCGTCGTCGGCCACGATGAGCGTGCGCTCAAACTGTCCCGTGTTGCGGGCGTTGATGCGGAAATAGCTGCTCAATTCCATCGGGCAGCGTACGCCCTTGGGGATATAGACGAAGGATCCGTCGGAGAACACCGCCGAGTTGAGCGCGGCAAAGAAGTTGTCGCCGTAGGGGACGACCGTGCCCAGATACTGCCTGACGAGGTCCGGGTGGGTCTGTATGGCCTCGCCGATGGAGCAGAAGATCACGCCCTTCTCCCGCAGTTTCTCCTTGAATGTGGTCTTGACCGACACGGAGTCCATGATGGCATCGACCGCCGTGCCGCTCAGTGCGAGTCGCTCCTCCAGGGGAATGCCCAGTTTGTCGAAAGTCTTCTCCAGTTCGGGGTCTATCTCCTTGTTCTGCGGCTTCTTCGCCAGCGGGTCTGCGTAGTAGGAGATGGCTTGATAGTCGATGGGCGGGATGTGCACATGGCCCCATGTGGGCTGCTTGAGCGTCTGCCAGTGGCGGAAGGCGCGCAGGCGAAACTCCAGCATCCACTCGGGCTCGTGCTTCTTTTGTGAGATAAGGCGCACGATGTCCTCGTTGAGACCCACGGGGATGATGTCGGTCTCCACGTCGGTGGTGAAGCCGTACTCATATTTCTTGTCGGCTATCTCCCGCACCAGTGCGTTCTTCTCTTCTTTTATTTCTTCCATTGTTTGAATGGTTCTGCTTTGAAAAACAGGCCGCAAGCGGCGCGCCGTCCTTTTGCGGTCGGCTGCCGTTGTGGCCATATTTTAATAAGGTAGGGGGCAGGTGGCTGCCGAGGGGCGGGCCGTAGGCAGGAGCCACGGCCGTAGAGTCCCCGCAGTCGGCTTAGAGCTTCTGCTCCACCTCGATCTCGGTGAAGGTCTCCAGGATGTCTCCCGCCTCGATGTCGTTGTAGTTGACGAGCGAGATACCACACTCCAGACCTGTTGCCACCTCCTTGGCGTCGTCCTTGTAGCGCTTGAGCGCGCTGATGGCGGCGGTGTGGATGACGATACCGTCGCGGATGACGTGTGCCTTGTCCTTGTTGTGCACCTTGCCTTCGGTGACGAGACCACCGGCCACGGTGCCCACCTTGCTGATCTTGAAGACCTGGCGTACCTCCACCTGGCCCGTGACGACCTCCTTCTTGACCTTGTCGAGCATGCCGACCATGGCACTCTTGATGTCGTCGAGCGCATCGTAGATGATGGAGTAGGTGTTGATCTCCACGCCCTCGCGGTCAGCCAGTCGGCGCGCGTCGGCAGACGGGCGCACCTGGAAGCCGACGATGACGGCGTCGGAAGCCGATGCGAGCATGACGTCGTTCTCGGAGATCTGTCCCACGGCCTTGCTGATGACGTTGACCTGCACCTTCTCCGTCGAGAGCTTGAGGAAGGAGTCGGCCAGTGCCTCCACCGATCCGTTGGTGTCGCCCTTGACGATGATGTTGAGCTCGTGGAACTCTCCGCGAGCGATGCGGTGGGAAATGTCGCCCAGCGTGAGGCGCTTCTGCGTGCGGAGTCCCTGCTCGCGCTGCAGTTGCTCGCGCTTGTTGGCGATCTCGCGTGCCTCCTGCTCCGTCTCGAGCACGTGGAACGTGTCGCCCGCCGTGGGCGCGCCGTTGAGTCCGAGGACGATACAGGGATCGGCGGGTCCGGCCTTCTCGATGCGCTGGTTGCGCTCATTGAAGAGAGCCTTGACCTTGCCCCATGAGGTGCCGGCGATCACGATGTCGCCCGTCTTCAGCGTGCCGTTGCTCACGAGCACCGTCGAGACGAAGCCGCGGCCCTTGTCGAGCGACGACTCGATGACCGTACCCGTGGCCTTGCGGTTGGGGTTGGCCTTCAGTTCGAGCAGGTCGGCCTCCAGGAGCACCTTGTCCATGAGCTCGTCCACGCCGATGCCCTTCTTGGCACTGATCTCCTGACACTGGTACTTGCCGCCCCACTCCTCCACCAGGAGGTTCATGTTGGCCAGGTCCTCGCGTATCTTGTCGGGGTTGGCTCCCGGCTTATCTATCTTGTTGATGGCAAAGACCATCGGTACGCCGGCGGCCTGTGCGTGGGCGATGGCCTCCTTGGTGGTAGGCATCACCGAGTCGTCGGCGGCAATGATGATGATGGCGATATCCGTCACCTGCGCACCACGGGCACGCATGGCGGTGA
>ERZ1026854.2350-NODE-2350-length-10821-cov-6.635055_pt1 | contig 10821 bp, 23 predicted proteins | sample MGYA00380157_ERZ1026854 | MGnify/ENA primary metagenome ERZ1026854 (study PRJEB33269, sample SAMEA4719793) | human gut metagenome | biome: human-associated habitat; feature: organic feature; material: feces | place: Cameroon | collected 2013-10 ...
CGCCGTAGTCATAATACCGTTTGTCACATCGTTGTTTGCCTTGCGGACCATGTAGCCCCGCCGCCGTAAAACCTCGATGAACGAGGCAGCAGACGGGTCAACGATGATGCTTTTAACGTCCGCCTCGCCGATGAGCTTTTTAATTTCGTCGGCGTATTCCTCGTCCGTCTTGTTCTTCTGGTTATCGCGCCCGGAATAGTAATACTCGCGGATGCGCGTAGCCGTCTTACCGTCCCAGCGCCACAGCCCTGCGGAAAATGGGTTAAGCGTGCCGTAGTCGCAGGACACATAATATTCGCCCTTTTCCGGCAGCTCATCCACAATGCAGCTCTCGCCAAACATGGGGTAGATCAGCCCCTCGGCCACCACCCACAAGCCGCGAATGTATCGGTCGTAGAACACGCCGGAAAACATTGCTTGATAGCGTTCCAGCGTCTTTTGAGACAAGCCGGGGTTGTCCGTCATTTCAAAATGCAGATACAGCGCGTTCCGCTCCTTGTTTCGCTGTATCCACTCTGTATAAAACCAGTGCTGCGGACTTCCCGGGTTGCAAGAAAACCACAGCTTTGCCCCGTCTACCGAGCAGCGGGTCAATGCCTGTTCCACGAACGAACGCGGCATTAGCACCACCTCGTCCAGCAGCACACCTGCCAGCGTGCGGCCTTGGATCAGCGTATAACTAGCCTCGTCCTTTCCGCCGAACACTTCAAAGTAATTCGTCACGGCTCCGCGCCGCACTTCCATAACCTTGTCACCGCGCCGCCAGCGGATAATATATCTCTCCTTCACAAGGCTCATTGCGGTAAACGGCACGATGATGTTCTTGGTGCAGCTATCCACCGTGCGCCCACACACCCCGAAGCGCTGACCGCTGAAATTCTCCATCGCCCAGCGGACGAACGCCCACATCATGATGGAGGTTTTGCCGGAACGCACAGCGCCGTCGCAGATCAGCGCGTCATACTTGGAATAGGGGAAAGCGAGGATTTTTGCTTGCTTCGGGCTAATCATCGCTCTCGAGCTCCTTTGCCATTTCCTTTAGGCTCTGACTAAGCGCGTCTTCCCTCACCGTGTCGGCAGGGCTGCCGCCGATCATCGCCCACTTGTCGATCAGCGTCCCCATCGCCGTTGTGATCTGGCTGAGGTTCGCCGCCGCCAGCTTTTCGGGATCGTTGAGCATTTCAAGTCCCTTTCCGATGAACGAACACACAAGGTCTTTGTGGTCGTTCATGTACTCCATCACATCGGCGGTATTCTCTTCCTTTTTTTGTTCGCACTTTTCCACAATGTCGGCATTCGCCCGTACAAGGTTCTTGACGGTCGTTGCTGACACGCCGTTGATTTTTGCTGTGCCGCAATAGTTGTTCGTCTGCACATAGTCCGCCAGTATTTTCTTTTTCTGCCGGTCTGTCAGACGCGCAGCCATTGTCACCACCTCGCATATTGTTTGCAACAACGTCAATCTCGTTAAAGTATGTTTGTCTACATACATTCCTGTATTTCGTATTCTTCCAAAAAGCGGAGATAGCAGTTCTCGCACATATAACACAATAACCTTGGCGGCATACTACTGCTCTCTGCTGTGTATAACGGGCGCATCATTCGTTTTAGTTGCGTCCGCCCACACCTTGGGCACATTGCGTACCAGCTATGCACAGCCGCCCTCCTTGTTTGCTACCAGCCCCCGCCCCTTGGCCTTACATAGCAGACTTTACCCGCCCCGAAGGGCTACAACGTGCCGCACTCTCAGGGCAGCGGCTCTCCTCTTTTGGTACGGCATTGCAGTCCTGCCCTGCTTTAGCGCTTCGGCTATCATTCGGCGTCACTCGCTGTGGTCTCCCCTTACGGGGCACCTATGCCGCATATTGCCCTCAACTGCCCGCCCCGAAGGGCGGGCTATCAAGGGAGGAGGAAACAGATGAAAAAGCAGAGGCGTGAAGAGCCTCGCCCCATCACGCCTCTATTTTTGCATAGGTTTTTCTTATTTTTCCCCTTAAAAGGGGAATTTTCAAAATTTTTTTAGATAATCGTCCACGGTCATCGGATTATCCGTCCTTCCGAGCAGATAATCGACCGATACCCCGAACTTGTCGGCGATACTTTCCAATGCGTCCGTTGTGGGCGTAGCCTCCCCCGCCTCGTACCGCCTCACCGCATCACGGTGCAGACCGCACAGTTCAGAGAGGACATATTGCTTTATTCTCTTTCTCTCCCGCAAGCGCTTCAAGCGCTCGGGAAATGCGCTCATGCCAGCACCTCCTCCGGTCGGAAACTCTCTTTGATCTCCTTGCCGTCTACCATGATCGCCGCGGTCACATAGCGCCGCTGCGGATGGATGTACGTCACCACGCCGGCGCGGATCGGGTACAGCTTTTCGCCGCGCGCCTTGCCCGGAAACTCCTCCGGCACCGTCATAAACTGCGCCCGCACCTTGTCGCCTACTTTCATTCCGCACCTCCAACCGCTTCCTCAAACGTCAGCCCGCTCTCTCTGAGAATGCCTTTGATCACGTCGATGGTGTGTTGATTGTTGCCCGACAGCCACCACCAGATGTTGCTTTTGGAAATGCCTACCGCATCGGCAAGCTGGCGGCGCGTGTACTGCCGCTCGCAGAAAACCTTTTTCAGCGCCGGATAGACGCAATAGGGAAATTCGATCATTTTCTCCCCACCCTCCGTTTGTATCGGTCTTTTGACCTCTGAATGTAATTGATCATCGCGCTTTCTTCGGCTATACTGGCCGTTTCGTTGCTTTTTGCCTCTTTCTTTTCTCTCAGCCACGCAGCGTATCGTTCACAGGTCGAATGACAGCCGACGTGCCGCTCCTGACAGTTAAAGCAGCTCATGTCATCCCACCTCGTACTGCGGGCAGGCCGTGACAATGTAGCTTGTTTCGTAATGCCTGCGAGCGCCGCCGCAAGAATTCATCAAAACCTTTGTTCTGATCGCGCGCCAACCTTCCACCGGCTGCCACTTCAGCTTACGCGTTTCCTTGTCGCATTCCGACCAAGGGCATTTCCCGCAGGCGTATTTGCACGACCAGCAAAGCGTCGAACTTTGTTCTGCCATTTATACTTCCTCCACCCAGATGCCGAATCGCTCCAGCATCAGCTTTTTCTTGATGATATAGTCCTTTGTTTTAAAGCCCTTAGCGTCCTCTACAATCGTTTTCCCGTTGCGGATATACACGAAGTCGGCTATGTATGTAACTGCTCTCACAGCGGCTCCTGTGGGCGTTTTCTGCGCCCCCACGAGTTTGTACGTCTGCTGTAGCTTCAAATCGTGTATTTCCCCCGCTTTCAGCAGCAGCCGCAGCTCAGCATAGCGGTCTGCCTCGTGCTTGCTGTCAAACGTTATGCCATGCCGCACGGTTTTGCGGTTGTGGTACTTGCCCGGGTTTTGAGCAAGTACCTTTTCAACCACCTGTTTTTGTGCCGCAGGACCAAGACGTGCAAGGTCAGATGCCGTCAGGCTCATTTCCCCCTCCCGTCCGATACGAGGACGACGCGCACCTTGCCGAACTGCTCGAGCGCCATTGCCACGGATTCCTTCGTGGCGAGCTTGTCGCCGTGTTCTTCGATGTCGATGATGATGCGGATCATGCGTCATCCCTCCGCTCGCCGTAACTGCAAAAATCGTCGGGCTTGCGGCGCAGCAAGCCGCAGACGGTGCAGAGCGTCCCGTACAGGTGGGCGCAGTCCTTGCACCGCGTCACGACCACGGCATCAACGGTGGGAGCGTGTCGAATTTCGTCCAGTGCAAGAAGGTCTTCATCGGATATTCCAAACTGGTCTTCCAATAAATCAGCGTCAATCAGCCTCATTGTCAGCACCTCCGTCCATCTTGGCCCCGCAATTTGGGCAGAAATTGAAAGTGTTTGTATCGTTGTCGCAGTAGTTCCACTGTCTCTTGCACACAGAGCATTCCATTTCGTCAAGGTGTTCCACCCACAGCCCATGCACCACAGGGGCAACGTCGGCGGCGGGCATTGCGCTTACTCGTTTTGCTGCCTTTTCAAGCCGTTTTTTAATGCACTCACAGTCGGCGCTTCTGCTCATGGCCTCCAAAATGCCAACGGTGGCGTTTTTATCAATGTATTCAGCCATTGTCAGCCCTCCTCCACATAGCACCAGCTCTGGGGCGGGCGCTTGATCTGTAAGCTCTCGTTTCCGCAAGTTCCGTTGTTTTCCCAGTACATGGCACAGCTCTCGCAATACCAGCTATTTTTGCATGCGCGCCGAAACGCCGTCAGCTCCCGCGGCTGGTCATAGATACGAAGATCGGAGATATGCCACGCAAAGCAATTCTTCCCGCCTGCGTATGTATGGAGATTCGCTTCTGTAAGACACGCCTGGTTGACAAGCTCCTTTTCAATATTGTGCAGTCCTCCGGCCAGCCTCTTCCAATCATCCATACAGACATTATACAAGGGCGTGACACAATCACATACGAATTCCCCAATGACCTTGCCGCCGCCGTAAAACTGTGGCATTGGATAGTCCGTCGCAATGAAGCCCTCGTGCGGATATTTTGGCAGCGTGCAGTAGATATAGCACTTAAACGGCGTGTTCATCTTCGGGCGTGTCTTGCGCACCTCAATCGTCTTTTCGCCGCGGGCGATCTTTTCACACCACTTCGGGCGGATACTCAGCATAACAGCTTTACTCATTTCTTCTTCGCCTCCAATGCTTTCTCCGCCTCCTCGCGGGTGAAGAATACGGTCTTGCCAATAAAAATGTCTGTGCGAAAAGCACCGTGTGACTTTTTGCTTTTAAGGCAGATATACAGTCCATTCCGATTTTTCTGAATCCGATGCACTCTGCACTCGGTGATGACCGCACCATGCACCCAGTAAGCCGTATCGCCAACCTTGCACGGCAGCACCTCCACACGCCCGTCCTTGTCGGCCTCGGCCAGCTCGCGCAGGCGGGCAACGCCCTCCTGCTCCGCATCACGCATTACGATGTACCGTCCTTCCGCGTCTGCTCGCGCAAATTCGGCACAGCGTTCCGGCGTCAGTCCCGTGTCTTCGTAGGCGGCAAGGCGTTCAACCAAACGGTCAAACGATGGGCAATCTATGCAATCCATGTCCACATTGCAGTTACCAGAACACTTCATGTAATGGTCGGTGCCAAGATAGTGCTTTTCTGTTAGTCGTTCCATTATTTCCTCCTCAATATCGTACTCCAATGTAGTCGAGCACTCGACCGTAGCCGAGGCCCTTTTTGTTTGGCTTCCACAGCCCGTCCGCGGGGTCAAACTCCCCACCGCCGATGCAGAAGTCGTAGTGCTTCGGGTGCGTCTGCTTCATTCGCTCAAAGCGGTTTTCTCCCTTTTCGAGATGCGCACCGAACGCGCAGAACATGCACCCCGTGCGCTGGCATCCGGTGCAATGCAGCTTGCAGTCAATCAGCGTTTCCGCATAGTCGTTATCGCCGTCACTTGCCACGATCTCACCGTATACGCTGGCGATAGGGAGCTCACGATCTGCAATGAAGCGCAGCACGTCCTGCTCCGTCCAGAAACTCATGGGCTTGCCCATAGGTCTCTTGCCCTCAAAGGCATTGCAGCCTGTTGCAAGCCATTTCTGAAATCTTTGGCGGCCTTCGTCTGCCATCGTTGCAACCATCGGCTTTTGTTTCGCTTTTGCGTCATATCTGTGCGCGGGAGCTTTCTTCATTACATGGCAGCATCTATCAGAAATTGGGAATGGTGCATCTAATAAGAATTGCCAATTATCACAGTTGTAAGCAGATGGTTTTCCGTCTCTGTCAAGCAATTCTCCTCTTAGCTTTTTTGCTCTCACGCAATTTGGATTTTTCCGCGCTTCATAAATCGTCCCAGCAACCTCTTTGCTTACAATGCTGTACCCGTACTTCGTCACCACCTGCCGGATGTTCATCTTTGGGCGCAGCCGAGTAAGGTTGATCGTCACGCGAGGGAACTTCTTCCGCAACCAGTTCGTATATTCGTTTACGAACTTCTGAACCTCTGGATATTCCAGCCCCGTATTGACGAACACGAGGTTGAGCGGCCACGGCGGCGTGCGGAAATGTGAGAGCCAGTTTGCGGCAAGGTAAGCCAGCACGGTTGAATCCTTTCCGCCGGAAAAGCTCACATAGACTTTCCCGTCCCATGCTGTGAACCACTCCTCGATCTTGCCGTAGGTGATGACCTCCTTGTACTCGGTGTCAAGGGACATCAGCTCTTTAGCTTTCTCGGGCAGGATCGGCGTGTTGGTGTATTCTGTCATGTCTCCTCCTCACTGGTATTCTTTCATTTCAGCCGGTAGTTTTTGGACCCGGTAATATTCAGCATGCAGCCTTTCGACCGCTCCGCAATGCGCGAGCCTATCGCCTCGTCCCAGTCCAGCACGCGCGAGATCGTCCACTCGGAGCTGATGATTGTCACAAGGCTTGGCTTGATATACCGCGCATTGAGCAGATCAAACGCAATGTTGCGATCGGCCTCTGTCGCCGTCCCCTTGAGAAAATCGTCGATGTAAAGCACCTTGACGCTTTTCAGCGGGTCAATGGCGTCTTGATATGCCGCGGCATCGTTGGCCTTTGCTTTGATGGCCGGAATATCCGCCCGCCATTGCACATAGCGCACCGGTAATCCGGCGTCCATGAGCTTCCCGCACATCGCCGTGCAAAGATGCGTTTTCCCGCTTCCGGGGCTTCCTCCGGCGTAAAACCATCTTCCGCGCCAATCGGCAAGATAGCGTTCCGCTGCCTCTTTGGCCTGCTTCTGCCACGGCTCAGTCGCGCGGTAGTTCTCCATCGTGCATCTCTGCAAAAGCTCTTTAAGCCCGCTTCTTTCGATGCGTTGCAGATTCCTTTTGCGGATGGAGCATTCGCACTCCCGGTACTCTGCATTTCCGTCTGCTGACCTCCGCACGGTGTACCCCACTCCGCCGCATAGTGGACATTCGTCAGAGATTAACGGCTCCGGGGACGTTCCATTTTTTCGAATCTCGTCCAGTATCGTGACCATATCCATTCATCGCGCCACCTTTCTTCTCCAGCTCGCGCTTTTCCCATGTTCGCACAGCGGCTTTCCAGTCCTTCATCGGATTCTTGCCTACCATCCAGCCTTTGGATGCGTAGAAATCAAGAAACCGTTGCGGGTCTACGTCTGAACCGCGTTCCCGAACATAAGCCAAAACATCGTCCAAAGTTGGAGGGGTAAAGCGCCTCGCGCGCGTCTCTCCCTCGCTATCGTTAGATAGCGGGATATTGGTATCGGTTTTGGTTTCGGTATTGCCAGTTTTGCCATTGGCAGGAATAGCTTTGTTATTTTTGCCATTGGCAGGAATAGCTTTGCCATTTTGCCATCTTGCGGCAGCGCCCGCTTTCCCTGCTTCGCTTCTCGCATCGGAAATCTCCGCGTAGCTAGCCTTAAACCGATCCTCCTGCGCCATCACGCGATTGGCGTAAAATCTCTCATTGCCACAGAGCGCTATCTTCTCTCCCGTCATGCTGTATGCCAGCAATGCCCGCGTTAGACGACCGAACTCTGCATCGTTGAGGGCTTCCATCTCCTCTAAGTAGTCAAAGGGGAGGGCAGCATAATTTCTTGCCATATCGCCGCACCTACGCTTTCGGGTTCGCTGTTAGCGTGACCGTTGCACCGTAGCGCGTCAGCGTTTCCGCAAGGTCTGTCGCGTCGCTTTCGGATACTTCGTGCAAAAATATTTCCGATAACAATCGCTCTCCTTGCTGTGCAATAATCCTAACATCGTATCTCATCCAGCACCTCCATCAAAACGGAAGGTCCCCGTCGTCCTCGACCTCGCTAAGCTCGCCCGGACTGCTTGATGCGGGACTGTATGCGGCGGGTCCCTCCTGCGGCTTGCTGTCGGCAAAGTACACGCTATTGGCGATAATCTCGACCGAGCGGCGCTTATTGCCGTCCTTGTCGGTCCAGTCTCGCGCCTGCAAGCGACCGTCCACCACCACCTTGCGCCCCTTGGCGCAGTATTGCGCGGCAAACTCCGCCGTGCGCTCCCACGCGACCACATCAAACCAGTCCGTCCCGGCGTCCTTCCCGTCGCGGTCGACGGCGATGGGAAAGCTGGTGACCGCCTTGCCGCTCTGCGTGCGGCGCAGCTCAAGGTCCTTTCCAATGCGTCCCATGACGTTGATCCTGTTCAAGCTCATTTCAATTCCTCCCTGTTTTTTCTGTAAATCATGTTCTCCCGTGTCCAGCCGGGATATTTCGTTTTGAGATAGCCGACGATGCAGGCGTATAGCGCCGTCCTCTGCGGCCCCTCGTCAAAGGCTCGGTGGCAGGAGGGGCAGAGCGTCACAATGTTCTGCTCGATGCCTCTTCCGCCCTGTGAGCGCCGTATAACGTGCGCTACAGGCTCTCCGTTGTTCCGCCCACAGAGGATGCAGCGCCCGCCGTCGCGTTCGTATACGGACTCCTTGACGCTTTTGGGGATAGAGGTCGCCTTTGTCATTTTGTGCATCGCCAATCCTCCTTGAGCGCGTCAAGCTGCTGCGGGGTCAAGGTCTCGATGCCTACCGCCTTGCAGTCCTGCACGATGTTGTCGATCAGGCGGGACATCTGCTTTGTGTCAAAGGTGGACGAACCGTAATACAGCACCACATTCTTGCAGCCGTCAATTTTGCTGTCCATCACTTCCGTCTGCCAGCCGATGCCGTTCTTGTTCCAACCGCCGCATAGTTTCTGTACGGCTTTCTCTCGCACGCAGACGGTTTCTGTGTTCCCGCCGACATCTTTCACGGCCTGCCGGTAAACCTCGCTTGTAGGCGTTCCTGTGGCTTCTGCAAGCTTGTCCATCAATACCCAAGCGTAAGCATTGGCATCCAAGCTGCGCTTTTCACGGTGCTTCTTCACGGTCACGTCAACGTCCGTCTCGTGCAGCTCGTCAAATAGCGGTCCGATATTCTCCCGCGTAGCGATGGTGAGCAGATACCCACCATCGCGCGCAAGGGATAGATCATGCAGTCGGGCTTTCATTGGCTTTCCTCTTTTCCATGCAGGCCCAGCAGAGCGGAACGCCGTATTTCTTCATCGCGCCTTTGGAGATGTCGCTCACGCGATAGAGCTTGCCGTTAAAGGACTGCGGCGTGATCGGCTGCTTGCAGTCTTGGCAGGTGTAGTCAAACTGCTCCTTGTACGCCTGATTAAAGGATTCCATCTCGGCCTTGCTCGGCTTCTGCTCTGCGGTTCTCGGCGTGTACTTGGTCGCGTCCTTCGCCCAATACACATCCGCGCCAAAACCGAGCGCCTTGCAGGCAACGGAGATCGCATCGGTCAGCGCCATCTTGAAGCACTCGTCGGAGGTGTAAAGGCCGTTTCTTTCACTGGCAACAAACGCGCTGCCGCCTGTGCCGGGGATCGCGTCCGACCATTCCCCATCGACCTTGATGTAAAGATCGATGTCCACAAATGCGGAAACCTCGTTGTTCGCGCCCTGCTCCAACCGCTTATCCGTGATAACGTACTTCCAGCCGATCCCGCAGGGGCCGAACTGCTCCGTCAGCGCCTTGATGCGCCACATGGGGTTAATGTCGGTCTTGCCTTTTAGCCTCCCCGCCTGGATTTCGCGCTGTGCGGACGGCGGGACTTGCCGCACGCTTTCATAGATTCCAAGGTTCTCCATTTTCTTCCTCCAAAGTAAGCGGGCAGTTTCGCCCGGTGTATTTGTCCGGCCACGGAATGACTTCATCCGTCAGCCCGCAGCGCTTGCTTGACCGTCTGTAAAAGCGGCACGCTTCACAGGCTATGTACGCCGTGCCTTTGCGGTCGATTGGGAAATAGGTCGTGACCGTTGCGGTGCCTTTCAGGTAGCCGGAAGTGCCGTCATCCAGATTCGGCATCGTCCTCCACCTCCTCAAAAAATTCTTCGCCGCAGAACGGGCACTCGGCGACTGTCCGCGTTTCTATGCCGTTCTCGCCGTCAAGGTTTTCGCGCACTTGATAGGTGTACGGCTCGAAGAATATCGCGTGGCAGGCTTCGCATTTGTAAACCATGTAAATTACAACCTCCCCGCTTTCCGTATCATCTCGGTCAGACCGTAAGTCCGCCCGACAATGGACGCTACCCGCGCCATCTCGATCTTGCGAAGCACCTCGGCTTCTGCCGGATCATTTGACAAGTAGTATCCCTTGCCAAAGTTCATGATGCAGTATTCCTCGCCGTCCTCCTCGCATCGTGCCGCCTCAATCACTTTGCGCAAGTGCCGGTCTGTCCAGCCGGTCATTTCGCAGAGCTGCCAGCGGCGAAGCGCGTTCTGGGCGCCGACGCGAAGATGGTTCCGCAGAGTGATAACATCGTCTGTCATGCGGCTTCCTCCATGTAAACATAAGCGGTTTGGACGCCAAACTCCCGCGCGGCTTGATGGTTGTCAAAGAACACGTCGATGCGGTTCTCCTTGATCGCGCCGCCGCAATCCTCGGCGGTGTATGTATGGCTCGTGCCGTCGGCAAAGTAGATCGTGACAGAGGAGCCGTAAGGGATCACGCGAGGGTCAACCGCGATCGTTCGCCCCTCGGTGGCGGTCGTGCCGGTCGAGGTGATGCCGTCGGTCTTGCCGCAGCACTTCATGCACGGGCAATAGGCGGTTAGCGTGAACTCGCCGATCGGTTCGCCGATGTCGAGCACCGCGCATCCTTCTGCTGGCTTGTCCTCGCCGGGGAGCTTGTTCTCGACAACCGGCGGCTCGCCCTTGTATGGCTGCCCGGTGGTTTTAACCGTCAGCACCGCAAAGAGGATCAGCAGCACCGCGAGGAACAGGCAGACGGCGGCGATGCGCGCCGAAGCGTCGGCCTTGCGCTGCTCGCGTGTGCG
>ERZ1026854.2352-NODE-2352-length-10815-cov-9.395167_pt1 | contig 10815 bp, 10 predicted proteins | sample MGYA00380157_ERZ1026854 | MGnify/ENA primary metagenome ERZ1026854 (study PRJEB33269, sample SAMEA4719793) | human gut metagenome | biome: human-associated habitat; feature: organic feature; material: feces | place: Cameroon | collected 2013-10 ...
AGGTGAAAATCATGAGAGAAGGAATCCATCCAGATTATTATCAGGCAACTGTTACATGTAACTGTGGTAACACATTCGTTACAGGATCTACAAAGCCGGAGATCCACGTAGAGATTTGCTCAAAGTGCCATCCATTCTACACAGGTCAGCAGAAAGCTAACCAGGCTCGTGGACGTATTGAGCAGTTCAATAAGAAATATGGTATGAAATAGAATCATATAGTTACTTGAAAGGTTGAGGTTGCAATATACCTCAACCTTTTTTGGAATATAGAGAGGTTTTATGAAGTATTCAGGTATTGGCGGTCAGGCTGTCATGGAAGGCGTAATGATGCAGAATAAGGACACATACGCCGTAGCGGTGAGGAAGCCTGACCATGAGATAGATGTCAAGGTGTCAAAGCGCAAGAATTCAAAGACACTTGATACAGTTAGAAAGATTCCTATTTTAAGAGGTGTGGTAAGCTTTGTCGATTCACTTTATCTGGGCATGAGCACACTGATGTATTCAGCGTCTTTTTTCGAGGATGAGGATGATGAAAGTACATCTGCTTCAAAGAAAAAGGATAAGGAAGAGTCTCTTACAGAGGAAGAAAAAGCAAAAAAGGCTGCCAAAGAAAAGAAGCAGGAGAATGCCATGCTTGGAGGTACCGTGGTACTGTCAATTGTCATAGCGCTCGCGCTGTTTTTTGCACTGCCGTACTTTCTTTCAGGGCTCTTTAAAAAGGTAATAAGCTCACAGCTGCTCATAGCGTTCATAGAGGGTGTTATCAGATTGGCAATATTTCTGGGATATATAGCAATCATATCGCTTACACCTGACATTAAGCGCACATTTATGTATCACGGCTCTGAGCATAAATGCATAAACTGCATTGAGCACGGGCTTCCTCTTACAGTGGAAAATGTGAGAAAAAGCTCAAAGCATCACAAGCGCTGCGGCACAAGCTTTCTGCTTATAGTAATGCTCATAAGCATACTGTTTTTCATGTTTATCCGCGTGGATTCAAAGCCGCTGCAGTTATTGTTACGACTTGTGCTTATTCCTGTAATCGCAGGAGTGTCTTATGAGTTTATCAGGCTTGCGGGCAGATATGACAACCCGGTTGTAAACCTGCTTAGTGTCCCGGGGCTTTTAATGCAGCGCATGACCACAAAGGAGCCGGATGATGAAATGATTGAGGTGGGCATCGCATCAGTTGAGGCAGTGTTTGACTGGAAGAAATGGCAGGAGGAAAACAATGTGTGCGCACATTGACCACCGGATAGAAGGTATATATGACATATAGAGAAGCAATTTTACTTGGGGAAAGCATATTACAAAAAGCAAATATAGTTGATGCAAAAAATGATGCATGGCTGCTTTTGGCTATGGCATGCAGGATAGATCACACATATTACTATGTGCATATGGATGAGGAAATGTCGCAGGAGCAGATAGGGGAATATCAGGCCCTTTTGAGCAAGCGCGCTGAGCGTATACCTCTCCAGTACATAGTCGGAGAGCAGGAGTTTATGGGACTTAAATTCCGTGTGAACAGCAATGTGCTCATACCGCGTCAGGACACAGAGACTCTTGTGGAGGAGGCACTCAAGGTGATAGAGCCTGGGATGAGAGTGCTTGATATGTGTACCGGAAGCGGATGCATAATTATAAGCATCTTAAAGAACACGACCAATGTGGACGGTGCAGCCTGTGATATTTCAAAGCAGGCGCTCAATGTGGCAAAGGAAAACGCAAGGCTCAACGGCGTATTTGTTGATTTCGAGAGAAGTGACCTGTTTGAGCATGTCGATGAGATGTATGATGTGATAGTATCCAACCCACCATATATAAGAAGCGATGAGATACCGCATCTGATGCCTGAGGTGTCAGTATTTGAGCCGCATGAGGCCCTTGACGGCTCAGAGGATGGGCTTTTGTTTTACAGGCGCATCATAAAGGACTGCAGGGCAAATCTAAAGCCGCAGGGCAGGCTGCTTTTTGAGATAGGGTGTGACCAGGGCAGACAGGTGTCAGATATGATGCAGTTTGCAGGATTTAGCGATGTACGTGTGATAAAGGACCTGGCGGGAAATGACAGGGTAGTATCGGGAGTGTATGACAGCAAGGAGGAAAAACATGTTTGATAAGTTAGAAGATCTTATACACCATTATGAGGAGCTGATGAATCTGCTCAGCGAGCCGGATGTGGCAAATGATGCAAACAGATTTAAAAAGCTTATGAAGGAGCAGAGTGACCTTGCTCCAATAGTTGAAACATATAAGAAATATAAAGAGTGCAAGCAGAATATCGAGGATTCTCTGGCTATTTTGGATGAAGAGTCAGATGAAGAGATGAGAGAGCTTGCAAAGGAAGAGCTTAAGGATTCAAAGGAGCAGGTGGAGGAGCTTGAAAAAGAGCTTAAAATACTCCTTCTGCCAAAGGACCCTAACGATGACAAGAACGTAATCGTCGAAATCCGTGCCGGCGCAGGTGGAGAGGAAGCAGCTCTTTTTGCAGCGGAAATCTATCGTATGTATGTGCACTACGCAGAGAACAGAGGCTGGAAGGTGGAGACACTTGATGCCGATGAGACAGGAATCGGCGGCATGAAGTCGGTCGAGTTCATGGTAAAGGGCTCCGGTGCATACTCTATCCTAAAGTACGAGTCGGGAGTACACCGTGTGCAGCGTGTGCCTGAGACAGAGTCACAGGGTCGTATCCAGACCTCTACATGCTCAGTAGCAGTGATGCCTGAGGCAGAGGATGTGGATATCAAGATTGATGACAAGGATATCCGAATCGACGTAATGCGTGCTTCAGGAAACGGTGGACAGTGTGTCAATACAACTGATTCAGCTGTTAGACTGACACATTATCCAACAGGTATTGTTATCTACAGCCAGACTGAGAAGTCACAGATACAGAACAAGGAAAAGGCTTTTGCACTCCTTCGCACAAAGCTCTACGACATGGAGCTTCAGAAGAAGCAGGATGCCGAGGCGGAGGAGAGACGAAGCCAGATCGGTACAGGAGACCGCGCCGAGAAGATTCGTACTTACAACTTCCCACAGGGACGTGTGACAGATCACAGAATCAATCTGACACTCTATAAGCTTGACAAGATTCTTAACGGAGATATTCAGGAGATAATTGATGCCTGTATCGCAGCCGACCAGGCGAAGAAGCTTAGCAACATGGAGCATGATGCATAAAATACATGACATAAAAGAGTCTGAGAAAATCAGGCTCTTTTTTTTTATAAACTAATATGATATAATCTTGAATAAATATTTATACAGAAATGAGGAATAATATGAAATCCATTAAGAAAAAACCGATTATGATTTTGCTTATGGCCGCATTAATGACTATCTTTATCGTAGGCTTATGCGCATGTGGCAAAAACGACAGCAAAAAGGTAACCTGTGTGGACGATCTGGAGGGCGCAAAAATAGGTGTCCAGCTCGGTACCACAGGAGATATCTACGTATCTGATTATGAGAACGACGGATCAGGTACAAAGGTAGAGAGATACAACAAGGGTGCAGATGCAGTCCAGGCATTAAAGGTCGGAAAAATTGACTGCGTGGTCATTGACGAGCAGCCGGCACTTGCCTTTGTAAAGGAAAACAAAGGTCTTAAGATACTGGATGAGGAATTTACAAATGAGGACTATGCATTCTGCCTGAAAAAAGGCAATACAGAGCTTTGCGACAAGGTAAATACCGCGCTTGAAAAGCTGCAGCAGGATGGAACAGTCCAGAGCATCATCGACAACTATATCGGCTCAGAGAATCAGGTGGGAAAGACTCCGTACGTGAAGAAGGACGTTGACAGATCAAACGGTACTCTTAAGGTAGGAACCAATGCAGAATTCCCGCCATATGAGTACTATGAGGATAACAAGGTTACAGGAATCGATATGGATATCATGCAGGCCATCGCTGATGAGCTTGGTATGGATATGCAGGTAGAGGATATGCAGTTTGACTCAATTATTGCCGCTGTATCATCAGGCAAGGTGGATGTTGGAGCAGCAGGCTTTACAGTGACAGAGGACAGACAGAAAAATGTTGATTTTACCGATACATATATCACTACAAAGCAGGAGATTATCGTAAAAGACAGCCAGTCAGGCTCTTCAATCGGTATAAAGGAAAAGCTTTATGACAACTTTGTCAAGGATAACCGTTACATGTATATCGTAAAGGGACTTGGCAACACAATAGTTATCACAATATTTGCTGTAATGCTTGGTATTGTGCTTGGATTTTTGATTGCGATAGTCAGAACCAACCATGACAGAAACGGCGGTCTTGCCGTATTAAACGGAATTTGCAAGGTATACCTGACCATCATCAGAGGAACGCCTGTCATGATACAGCTTCTTATCATATACTATGTAGTGCTTGCTTCTGTGACCAACAAGATACTTGTAGCAGTAATTGCCTTCGGACTCAACTCGGCTGCATATGTGGCAGAGATTGTGCGTTCGGGTATCATGTCTGTAGATATAGGACAGTTTGAGGCAGGACGAAGCTTAGGACTCAACTACAGCCAGACAATGAAGCTTGTTATCATACCGCAGGCAGTCAAAAATATACTTCCGGCGCTGCTTAACGAGTTTATCAGCCTCCTGAAGGAGACATCAATCAGTGGTTATATTGGTATGATGGATCTGACAAAGGGTGGAGATATTATACGAAGCAACACATACGAGGCATTTATACCGCTTATTGCTGTAGCCCTTATTTATCTGGCTATAGTGATGCTTTTAAGCCACGGAGTGAGCAAACTTGAGAGGAGACTGAGAAGCAATGAAAGATAATAACGTGATATTAGAGGTAAAAGACCTGCACAAGAGCTTTGGAGAGCAGGAGGTATTAAAGGGCATAAGCACAGAGGTAAACAGAGGTGATGTAATTGCGATTATCGGACCGTCAGGCTGTGGAAAGTCTACATTTTTACGCTCCCTCAATCTGCTCGAGACACCTACATCAGGACAAATCCTCTTTGAAGGAACAGACCTGACAGACAAGTCAACGGACATCAATGTGACCAGACAGAAAATCGGCATGGTTTTCCAGCAGTTCAATCTGTTTGCCAACATGACAATAAAAGCAAATATCATGCTCGCACCGGTGAAGCTTGGTGTGATGACAAAGGATGAGGCATCAAAGAAGGCGGATGAGCTTCTTACAAGAATAGGTCTCCTCGATAAGGCAGATGCATATCCGGCACAGCTTTCGGGTGGACAGAAGCAGCGTGTTGCAATAATACGTTCGCTTGCGATGAATCCTGACGTCATACTGTTTGATGAGCCTACGTCAGCACTTGACCCTGAGATGGTAGGTGAGGTGCTTGCGGTAATGAAGGAGCTTGCAGAGGCAGGCATGACAATGGTGGTTGTGACACACGAGATGGGCTTTGCCAGAGAGGTGGCCAACAGAGTAATGTTCATCAATGAGGGCAATATAGCTGAGGAGGGCACACCGGAGGAAGTATTCGGCGCGCCAAAGAGTGAGAGATTACAGGAATTTTTGTCGAGAGTATTATAGGAGAAATAAAGCATGGCATCAAAATACTATGCGGTAAAAAAGGGAAAGGTTCCCGGGATATATTTGAGCTGGAACGATTGCAAGGCGATGGTTGACGGATATCAGGGGGCTGTGTATAAGAGCTTTAAGACTATTGAAGAGGCAGAGAAATTTATTACCGGAGAGAAAATTATTAGCGGTATGAAAGCATCCGGCAAAAATACATCTGAATCAGGTGAAACATGTAGTACCTATGCGTTTGTCGACGGCTCCTTCAATAAGGCCACACACACTTATGGCTATGGAGGCTTTCTTGTGACAGACAATGAAAAATACGTGCTGCAGGGAGCGGATAACGATGCCGAGATGGCCACCATGCGCAACGTAGCCGGAGAGATAAAGGGTGCTGAGGCTGCTGTAAAAAAGGCTATAGAGCTTGGAATTAAGGAGCTTGTCATATACTATGACTATATGGGCATAGAGATGTGGGCTACAGGAGCCTGGAAGCGTAATAAAGCAGGTACTATAGCGTATCATGACTATATCATGTCTGTTAGGGAGCAGATAAAGCTTACCTTTGTAAAGGTAAAGGGACACTCAGGAGTAGAGGGCAACGAAGAGGCAGATAAGCTTGCGAAGCAGGCTGTTGGGATACTGTAGCAGTTTCCCGCAAAAAGGAACAAAAATATAGCATAACAGGAGAAAAAAATGAGCATATTCAATGTAGAACTCAAAAAAGTAGTAGATGACACATATGATATTGAGATAGGCTATAACCTCTCAGACACCCTTGTATCCGATCTGGAAAATGGTCTGGCAGGCAAGATAAAGAAATTTGCAGTGATTACAGATACAAATGTGCGTGATCCTTATGCACTTCCAATCTGTGAGAAGATAAAGCATGCAGGATATTCGGTGGATTTGTTTGTTTTCCCAGCAGGGGAGAAGAGCAAGTCGCGTGAGACAAAGGCAAAGATAGAGGATGCCATGCTTAAAAAGGGCTACAGAAGAGACTGCTGTATCATTGCGGTAGGCGGTGGCGTGGTGACTGACCTATCAGGCTTTATTGCAGGAACCTACGGCAGAGGAGTACCGTTTATCAACTATGCAACCACACTTCTTGCAGCGGCAGATGCATCTGTAGGCGGAAAGACAGCCATCGACACACCGCTTGCCACAAATACTATAGGTCTGTTCAATCAGCCGAAAAAGGTATATATAGACATAGCAGCGTGGAAGACACTGCCGCAGCGCCAGATGGCAAGCGGTATGGCAGAGACCATCAAGCACGCATGCTTGGGCAGCGAGGATATGTTTGAATTTATCGAGGAAAATCTGGACGATATCTATTCATTCAAGAAATTCGCGTGCGAGTACATTGCAGAAAACAACTGCCGTATCAAGTACAATGTGGTCATGAAGGATGAGAGAGAATCAGGACTTCGCGAAACCTTAAATCTGGGACACACAGTAGGACGTGCCATAGAGACAGTCAGCGACTATAAGCTGCTGCACGGAGAAGCACTGTCAATCGGAATGGCAGCACAGGCACTCATGTCAGCCCGCCTTGGCTATATGTCAGAGGAGCAGGCAGAGCGCGTGATAAAGCTCTATGAGAGAGCAGGTCTTCCGACGCGTATACCTGACTATATAGACAGGGAAGCACTTGTTAAAAAGCTCTACACCGACAAAAAGGTGCGTGACGGAAAGCTGCGCTTCGTGCTTCAAAAGGGCATAGGAGCTACTGTTGAGTTTGCACCGGGAGTGCATGCGAAGCCGATAGAGGAAAGTCTGGCAAGAGAGATTATAATGGAGCTGTAGATTATATAATTACAACTCCATGTGTAAACTCATTTTGCTGTGAATGACACAACCTGCCATACAAATCAGTAGCAAAAATATCCTTGGAAATAAGCTCATACGGAGCATCAGCGACTTTTGTAATAAGGGGCGCTGATGCTCTTTTTTTGAGGAGATGCATAAGCTCTCCTGATGATTTTTTGAAACCTAGTATGCGCAGATAAGGATTATCCATACATATATTAAAATCATCCTTCTCAATACCAAGTAAAATATGCGTGAGAACCCTTGAAATACGCGTATAAGTCAGATTTTTACTCTTCAGTAAGTTACAAAACTGCGTAAAACTTTCATATTTATAAATATTTTTAACTATCTTTGCAGAAAGCTCCTTTGTGCAGTCAGCATATTTCTCATATCCTGTATCTTTCTCAGTCAGCAGACTATAATAAAGCATATCAGAAACATCATCCGGCAACACAATATGACCTCCCAAAATACAATCTACAAGAATATCGGCGCAGCCTGATGGCATAAGCTGACTGAGCTTTGCAGAAATCCCGGAATTATCAAGCTGCATATTAGTAATAGAGTTGCGCTTGTTTACATCAACTAAGGTCGAAATCACCCCGCGCACAGCCGTAGCGGAAGAAAACTCACTTGTCGAATCGGTGCTGTGATAGCCTTCCCCGACGCGCTGGATAGGAAATCCTGTAATATCACAGTCCATCAGAGCCTTCTCATACTCAATAGCCAGAATATTATTGGGTGAAGCTATGAAAGCATCTAATTTCTCTGAAGAGCTATCATATTTATCTTGAAAATATTCACATAGCGCTCTGCTCCTGGCAGCAGGAAAGCTCATCCCCCCCTGAATCAGCCGGGCAAGCGATGCAGAATATGCGGCAGGAGGATTCTTGAGCACACCCGTCACGAGCTTTGTAAGCTCATGGTCCACAGACTCCACACCATAGCACAGCGTGTCCACAACGCCGGTGTTTTTGAGCACACTGACTCCGCCGCGGGCAAAAAACTCAGCAGACGCCGTGGCAAAGACCGATGGAAGCTCAAGCACCAGGTCGGCGCCGCTCAAAAGCGCCATGCGGGTGCGCTCGTATTTGTCGATGATGGCAGGCTCGCCTCTTTGCACGAAATCACCGCTCATTGCTACGACGATATAATCAGCAGATGTCAGTCTTTTAATCTGCTTTAGCTGATATTTATGTCCATTGTGGAAAGGATTGTATTCGGTAATCACACCTGCGACCTTCATATTTTGACGCTCCTTTAATAAAAATGTATTTTTTAGAGTTCAAAACCATAATACCACAAAAACACCCTTGTCGCATTTGAAAAATAAGTTTATACTAACACTAGTATTGTAATTTTAAACCAAAGGAGACAAAACAATGAATGTATTAGTAATTAATTGTGGTAGTTCATCACTGAAATACCAGCTCATCAATTCAGATTCGGAGGAGGTACTTGCAAAAGGACTTTGCGAGAGAATCGGAATCGATGGCAGACTCGTATATCAGAAAGAGGGTCTTGACAAGGAAATCACAGAGGCACCTATGCCAACACATAAAGAGGCTATCCAGATGGTACTCGATGCACTTGTAAATCCAAAGACAGGCGCAGTAAAATCACTTGCAGAGATAGATGCAGTAGGACATCGTGTAGTGCACGGCGGAGAGAAGTTCTCAGACTCAGTAGTCATCACAGAGGAAGTAATAGCACAGGTAGAGGAGTGCAACGACCTCGCACCTCTTCACAACCCGGCCAACATCATCGGAATCAGAGCATGCCAGGCACTTATGCCAAACGTACCAATGGTAGGAGTATTTGATACAGCCTTCCATCAGACAATGCCTGAGAAAGCATACCTCTACGGCCTTCCATATGAGTACTATGAGAAGTACAAGGTAAGAAGATACGGCTTCCACGGCACAAGCCACAGCTTCGTATCAAAAGAGGCAGCAAGCTATCTTGGAATGGACTTAAATAACTCAAAGATTATCGTAGCACACCTTGGAAACGGAGCTTCAGTCAGCGCAGTATTAAACGGTAAATGCGTAGATACATCAATGGGACTTACACCACTTGAGGGACTCGTAATGGGAACACGTTCAGGTGATATCGACCCATCAATCATGGAGTTTATCGCAAAGAAAGAAAACCTTGATATCGATGGTGTGATGAACGTGCTCAACAAGAAGTCGGGAGTAGCCGGTATGTCAGGAGTATCAAGCGACTTCAGAGACCTTGAGGCAGCATACAATGAGGGCAACGAGCGTGCCATCGCAGCAGTAGAGGTATTCAGCTACAGAGTAGCAAAATACATCGGAGCATATGCAGCAGCAATGAACGGAGTAGACGCTATCGCATTCACAGCAGGAATCGGTGAGAACACAAGCTTCGTAAGAGAAAAAATCATGGCATACTTAGGCTACCTTGGCATAAAGATTGACCGTGTAACCAACGACAAGACACGCGGTGTAGAGGCACTCATCTCAACAGCAGACTCAAGCGTAAAGGTATGTGTTATCCCTACAAACGAGGAGCTTGCAATCTGCCGTGAGACAGTAAAGCTTGTTGGTTAATAAAAAGCAAAAAGTTGTTGACAAACACCCCTCCAATATGTATAATTGGTTAGGTGTGAATAGGAGAGAACCATGATTGATATATCAACCATTGTAAAATCTATTAATAAAGAGACAACAATTGAGACGGAGCTTGCGCTCACATCATTTGAGTCGCGATTAGGAGATTATCCTATTCTGAAAAAGCAGCCGATATCACTTCATATCTCAAACGTGGAGAATGCAGCAGTGCATATTACCGCAACAGTGGATATAGACGTAGCGATACCGTGCAGCCGATGCTTGGAAGAAGTTCCAACAAACATGCATTTTGACATTGACAAGACTCTGAAAATCACAGACGGAGCATTAGTCGATGAAGAGATGGAGGAAACTGACTACCTGATTGGGTTTGAACTCGATGTAGATAAACTTGTCTACGCCGAAATTCTGGTGAACTGGCCAATGAGAGTTCTGTGCAAAGACGATTGCAAAGGCATTTGTAAAGTCTGCGGGATGAACTTGAATAAAGGCACCTGCAGTTGCGATAGTTTTGTACCGGATCCAAGAATGGCAGCGTTCCAGGATATATTTAACAAGTTTAAGGAGGTGTAAACAAATGTCAATTTGTCCAAAGAATAAATCTTCTAAGGGAAGAAGAGATAAGAGAAGAGCAAACTGGAAAATGTCTGCTCCTACTTTAGTAAAATGCAGCAAATGTGGAGAGCTTATGATGCCACACAGAGTTTGCAAGAACTGCGGATCTTACAACAAAAAAGAAATCATTCCTCAGGACTAATACTAAGTAGTATGAGAAATTAAGGGATTGAACGATATCGTTCAATCCCTTTTTTAGTTGTGCGCCTAGCGGCGCACGTTTCTAACGGGTTAAAGTCCCGAATCCACCCGG
>ERZ1026854.2355-NODE-2355-length-10811-cov-11.667348_pt1 | contig 10811 bp, 7 predicted proteins | sample MGYA00380157_ERZ1026854 | MGnify/ENA primary metagenome ERZ1026854 (study PRJEB33269, sample SAMEA4719793) | human gut metagenome | biome: human-associated habitat; feature: organic feature; material: feces | place: Cameroon | collected 2013-10 ...
GTATAAATATTGTTCTATAAAATGTTAGCGAGAGTATGAAAGAAATATTTATATTGAAAAAGTTAATAATGGTGAAGAAAATGGTTTAAAAAAGACTGGTAATACTTATAAAATTTCTGATAATATTAGGTCTTATTTATTATAGAAATATAATAATAAGTGTTAGAAATGTGGTTGGGGAGAAATAAATCCTATCACTGGTAAATGTCCATTAGAAATTCATCATAAAGATGGAGATAAAACTCATAATGAATTAGATAATTTAGAATTATTATGTCCTAATTGTCATTCATTAACTTCTAATTATAAATATTTAAATAGTAAAAAATTTCAATTATCTTAGGAAATAATTTTAGAATAATATGGGGTCGTGGCCAAGGGGTAAGGCCGGCAACTTATCTAAGACTAGTTTAAATGGTAAAATAGTCTATGCGCAAGAAAGATGTAAGTTCAAATCTAACGTCTTAGGCCAAATTGCCAAATCGTTGGTTCGAATCCAACCGGCCCCACCATATTAAAAAAGGCATAAACAGCAAATAATTAAATATTTTGCCATTTTCTTTTAAGCGAATGACGCACCATTTAATTATGCCTAGTATTTATATACTTCATTAGCTCAATGGACGAGAGCATCTGATTTCTAATCAGAGGGTTTGAGGTTCGAGTCCTCAATGAAGTGCCAATTTTTGATTTTATAAAAAATTTATGATATAATATTTATATAAAGTAAAGAAAGACAGTATCAGCAATTAATAATATTTGCTTTGGGAGCCGGAATTATAGGTTCGAATCCTATGTCCCCGACCAATTTTCGGGGATTAGTTTAAATGGATAAAACGCCGTTAAAAATCTGTCTTGTGTATGGAGATGTAGTTCAGTTGGTTAGAATATTCGACTGATAATCGAAAGGTCAGTGGTTCAAATCCACTCATCTCTACCATTATTCCAATAGAAAGGAATTTTAAAATGAAACTTACGAATATTTCTCAGGTTGAAGATTTTATCGCAGCGGTTAATCGTGCGCACAGTAATGTGTGGCTTGTAAGTCCGCAGGGTGATAGATATAATATGAAGTCCGCGCTTTCTCAGTATATTGCTCTTGGAGCTTTGCTTGGTCAGCATGGCGATGAACTTGAACTTTTCTGTGATAGTAAGCAGGATGAAGGATTGTTTATTGAATTTTTTGTTAAGCATCCTGAAGTTTAATTTAATATCTAAACTATTTTAATTAAAATAGTTTATATCCGGATGTGGCGAAGTTTGGTATCGCGCTTGATTTGGGATCAAGACGCCGCAGGTTCAAATCCTGTCATCCGGACCATCAGGGTTCTGTTAAAGGTATAAAATTAAAAGGATTGATCCCCTTGAGTAGATTTATACTGGAATGAAAAAATGAGGTCTAGATGACACAGATAACCTCCCCTGAACCATCCCTTTTCCTAATATGTGGTCTGGGTTAAACAATTAGGTGTCGTTCGTATTCATATTACCTACGTGGTATATGGATTCCTCGTATTTAAGACTCTGTAACAGCAAATTATTTAACATAATAACTGTTTAATTCTATTTAAAGAATTTTTTGTAATTTTGTTTTCAAGAGTCTTGTTTAATTATACTGGTGTCGCCAAGTGGTAAGGCACAGGACTTTGACTCCTGTATCCGTTGGTTCAAATCCAGCCACCAGTGCCATTATGGGAGAGTGGCAGAGCGGTCAATTGCGGCGGACTGTAAATCCGTTGCCTTCGGGCTACGTTGGTTCAAATCCAACCTCTCCCACCAATTAATAAATATTTTAAAAAGAATTAAATAAAAGATTTACTTGATTTTTATAAAAATAAATGATATAATATTTATAGAAAATAAAGGTATGCGAGATTGGCGCAGCTGGTTAGCGCATCTGTCTTACAAGCAGGGGGTCACTGGTTCGAGTCCAGTATTTCGCACCACGCGGTAGTTATTTATTCATTCCTTTCTTTTAGTTAAATATAGACGCATACAGCAAAAACACAAATTTTGTGTATTATCGGTTCAAGTCCGATTCCGCCGTCCTTTGGCAGATAGTTTAATGGTTAAACAACAAAAAAAATGCGTCTTGGTGATATTGAGGGGTAGCATAACGGCAAATGCGCCGGTCTCTAAAACCGGATAGGTGGGGTCGGCACCCACCCCCTCCGCCATAAGTAAAGCAATATGTTCAAAGCATTGATAAGACTTTACTTCGATAGGACGTAGGATTAGAAGTGTCCAGCGTTTAAAGATTGATTTGCGATCGCGAGGTAAATCTTTGGTTAAAAGACACACTATCGAGGTTTGAAGATAAACCTTAAAATTTTCACCAAATGTTGAACTCTTTAATAGTGATATAATATAACCTTTAGGATATATTTATCTCACATCAACAGTGTGTTTTATTCCCAATAGAGTATAAGAATAACGTTCCAACACGAAACGTTGGTGAATAATAGGATATAATTTAATTTAGTTAAGATGTTTGGGTCATTTATATAAAGTAATCATCGGTGAAGGTGGAGGTAAGATTTCCTATTTAAATCTAGCCAAACTGAATACTAAAATCGAACCGAGAAAAGACTCTGTGAAATAAATATTGTTAAATTCTGATGGATAGCTTAATGCTTGATAGGAATGGACAGCATAACGCAACATACGTGTTAGCGGTTATGGAGTAAGAATTTACAATATTTAAAGTAACAGAGTCTTTTTGTTTTATATAGAAAGTGCGGTAAAGCTGCTCCGGCCGGTGTCAATCGCATATATCGAAAAACCAAATAAAAAAGAGCCTTTAGAAATTTTTATTACAATTTCTAGGGCTTATTTTTTTAGGCCAGAAAAAGACCATTATCTTATTAATTTTTTAAAAAATTATAGGAAAATATTATTAAAGGGGGCTAAAAAACAATGTATGGCTTAACACATAATAATAATAAAGTTGTATATGGAATTAAACGCTTTATATTAGATAAAGAAGAAGATGCCAAAACTTTACCTACTCGCGGTTTAACTCCCGGTAGTACAGCTTTTGTTATTGAAACTTCTAATACATATATGCTTAATAATTTGTATGTATGGAAGAAAGTAAAAGCTAATAGCTCAAGTGGTGGTGGAACTAACCCCACGCCAGATCCCGATGATAATACTTACATTTGGGATGGTGGAGATATTGGTTAAGGAGAGTGTTTTAATTGGCTAATGTTTATATGAATTCAAAATTCTATTTTAGACGTGGTAAAGCTGCGTCTTGGACAAAATAGAATATATTATTAGGTCCTGGTGAGCCTGGTTTTGAATTAGACACTGGTAAATTAAAAATTGGCAATGGCGTCGATAAATGGAATGATTTACCATACATAGTAAATAAAAATACATTACCTGATGAAATTATTTATTATATTGGCAAACAAGATAGTCTTCCAGAAGAAGGAACAGATGGTAGCATTTGTATTGTTGGTGAAGATATTTATATCCGTGCTAATGATAAATGGACAAAATTAAATACTGCTACTAAAGGCGAAGTTGAAGTTATTAAAATTAAAGGCAATGATGATGGTAGCTTAGAAATTGATGGTAAAAAATATGATACTATCCAAGAGGCACTAAAAAATGTAACAAATGCCGAAGTGGCGCTACCGACTGGGTTAGTGGAAAATCTTACCATTTCCGCGGGTCAAACTATTACTTTAGATTTAAACGGAACTGAGACAATTACTGATTAGGTCAATCCTCTTCAAGTTGCTTATAATGGTTCTCTTATTATACAGGGAGATGGCACCGTTGAATGTAATAAGAATGGGGCAGCGAGTATAGAGAATAATGGCACCTTAAATATCCTCAACGGTGTGTTCTCTCGTTCCATTGATGAAAAAGGTAACGGATACTATGTAATAGTTAATCATGGATATACTACAATTAATGATGGAGTCTTTTCATCGCCAGGTGGTATGTCAAGTTTAATTGAAAATGGTTATTATAATTATAATTCTAATCTTGCTTCTACTGGATATGTTGAAGGACAAAATGTTCAAAGTCCAAAATTAACTATTAATGGCGGATTATTTATGAATGATTATACTACAATTAAAAATGATGATAATGGTGAAACATTTATAAATAATGGTCAATTTTATGGTATGATTTACCATGTTGGACGCACTCTTGATATTAAAGATGGATATTTTAATGCTAGTGATGGTTATGAAAATATTCAAATAAAGAAATTAAGTCAAAATTTAAATTGTGCTGATTGCTATATTAGTGGCGGCACTTTTGAAACTAATGGGTCTGTTAATATTACAGGTGCAGGTAATCCAACAATTATTATTACTGGTGGAAAATTTAATAAAAAAGTTCCTGATGAATATATTGGAAAAGGTTATACTTAGACCTTAATTGATGGTTATTATACTATAACTAAGGAGGGATAATATTGGCTTTTAATGTTGTTTATGCTGATAAAAATAAAATTAAAAGTAGTATTGCGCAAAATATTATTCCTAAAGAAAGTTTAATCTTAACTGCTTAGGATGATAAGCAATCAGAATCATATTATTATGATGATGAAGGTAATTTAAAATTTATTACCAAAAAAACTACTTTTAATTCTAAAATTGAAGCGAGAACTTGGATTGCTAGATATGGCAATTATCAAGGTGAAGTAATCTCAATTTATTAGAATAGTTCTTACGCTCCGTTCTTAGTAGATAATAATAATGAGTTAGTTCCTCTCCAAACTGGAGAAGAAGAAACTGCTGATTTTAATATTATTGATGGCGGAGCGGCCGACACTAATTATTAATTAGGAGGAAAAAAATTTATGGCTGAAAAGACATTAAAAACTCGCATTTTATTACGCAATGATACTGCCGCAAATTGGGAAACCAATAAAACAGTTGTTCTTAAAAAAGGCGAAGTTGGCATTGAAATTGATACTAATAGAATGAAAATTGGTGATGGTGTAACTGCTTATGGTAACTTAAAGTACTTTGGCGGTGAAGCCGCACTTAATTTTGAAGTATTTCCAAAAAATGATGAAACTGATGTTGCTGCTATTACTGCAGCTGTCGGAGATACTGAAATTCACAATGGTGATACTGCTATTGTAAAGCGTGATATTGCTGGTGGCAAATCTTCTTATACTGCTTATGTTTATGATGGTACTTGGAAAGCAATGGATGGCAATTATCGCGCTGATAATGTTTATTTTGATGAAGATTTAGTCTATACTGCCAATATCGGTGTAAAGACTGTTGATTCTAGTGGTTCTGGTACAATTACTGCTGCTGGTAAGAATGTTGAAGAAGTTCTTAAATCTATTCTTGCCGCAGAAAAGAATCCTAAGACAACTCAACCTGTTGCTAGTGTAACTGCTACTAATGTTGAGACTTTTGAAATTGGTACTAGTAAAAATATTACATATACCGCTAAGTTAAGTAAAGGCTCTTATGAATTTGGTCCTGATACTGGTATTATCGCTGGAACTATTACAGCTACTTGTGATGGTAAAACTAAGACTGGAGCTACTGGTACTTTTGAAGGGGTAGTTGCTGAAGCTACAGAAAAGAAAGTTTCTGTTTCTATTGAACATGCCGCTGGTGCTACTCCTAAGACAAATTTAGGTAATGCTTATGAAACAGGTAAGATTATTGCTGGCACTAAGACAGCTAGTACTTCTACTGGTATTAAAGGTGTCCGTCATATGTTCTATGGTGTTCTTAAATCTGATGCTGCTCTTGACAGTGCTGTTATTCGTGGTTTAAAACATGAAGCTGCTACTGGAAAGACTATTGCTACTTTTGATGCAGGTACCGGAGCAGTTAAAGTTGTCATTGCTTGTCCTGCTGGTTATAATGTAACTAAGGTTCTTATGCCTAGCGCTATGAATGCTGACGCTACTGCTAACTTTGTAAAACAAGCTGGTACTGTTAATGTTGAAGGCGCTGGAGGTTATGCCGCAGTTCCTTATACTATTTGGGTTTATAAACCTGCTTCAATTGATGCCAGCGAAACTTATGCTGTTACAATTGGTTAATTTATAAAGGAGGAATAATATAATATGGCTACTATTTTAAAAGATGCTGCCTATATGGCTCTTCCTATGAATATCAAGCGTGGTAATCCTATCCCCCTTGATACTACTGCTGTATGGTACAATAAATCTGATTTAGAAACTTATGCTCAATCTGGGGCTACCGCTTATGTTGGTCAAGTTTTAACTTTAGTTGCTGATAATAAATGTGAAGCTTATATGATTAGCAACGAAGCTGGTACTCTTATTAAACTCGCTTCTACTACTGCTTCTGGTGACCTTGCTTCTGATGTTGCTACTTTATAGGGCCAAGTTGCTACTCTTATTGAAAAAGTTGGTGCAGCTAAGGAAGATGAAACCGCAGCCACTGGCTTATATGCTTTAATTGAAGCTGCCCAGAAACAAGCTGATAAAGGTGTCGCTGATGCTAAGACCGCTGATGATAAAGCTCAGAGCGCACAAAATGACCTTGATGCTCTTGAAACTATTGTTGGTGCTGATGATACAGAAGGTCTTCGTAAGCGCATTAAAACAAATGAAACTAATATTGCTACTTTAGTTGGCAAAGATGTAAATAAATCTGCTCGTGATATTGCCTCTGAAGAAGTTGTAAAAGTTGTTGCTGGTGCTCCAGAAGCATATGATACCTTAAAAGAAATCGCTGATTGGATTAGTTCTCATGGTACTGATGCTACTTCAATGAATAGCGCTATTAAAGCATTACAGGCTATTCTTGCTGGATTTGGTACTGGTGAAGGTGAAACTGCTACTGTTAAAAAGTATGTTGATGATGCAATTACTGCTCTTAAAATTGGTGATTATGCTAAGGCCGCTGATTTAACAGCTCTCGCCGCTCGTGTTGATACTCTTGAAAAGAAACCCGCTGCAAGCATTACTGCTGAAGACATTACTAAGTGGAATGCTAAACAAGATGCTGGTAATTATGTTGAGCAAACTGTATATGATACTAAAGTACAAGAATTAGTTAATGCTGATAAAGCTAATACTGATGAAATTGCCGCAGTTAAAAAGACAGCCAATGCCGCAGTTGTTGCTAATACCGATATTACTGCTGGTACAGCTACTAAAGTTACTTATGATGAAAAAGGTTTAGTAACTAAAGGCGAAAATCTTGCTGTTGATGATATCCCTACTCTTGGAATTTCTAAGATTAGCGGTCTTCAGGATACTCTTGATGCTAAGCAAGATACTCTTGTATTTGATGGTGTTTATTCCGCAAGTAATAAAGCTGCTACTGTTGCTACCGTTAATACTGCTAGAGATAATTTAATTCATACTCTTGGCGGTGATGATGGTACTACTGATGTTGATACTGAAAATAGTGATACTATCCATGGTGCTAAGTTGTATGCTAAAGCTCGTGCTGATGCTGCTGAAGCTGCGGCTAAGGCTGATACAAAAAGTAAAACAGATAAATTAGCAGAGCGTATAACTGCTGTTGAAGGCGCTGTCGGCTCTACTGGTAGTGTTTCTGAAGCTATTAAAACTGCTAAAGAAGAAGCAATTGCCGCTGCTAAGACCGAGACTACTTCTCAAGTAAGTCAGGCTAAAACTGATATTCTTGGTGAAGAAAATTATGCTCATACAGTTAAAGATGCTTATGAACTTGCTGAAGGCAAGACTACTATGGCCGAAGTTGAAGCTAAGGATTATGCTACTAAGACTGAAGCTCAGGGCTATGCTGATGCCAAAGATATTGCTATTAAAGCTGCTAAAGATGCTGCTGATGCCGCAAAGAAAGCTGCTGATGATTATAATACAGCATTAACTGGCACAATTAATTCTACCAAGAGTGGCTTAATTGGTGAAGAAACTGATGAAGTTACTAAAGATACAATTTGGGCTGCTAAGAATGCAGCAAAAGTTGCTAAAGAAGCAGTAATTGGCGATGCTGCTGATGCTGCTGGTACTAAAACAATTTATGGTGCTCTTGCTTCTGCTAAGGCTGCACAAGATACCGCAGATGCCAATACAGCTGCTATCGGTGATGACGCTACTGTTGGTACTGTAAAAGGTCGTATCAAAGCTCTTGAAACTACAAGTACTACTTATAGTACTCGTATTACTGATAATGAAAATGCTATTGCCACTTTAAATGGTAAAATTTCGGGTGTCTTCCATTTCAAGGGATCTGCCACTAAGAACGGCGATAATCTTTATAAAGACAAGAACCTAATTACTAATCCAGAGCTTGGTGATGTTTATACTGTTGGTGACGCTGAATACGCATGGACTGGTACTGAATGGATTGAACTTGGTATCACTACTGACTTAAGTAATTATTATAATAAATCTGAAGTTGATGGTAAGTTAAATGGCTTTAGTGGTGCTTTCCATTTTAAGGGTGTTGCTACTCGCTTCAATAATGTTGGCCAACCTATTGTTGATAACGTTGGTGAAGGCGATGTTTGGCTTGATAATAGCGGAGCTCAGTGGGCATGGAATGGTGATAAATGGGTTAAGCTTGGCTTCTTGACTGACCTTTCTGCTTATTCTACTACTTCTCAAGTTGAACAAATGATTGAAGGCGCCTTGAGTGGTATGTATACCTTTAAGGGCGAAACTGATTCTCTTGATAAAGTTGTTGGACCTAGCCGTGGAGACGTTTATATCGTTCCACAGGAAGACGGTTCTAGAAAGCAATTCGCTTGGGATGGTTCAAAATGGGTTGAGATTAGTACTAATGTTGATTTAAGTGCTTATGCTCGTACTGCTGATGTTAATAAAGCTATTAATACAGCTAAGAATGATGTTGTTAAAATCGCAGCTCTTGATGCTACTACCAAGGCTAATACTGCTCAGACCAATGCTGAAAAAGCCACTAATGATTTAAAGGGCAATGCTACTAAGACCGTGGGAGAAATCCAGAAGGAATTAGAAGCTCTTGACACTACAGTTAATGATGCTAATACCGGTACTGCGGCTCGTATCACTAAAGTTGAAAAGAGTCTTGCTGATGAGGGTAATATTGGTAAGCGTATTGTTGCTCTTGAAGGCGCTAAGCATACTCATGATAATAAAGAAGTTCTTGATAGCATTACTCCTGAAAAAGTAAGCGCTTGGGATGCTGCTCAAGTTAATGTTATTGAGAAAGTCCAAGTCAATGGTACTGATTTAGCAATCTCTGATAAGACTGTTAATATTCCATTAGCTACTGCTCAACGTGCTGGTTTAATTATTAGTTCTACTGATAAAGATAGCATTTCTATCTCTGATAAGGGTGTTGGTGTTGTTAATAGCTTAAATGTAAATAAGCTTTATCAAAATACTGGCGATGAACTTATCCTTGATGGTGGTGCTTCTATTTAATATAAAATAAAAGAGGAGGGTTAATCCCTCCTCTTATTACATATGGAGGATAAAAGATAATGGCAAATACAACTTTTAATACTCGTATTAAATTAAAATATGATACCCTTGCTAATTGGACTACTAATAAAGCTAAAGTTTTATTACAAGGCGAAGTTGGTTTATGTTATGTACCTGCTGTAACTAATGGTACTACAACAACTGCCCCTACTGTATTATTTAAAGTTGGCGATGGTAAAACTACTTGGGAAAAATTACCTTGGGGTTCTGGCCTTGCAGCTGATGTATATGATTGGGCTAAAGCTCCTAGTGCTCCAGAAGATGCAGATACTCAATATAAACTTGAACAAGATTCTACAGATGGTCATATTTTAAAATTTTACTCTAAACCTAAAAATGGAGACTGGGGTACTCCTATCGAAATTACTATCCCCGATAATGATCATAATGATAATCAAAAAATACAAGTCAGTGGTAAAACTTTTGGTGCTAATGATGTAATTTTATTTGAAGGTGAAGGCGTTACTATTACTCCTGATACTACAAATAAAAAAATTACTTTTAAAGTAGCTCAAGCAACTAATGCTACTACAGCAGCTACTGCTGATAAAGTAGCTAATGCTTTAACTCTTCAGGTTGGTGGTACTACTAAGGCTACATTTGATGGTTCTTCTGCGAAAACTTTTAATGTTACAACAGCAGACCTTGGTCTTAGTTCAGCAATGCACTTTATTGGTACTGCTACTGTCAATATTGCTGAAGATTCTACTACCGATCCAAAAATTACTGGTTATACTTTTGCTAACGCTCAAAAAGGTGATGTAATTCTTTATAATCATCTTGAATTTGTATGGGATGGTACTAAGTGGGAAAAACTTGGTGATGATAGTTCTTATGCTTTAAAAACTATTACTGCTACTGCTACTGATGATAAAGTAGTGGTTTTAACTGGCGCTTCTGGTTCTAATGGTGTTACTTTTGATGCTAAGCATGCTAAGAAAGGCCCAACTGGTGGTGCTATTAAAGGTCCTACTGCTGATGTAAGTGTTTCTGGTTATGGTGATAGTAAAACTATTAAAGTTCCAAAAGTAACAGTAGACCAATATGGTCATACTACTGGCTTAACTGAGCAAACTTTAACTATTACAATGCCAAGTGCGTAGACTCTTCCTGCGGCTGCTACAGTTGCTCCTAAGAATTTAGAAGATACTGCGGCCATTGGTACTTCTACTAAATATGCTCGTGAAGACCACGTTCATAAGATGCCGACTTTAAATGAAATTGGCGTGAATGGTACTGCTAATTATGTTATCTTTGATTGCGGCTCTTCTACTGTAAATATTTAATTTTTAAGTCCCTCTTAATTGAGGGACTTATTTTTTTTGGACTGAAATATATAATTATATTATTTAAAATTTTAATATATTTTAGAGAATAATAA
>ERZ1026854.2356-NODE-2356-length-10802-cov-4.717782_pt1 | contig 10802 bp, 6 predicted proteins | sample MGYA00380157_ERZ1026854 | MGnify/ENA primary metagenome ERZ1026854 (study PRJEB33269, sample SAMEA4719793) | human gut metagenome | biome: human-associated habitat; feature: organic feature; material: feces | place: Cameroon | collected 2013-10 ...
CCAATGCATTGATCTAGCCATGGTTTCCAGGTCTGCTGGCGCCCTCTTAATTCCTGTAACTCCTGACGAAGTTTCAAAAATGGTTCAAAATAGCGCTCATATTTTGGCACCCGCCCATCCATTTCATAAAATTGGGGAATATCAGACAAACGATATACGATCTGCTCCAGTTCACTTCCCCTTGTGTACCATCCACTTATCTTCTGTCCTTTTCCATCCTGTAACAGATGACGTGCCTGCAACTCTAAAACCTGCCTGTTCAGCTCTGTTTTTCCGATTTCATCATACAGCGCCTGAACGATTCTAATAGAACGTTTCCCATCATTTTCCCCCTGATTAGGATATTTTCTCCAATCAGTATCGCCATGTTCATAATCATCAAGGATCACCTGAACGATACTGGTTCTTGTCTCTTTTTCCTTCTCCTTCTTCAACTGCTCTTACTCCTCTACAACCAGCTGTGAAAAATCCTTCTTTTCAAACTCCTGGATCGATATGCTCTTCTTATTCGGATTTGCATAAACAAATGTCTTATCTACATTTTCAATATAGTTCTGGATCTTGTCGTTCGTCGCACTGATGATTGCCTGGAAACCGAGTCCGCGGATGAGCTCGATACAGCTTGCCACCTTCTCGGCATCCATCTTGGAAAATGCCTCGTCCAGCACAACAAGCCGGATCGTCGGGCGTCTTGTCAGTCTTGCAGACAGATTGATGTGGTACGCCTGTGCGAAACTTGCAAGCAGTGCAATGTAAAGCGGGTTCTGACCTTCACCACCGGAGTTCTTCTTGATCATCCTGCTAAGTCCGATAACCAGACGTTCGTCTCCCTCCACGATCTGTTCCATCTCAAAGGAGAGGTAGGTACGGTAATCCGCATATTTCACCATGTTCTGTTTTGCTTCATCAAGTTCCTGCTGGGATGCATTTTCCGGCGGGATAAAAATACGGATCAGTTCGCTCATGAGCATCCCATATTTGTTCTCGTGTTCCATGGAAAACAGGTTCATCTGATGTTCCACCGGCGACGCAAGTGAGGACGGATCGATCTCTAAATCCTCATCCATGAACATGTCATAAAATGCACCGTCCGCTCCCTTATTTCTTGTAATTTTAAACTGGTAACGGTCTTTACCAAAATTCAGATTACGGATGATGCGGTTTAACTCATCCCTGCGCACATATGCTTCCTTTATGGCACTGCGGATCTTGTATACAAAATCCTCCTTAAAATGCTCTACCGCTGCCTTCGCCTGCTCGGCTGCCTTTTTCTGGTATTCCTCTAACTCATTGCAGGAAAGTTCCGACAGCAGGTTATCATAATCGTCATTATTCTCCGCACTCGCCGAGAAATCCCGCTTCGGATGATTCTGCAGATAATTCATACGGACATCGACCAGCTTATTTTTCTGCTCTGTGCACTGCACCGCCGCCTGATTCATATCCTCCTGCGTCGCCGCTTTCATGCTGTCATACTTCTTATTTTTCTGCCCGGTAATGTAGGCTTCAAATGCCTCTTCCGCTTCAATGGAACCACGGAGTTCCCGTTTCTTCGCAAGAAGTTCCTCATTTCTTGTGATGTAATCGTTACTGTCTTTTTCAATGGCATCTTCTTTTTTCCGGATCTGGTATTTTAAATCATCGATCTTCGCTTCTAAATCTTTCTGCTTTCCGTGGATTTCCTCCGCCTGTTTCTTCAAAATCTCCACGGTGCCGGCACCGATCTCTGCCATCTTTTTCTTTGTTTTGTTTTTCTGTTTTTCCTTTTCCTTCTTCTCGGAAAGGTCTGATATCAGATTCTGATACTCTTCGACCGTATCATTCAAAAACTCCTGGGCAAGGATATTTCGCGCCTCTGTCTCACGCTCCTTATATTCCGCTCTGTCCTGCTCTAATTTTTCCAGGCTGGCGGCAAGTTCCTTCTGGCGCTGTTTTTTACTCTTTTCACCGATATATACATACTTCTTATAATTGTCCGGATTTAACCGTCGTAACTGATAACTCTGGTACAACAGGCAGTCTGCCGTCACACCGATCTTACACTGGCGCAGTTCATCGACAGAAGCACACTTGATCACATTTCCAAGCAGGAAATCCACAAATGCCCGCACATACGGCTCTTTTGCCTCCACTTCCTCCGCGAGCGCATTATCCTTTATGCGCCACTCCCCCTGCATCAGTTTTTCCGTATCCACCAAAGACACACGGAAAAACCGTTTTTCATCGAGTGTCTCGTATACTTCCATCGCCTGTTTGACGTAGGCAGGTTCCACGATGAGTGCAAGTTTATTCCAGGAAAGGTACCCCTCGATCGCACTGCGCCATGTCTCATCTTTAATATCAATAAGATCGGCAAAGATGCGTACCTGAATATTTTTTCCGGTCTGTTCGGAGAGTTTTCTCGCAATTTCAGACCGCGCAAGTTCTAATTCCCGCGGATACGCCTTCTTGCCAAGTTTTAACTCTGCGAGTTCTTTTTCTAAGACATCCGTCTCTTTATTCATGGAACGGATTTCTGCGGAAGCTTCCTGTCTGTCTTTTTCCGCTTCTTTCTGCACTTCGATCAGGCTTCGTTTTAAACGCTCGATCTCCTCGCCGGTGATCGTGCCTTCTTTGAATTTCTCGATATCCCATAAGATCTGATTCGAAACAATATCTACATCTTCCCAGCCGTTTAACCTTGCACAGATACCATCCCACTTGTTTTTACTTCGCTCTAAAAGGCTTAAGTTTTCTTCCAGACTCTTTAACTGCTCTTCAAGCCTTGCATAACCGGTTCCTGCGATCTGCTCATTGATCTCGCTGTACTCTTTTTCATAATTTCCCTTTATTTCAAGCAGTTCGGCGAGACTTTCGTTCTGCAGTACAACATCCTTTTTCCAGTTTTCCACACGGTGCTGCATTTCCTCTATGGTCTGCTCTAACTGTAAGATCGTCAGTTTATCCATCCGGTAATGGCAGTTTAAAAGTTCTTTTTTCTTCTCCTCCATCGCCTGATACTGCGCACTTATCTGCTTTAACTCTTCGATCTCCTGCATCGTGGCTTCGATCTTGCGGCACATTCTGCCATAGAGCATCGCGCCCTCCTGCATGTCCTCGATATGGATATCCTGCTCCATGCAGATATATTCTTTTACAAAGTCCTCTAACCGGATATTCATTTTAAACGGGATCGCACGCTTAAACAGGCGCGGGAATTTTTCCATATCCAGTCCGCCTAAGTAGACGTCATACAGGTTTCTGCGGAATCTCTCATTATTTGAGGTGTAAAACATCTCATCTTTCGGGAAATTCTGCTGCAAATAGCTGCGCACCTCACTGATCGTCATTGCACGGCTCTTGGTCCGGTAATCCCCTGGGATCAGTTCTCCCTTGTGCCAGAAAAATAAACGATTGATCTCGTTGGTCGCCGTCTCCACGTCAAACACAACCCCGATGCATTCTTTTTCCTTCGTGATCGTCTGTTCCATCTCAAGAACGATCGTCGTGGAAAAGTTTTTGTTCCGCTTATATTCCGCCTGATTATTCTCGCCAATATTGATCATACCGCGCAGGTACTCGATCAGGCTTCGGTCAGAGTCATCTGCCGCCGCCTTATTGAAAAATCCACGTCCGTCCGTGTTCGCATAAAGCACGATCTGCATTGCATCGATCACTGTTGATTTTCCACTTCCGGAATGACCGGTAAAAAAGTTGATACTCTCATTTAAGCCTAACACCTTGCGGTCAATATAATGCCAGTTGTTGAGGCAGATTCTGGTAAAAACTTTATATGCCTGATTCATCTGTTCCATCTTCTGTCTCTCCTTCCTCATCCACATTCATTTCTTCTGGTTCAAGATCACTTTCTTCATCCGTCATATCATTTTCTGAAAGTGTTTCCTCCCTGCTCCACTCCAGATTCTCCTGCCCGTCTACCTCGTTATCTTTTACCTTATCGGAAAAACTGCCAAGAAGCCCGTTCACATCTTCTCTCATCAATACTAAATTGATACACGGATAGATCATGATCCTCGTATTTTCAAGCTGTTCGTCAAACACATCCAAAAACTCTACCATCTGATATTTTTTCAGAATGGCAAACGCTCTTTTGATCTCCGTCATCGATGACGGTCCCTTGATGAGACGGAATTCTCCCGCTTTTCCATTTAATTCTCCAAACGTCGTTATTACATTGACACTGGAAGAAACCGCCGCCATTTTTTCATCATAGATCAGTTTTAACAGCAGCAGATAAATGGTCGCAAGTTTCGGCAGTTTCTCACCGATTCCGTCTGCTCCCTCTAAATAAATGATGCCAAGCTCCGTATCCTGGCAGAGTTTTATCCCTGCAACCGCAAAATACTCCGTCAGAAATTCCAAATGCCTGTCACTGAAATCATACATGCGGTCCGGCATCATTCGTCCGTATTTTTTATCATATTTTCGTTCCGGCAGGAATGTCTGGGCAAGTAACGTTCTTATCACTTCCTGCATCCGCTCCACATCCTGCGTGTTTAATTCTTCGTAACCTTCAAACATTAATTCTGTTCACTTTCTATTGATTTTTGCTTTACACGAAAAGTCATCTTCGGATAACAATAATTTCCATTCGAAACCTGTTCCTCCTCCACCTGCACCCGGTATCTGCTGTTTTTGCGCATACTGATATCGTAGGCGAGGATCAGCTTTTCAAAGGATTCGTCATCCGAAATATCCATCCGGTCTGTCTCTAAAATGCCATCTATCATCTGTTCGTCGATAAATTCCTCGATCTGTTTTGCCGTATAACGGTGCTCAATCTTATTTAGGCGCAGGACATCTTCCCGTGAAAGTTCTGCCGGCTCCTCCTCTTCCTGCAGATCATCCTCAAATTTTCTGCGGCGTCTTCTCTTGTAAAGCGGATTGTCACTCAAAACATCAAAAGATGACAGATTCATATGTCCCGCCACCTCTTTTAACATCTCACTCTGTTCACTCTCCGTCTCAGCCGATCCAAGTTTATTCAAAAGTAAGATCAGCATACCGTGCCGTTCTGTCTCGTCACTGAGCAGGTAATTTAACCGGCTCACGGTCGCACGGATATATTTGCTGTGCTCTTTATCCATATTTGAGATCCGGTGCTCGATATCATCAAATCCACGCTCTATCTGATCGATCAGATCCAACACATCCTCCTGCCTGTTTCTTCTCGTATATAAAAATGGAAGTTCCTCTTCCATGCGTTTAGAATCTAACACAGAAGCCCTGTCCTCCGTAGCTTTTTGCTCCATCTGCTGTTTCTGCCTGATACGCTCCACCCAGGCATCATCTTCCCGCATTTCTTTCAGCCAGCGTTTGATGTCCATTTTATAGATATAAAAGTTATCACTCGTCTTTAAAATGTGGTATTTGCGTCTGACTACTTCCTCCACATAGCCCTCTAAATGCTCCTTTAAAAGTTCATCGTAGGACTGTTTGTTTAAGAGACGCTCAAAAAATTTATCCATGTTATGAAGCATGTCCTGCAATGCCTTATTCAGCTTCTTCGTGTTGACAAGCGCCGTTTTTAACATGGTAAGATTCATGCGGTGATCATTTTTAAAGGAAAACAGCGTCGCATAGACATTCTGGATATAAAGATCCGTGTCATCTAACGGCTCGTCTGCCAATTTTTCAAATGCCTCGATCATCACCGCCGCATAATCCGGTATGACGATATTGGTGGTCATCGCTTCGTAATCTTCGATTTTTCTGAGCCATTTTGTGCGCACCAGCCAGTTTAAGATACGACCCGGCAATGCGGTCTCCTCATCTTCCTCTGTCTCATTATCCTCCCTCATAAAGGCATAACGACGAGAGGAGCACATGTCGCTTAAGATCTGGACACATGCTTCTCTGCTTAAAAAGTAATTGTTGTACTGGTATTCGTCATTGATGGTCAGAAGTGCTTCTATATAGATGTCCCGGTTTACGGACCGGAACAGTCCCCAGAAAGATGCTGGGATGTCGTATATCAATTTCACGTTATTCTTTCCTTACTATCTGTTTCTTACTATCTTACAGGTATGCTGCTTTATCTGCACTTATACTGTCAGTCCGTGCAGCCTCTTCATTTTGGACTCACGTTATCTCGTGCGCGACTCGTGCAGCATATCCATCTTCATCTCATAATATGCCGGACTCATATCCAGATAATGCTCATGCGGATTTTCAAAACGCTGCTCTTCTTCCCACACTTCGGTGTTAAGCTGCTTTTCCACATAGGCACGGATTTCCTCTAAAGATTCCGGCTCCACGATCCGTTTTCCTGCCTTTACGACCTGCTGCTGAAGTTTTTTCGCCGTACAGTTTTCAAAAGAACGGTTTTTCCACGGTTTTACCGGATCTGCATAACGGTACGGTGCGGACATATCCACAGTCTCGCCTGCCTTTGTGATCAGATCCGCAACTGAGTGTCCTGCTTCATCATAGATACGGTATACATCTTTCAGTCCCGGATTTGTGATCTTCTCCACATTTTCAGAGATCTTGATACGCGGAGCAAATGTACCGTTTTCTTCCACAGCTGAAATCTTATATACTGCCCCAAATACCGGATCAGATTTTGCAGTGATCAGACGTTCGCCGACACCAAAGCTGTCGATCTTGCCGCCCTGCTGTAAAATAGATGTAATGGTATACTCATCAAGGCTGTTTGAAACGACGATCTTGCAATCCTCTAAGCCGGCATCATCTAACATCTTACGGATTTTTTTGGAAAGATATGCAAGGTCACCACTGTCGATACGGATTCCCTTTAGTCTTTTTCCCATCGGCTCTAAAACTTCTTTTGCCACACGGATCGCATTCGGGATACCGGAACCGATAACATCGTAGGTATCAACCAAAAGTACCGTTCCATCCGGGTAATTCTCCGCATAATGTTTAAATGCCTCAAACTCATCCTTATAATACATAACCCAGCTATGCGCCATGGTTCCGCTGACCGGGATATCAAACATCTGACCAGCAAGCACAGTTGCCGTTCCGACAGCACCGCCGATATATGCAGCTCTTGCACCATAAACTGCAGCATCCATATTGTGGGCACGGCGTGCACCAAAATCAGAGACTGCACGTCCCTCTGCTGCGCTTACAATACGTCTTGTCTTTGTCGCGATCAGAGACTGATGATTTACCTGTGCAAGCAACGCCGTCTCGATGAGCTGTGCATCAATTAGCGGTGCGACCACCGTGATGATCGGCTCATTCGGGTACATGATCGTTCCTTCTTTGAACGCATAGATATCACCGCTGAATTTAAAATCTTTCAGATAAGCAAGAAAATCTTCTGTAAAAATGTTAAGAGAACGGAAATATGCGATATCCTCCTCATCAAAATGAAGATTCTCAATGTACTCTAAAATCTGCTCTAACCCTGCAAAAATCGCAAATCCGCCGCCATCCGGATTGCTGCGGTAAAATACATCAAATGCTACTCTTGTATCCTTGTCCTGATCGTTGAAATAACCATTTGCCATCGTCATTTCATAAAGATCCATCATCATTGTAAGATTTCTTGTTTCACTCTGTTTCATCTTAATCTCCATTCTTGCGCTGTTGCCTGCACAGTGTGTATTTCCTAGCGATTCAGTTCTGATAAGAGTTCTCTTTTCCGTTTTCCGATCAAAAGCTGTTCGTTATATGTCATATACCGCTCACAGGTATGCTCTGCTAAAAACATTGCTGCTTCTGGTGATAACGTCAGTTCCGTCACAAACACGACCATCTCCTCACCATTTTCAAACGCCTGTTCCATAAAATCAAACGCATGCTCTAATGCATTCATCGCTTTCTTTTCCGCATCCTCTAATGTTTCTCTTTGTCTGTCAAACCCGGCTTTCGCCTGTGCAAAACTCTCTTTCACATCTAATCCGCTATCCGGTGTATTTTCCTTCCAGAATGCAAAAATGCGCTCCCATCCTGCCACCTGTGCCTTTGTGCAGACTTCCGCCTGCTTCTCAGCCTCCACCACTGCCATTCTTTCTTCCAGCAATGCCCGATAGCTGTCCACCGGTGCTTCGCCCTCTTTCAGCCGTCTCTGATATTCTTTTAAAAATCCGTACCAGTTATCCGTGATCTGTTTATTTTCCTGTACATTTCCAAAAAATGCAGACAGACCGTCCAATAAAAGATTCACTACGCTCAGTCTCTCATCGAATGCCGCCGCATAGATTCTTGCAAAGGTCTCCGGTCTTACTTTTCCGGCAAGGATATCCGCGATCCCGTAAACAACCCGGTACTTGCGGTACAGTTCAAAATATGCTGCTGCATCCTCTGCCACGTCCTCGTGATGGATAAACTCACGGATGACACTCTCATCTATCGGCAGATCCAGTTTCTCATAAACCTGCATCAGACTGCTCAAGTCCTCCCAGCCACGCGCTGTCACGAAACGGATACCATCCACATCTGCCTCCACACGGTAAAAGTTTTTCTGTCTCAGTTCCAGATAGCTTAAAATGGCATTATGAAGATGTTTTTCTCTCGCATATTCTTTCCAGACTTTATAATCAGCCTCAATGTTCAGATAACGGACACGGTCTAAAGTCACCATATCAAAATCACGCACCGACTTATTGTACTCCGGCGGATTTCCCGCTGCAACGATCAGCCAGCCTTCCGGAATCGCCTGATTGCCAAATGTCTTGCACTGCAAAAACTGCAGCATCGTCGGTGCTAAAGTCTCCGAAACGCAGTTAATCTCATCAATAAAAAGGATTCCCTCTTTCTGCCCGGTCTTTTTCATTTTACGGTAAATACTTGCAATGATCTCACTCATGGTATACTCCGTGACCGGATACGTTGTTCCATCGAAAGATTCCTCTTTTATCATTGGAAGTCCGACTGCACTCTGTCTGGTATGATGCGTGATCGTATAAGCGACCAGACCGATCTTACACTCCATGGCGATCTGTTCCATGATCTGTGTCTTTCCGATGCCTGGCGGTCCCATCAAAAGGATCGGTCGCTGCCTGATCACAGGAATACGGTATTCTCCCTGTTCATCCTTCGAAAGGTAAGCCATTACCGTATGCTTAATTTCTTCTTTTGCCTGTTTTATATTCATTTCTGAGATCTCATTTCTTTATTTGTTCGCCTATTATCTTAATACATTTTGGCAGTTTTTCCAATCATTTTATGCTTTTTTTCTCTTTCTCTCATAATAAGCCACACACGACGCACTCAAAATGATTCCAAACACAGTTGCAAGCGGTGTCGCAAATCCGATCTGGAAGAGTGTCACGCCGGACACTTTGCTCATCGCATACGAAACCGGGATTCTCACAAGGAAGGTGCTTAAAATTCCCTGTACTGCCACGACACCCGTCTTTCCGTTTCCGTTCAGATATCCCATCATCGCAAAATTGAACCCGACGATCACGCAGTCCACCGAATAAGAGCGCAGATAATCTGCAGCCGCAAGGACGACATCATGATTGTTTGTAAAGAAACCTGCTAAAATATCGCCGTGGAAGAAACTGACCGCAAACATGAGAAGTCCCACCACAAAGGATGCACCCATTCCATAAAACATGGCATGTTTTGCTCTCACATACTCGCCCGCCCCGACATTCTGTGCAGAAAATGCGGATACCGCAGACATGACAGCTCCCGGCACCAAAAACATCAGCGCACAGATTTTTTCTGCAATACCGACTCCCGCGGAAGCGATCACACCAAAACTATTCAAAATTGCAAGAATTACCATAAAAGAAACACCAGTCAGTGCCTCCTGTGCCGCAATCGGCAGACCATATTTTAAGATCAGTGACGTCTCTTTCTTTGCCGGGCGTACTTTTTTCCAGTTCACCGGAAAACCAATTCCCCGTTTTCCAATGTGTATTACTGCAAACAGTACACTGACACCCTGCGCCACAACCGTTGCAAGTGCAGCCCCTGCTGCGCCCATCTTCAGCGCACCGACCAGCGCAAAGTCACCTGCAATATTGACAACACATGCAACACCCATGAGGGCTAACGGTGTTCTCGAATCCCCCAGTCCACGGAACATTCCGCCAATTGCGTTAAACATGACGATACAGATGATACCGATTCCGCAGATACGGATATAATCGGTTGTCTGGGAAAACGCTTCCGCCGGCGCATTCATAACAGATGCGATCCCACCCGCTGTCACTGCAACAATGACTGCAAGAAGGATTCCCACCGTGACAAACAGCCAGAGTGCAGAACCAACCGTCCGTTCTGCTGCCGCCTCATCCTTTTTACCGATATTCTGACCGAGCAAAACGGTACATCCCATCGTAAGTCCCGTGATGATCCCGGTGATCGTCTGCATCGTCATGCTTCCGGTCGACACGGCTGAAACTGCCGATGCATCCGCAAATAAGCCGACCACAAACAGATCAACCGTTCCATAGAGTGCCTGCAAAAGGTTTGCTCCAAAGATCGGCACTGCAAATAATAACAATTTTTTCCATACGCTTCCGCTTGTAAAATCGTGTTCCATAAACTTTCCCTTTCTCACTCAGAGAGTTTTTGATTTATAGGATTCGGGTGTCAAAAGGTGGCTCACAACTTAGCGGCTGTCAAATTGCACAAAGCCGGGACTCGTTTTGTGACTTGGGGAGAAAATTAGAAAATCTTAGTATGCCTGCCTATTCACAGTGATGTTCTGCCACGGATGGCAGAACAAGGCTTCACGAGCCATGGAAGGCTCGTTGAACGCCGTTCACGTCACTTCGAGAAATTCTAACTCAGGCATACTTAGTTTTTCTTATTTTCGAACAACGGAACAAAACAGACACAGCTTTGTGCAATTTGACAGTCAAAAAATT
>ERZ1026854.2357-NODE-2357-length-10801-cov-4.384236_pt1 | contig 10801 bp, 10 predicted proteins | sample MGYA00380157_ERZ1026854 | MGnify/ENA primary metagenome ERZ1026854 (study PRJEB33269, sample SAMEA4719793) | human gut metagenome | biome: human-associated habitat; feature: organic feature; material: feces | place: Cameroon | collected 2013-10 ...
GTAAGATAGTGGTATGAAAAGGTTAAGCTCTTCTTTTCGGAAATAGGCGCTTCGCGTTATTTTATAAGTCTTGAGACCTTAATTCCGGCCAACGGCACTATCGTGTGTCGGCCTGCTTTTTTCGTGCTTGTACGTTTTTGAACTGGCGCATCCACGAAAATGCCGATTAAAATGCCACGAAAATGCCGATTAAAATGCCACGAAAATGCCGATCGGCTTGCTCTTTGTAATTAATTTTCATACCTTTGGCAAATAATTGAGTCTATTATGGAATATCTCAGTAGAATTGCTGATGGCATACTGCAAGACAACCTTGAGGCCTCGGGTGCGGTGCTTGTCGAAGGCCCAAAATGGTGTGGAAAGACTACAACGTGCAGCCAAAAGGCGAATAGTTCCATTAGTTTGCAGGATGTTGATATGAGAGATGAATATCTGGCGACGGCGGCTTCCAAGCCATCGCTTCTTCTGAAGGGGGACACTCCGCGCCTTATTGACGAATGGCAGGACGCACCTGTGATCTGGGATGCCGTCCGTACTATATGTGATAAGAGAGGGGGTGTCCCCGGACAGTTCATCCTTACCGGCTCCAATAGGGTGAAAAAAGAGGAGACCAGACATTCTGGAACAGGCCGGATCGCAAAAATGAAGATGCTCCCTATGAGTTTGTGGGAGTCAAGGGAGTCAACGGGACTGGTGTCGGTCAAGGAACTATTCAGTAATCCTGAATATGATATTGACGGGAAGACTTCTAAGTTGTCGGTGGAGGATTTGATTCTCGCGGCTTGTCGTGGTGGTTGGCCAGCGTCACTTATTCCAGTCAAAAATAAGGTTCGGCTGCTTGTGGCCAAGAATTACCTGAAGAGTGTGTGTTCAGAGGACATCTCAAGAATAGACGGGGTTCAGCGTGACGAGAAGACCGCGGCGATGATAATGCGTTCATACGCCCGCAATATTTCTACGGTTGCCAAAAAGACATCTATGCTCTCGGATGTCACTTCTTCCGGAGAGGTCAGTTGCTCTTCGGACACTTTTGATGATTATGTCAAGGCGTTGGAAAAGTTGTTTGTCATTCAGGATATCGGTGCCTGGTGTCCTGCGATAAGGAGTAAGTCAAACATCAGGAGCACCCCTAAAAGATCCTTCTGTGATCCTTCTGTCGCGGTCGCCGCCTTAGGATTATCTCCGGATATCCTGATGACACAGCTGAAAACGTTCGGTTTTTTGTTCGAGCAAATGTGTGTGCGTGACCTTCGTGCCTACACGATGGATCAGGATAGTCACATTTCCTACTATCGGGACAGGTACGGCCTTGAGGCGGACATCGTACTGCATCTGTCGGACGGACGCTATGCCTTGATTGAATGCAAGCTTGGCAGCCGCGAGATCGAGGAAGGGGCCGCGCATCTGCTTGAACTCAAACAACTGATAAAAAAGCATAACGAATCAGAGAGGCAAAACCCGCTGAGGGAACCGGATCTGCTTGTGATCATAACAGGTGGCCAAATGGCCTACACAAGACCGGACGGAGTCAAGATAATACCTCTGGGATGCTTGAAAGATTGAACGTTGAAGTGATGTGTGTCCAAAAAAAACATTCACGTTTATTCGTTATATTTTATAGTCAATTTTGCAGATTGGAAAAATTGTCGTAATTTAGCGTCGATAAATGTGCAATTTATATTCAATAATATTATGAAACGTTTTTTCGCTATTCTCGCAAGCATGGTGCTTGTGGCTTCTCTGTCCGTTGCGAACGCACAGAAGAAGGACTTTAACCCTTATTGGTTTATGCAGCTTCAGGGTGGTGCGGCTCACACTATCGGTGAGACCTCATTCTCTGACCTTATCTCGCCTTCGGCAGCTGTCTCATTCGGCTATCAGTTCTCTCCGGTTTTCGGAGCAAGGCTCAATGTCAACGGCTGGCAGGCTAAGGGTGCCGTGAATGGTCCTACCACAGTCTACAAGTTCAACTATGTCGAGGGTGCGGCTGACCTCATGATCGATGTCGCGTCCATCTTCGCAGGCTATAAGTTCGACAGAACCCTGAATCCTTACATCTTCGGTGGTGTAGGTGTCAATTACGCATTCAACAACGACGATGCCGTAAAGGTTAAGGATCAGTTCCGCAGTGGTTACCTCTGGGAGGACAACAAGATCTCACCTGCTTTCAGAACAGGTGCCGGCCTCAACATCCGTCTCACCGACGTCATCGCTCTCAACCTTGAGGGTAACTGCAGCTTCCTTGACGACCACTTCAACTCTAAGAAGGGCTCAAAGGCTGACTTCCAGATCAAGGCTGTCGCAGGTCTTACCTTCAGCTTCGGAAAGGCAAAGCCAGCTCCGGCACCTGTTCCAGTTCCGGCACCGGCACCTGTTGTTAAACCAGAACCAGAACCAGAACCAGTAGTTGAGGAGAAGGTTGAGGTTGTTCCTGCATTCGAGTCACTTTCACGCAACATCCTCTTCGTCATCAACAAGTGGGACATCCGTGAGAGCGAGCAGCTCAAGATCGATGAGGTTGTCGAGGCTCTCAAGGCCAACCCTGACACCAAGGTTCGCGTTTCCGGTTACGCTGACAAGGCCACTGGTACCGCCAAGAGAAACAAGTTCCTCTCCGAGAAGAGAGCTGAGGTTGTCGCTGAGGCCATCGTTGCCGCCGGCATCAACAAGGACAGGATCATCACTGAGTATTTCGGTGACACCGTCAATCCATTCGAGACTCCTGAGGAGAACCGTGTCGCTGTCTGCCTCGTTAAATAATCTGGCGTGATAATTGAAAGAATATAAAGGCTGGGTTTCAACCCCCGGCCTTTTTTTGAGACTAAAACAGTAAGTTAATAAATACATTATTTTATTATGAGAATTGTACGTGTTACTGGCAGGGAGATTCTTGATTCAAGAGGAAACCCTACAATCGAGTGTGAAGTTGAACTCGAATCCGGCATCATCGGTGTCGCTTCCGTTCCATCAGGCGCATCAACAGGCGAGAACGAGGCTCTTGAGCTTCGTGACGGTGACCCTAAGCGCTACGGCGGAAAGGGCGTTCTCAAGGCTGTCGCCAACATCAACGAGAAGATCGCTCCAGAAATCATCGGAATGTCCTGCCTTGAGCAGAGGGCTATCGATGAGGCTATGATCAAACTCGACGGCACCGCCACCAAGAGCAACCTCGGCGCAAACGCCATCCTCGGTGTTTCCCTCGCTGTCGCTCACGCCGCCGCCAACTACCTTGACATTCCTCTCTACCGCTACATCGGTGGAACCAACGGCCACGTGCTTCCTGTTCCTATGATGAATATCATCAACGGTGGGGCCCACTCAGACGCTCCTATCGCTTTCCAGGAGTTCATGATCCGTCCTGTAGGCGCCAAGAGCATCGCCGAAGGTGTAAGAATGGGTGCCGAGGTGTTCCACGCTCTCCAGAAGGTTCTCAAGGGCCGCGGACTCTCTACCGCTGTCGGTGACGAGGGTGGTTTCGCTCCAAAGCTGGGCGGCATCAACGACGCTCTCGACTGCATTATGGAGGCTATCGAGAAGGCTGGTTACAAGCCAGGCGCTGATGTTACCATCGCTATGGACTGCGCCGCATCAGAGTTCTGCTTCAAAGAGGGCGGCAAGTTCTTCTATGACTACAAGCAGCTCAAGACCGGTATGGCCAAGGATCCAGAGGGAAAGAAACTCTCTACCGAGGAGCAGATCGCTTACCTTGAGGAGCTCATCACCAAGTATCCTATCGACTCCATCGAGGACGGCCTCAGCGAGGAAGACTGGGAAGGCTGGGTTAAGCTTACCGCCGCTATCGGTGGCAAGTGCCAGCTTGTAGGTGACGACCTTTTCGTTACCAACACCAAGTACCTTGAGAAGGGTATCAAGATGGGCGCTGGTAACTCCATCCTCATCAAGGTTAACCAGATCGGTTCCCTGACCGAGACCCTCGATGCCATCGAGATGGCTCACCGTCACGGCTACACCACCGTTACCTCTCACCGTTCAGGCGAGACCGAGGACACCACGATCGCTGACATCGCTGTCGCTACCAACAGCGGTCAGATCAAGACCGGTTCCCTCAGCCGCACCGACCGTATCGCCAAGTACAACCGTCTGATGAAGATCGAGATGGAGCTCGGCGAGACAGCCCAGTATGGCTACAAGAAACTTAAGTAATTTCGATAGCAATTATCGAATATATCAAAAAGTCTTAAAAAAGGCGGGTCCGATGTTAAAATCGGCCCGCTTTTTTGTCGTTTGGGGGAATTTGTGTAAATTTGGCTTGGATTTTTCAGCAATGGAATTCCGTCGCGTGAGCGACACGTTAACAACCATATTCAAAATGGCAGAAAAAGAAAACATAGGGTACATTGCCCAGGTCATCGGACCTGTGGTGGATGTCCATTTCGATGTGACTGATGAGGAGGCTCAGCTTCCGCGTATTCACGACGCTCTTGATGTCGAAAGAGGCGAGGGAAAAAGGCCTTTGGTCATTGAGGTTCAGCAACATATCGGTGAAGACACTGTAAGGTGTGTCGCTATGGACTCGACAGACGGTTTGAGACGCGGAATGAAGGCTGTGAACACTCACGCTCCGATCTCGATGCCTACCGGGGCGCAGATCAGAGGCCGTGTCATGAACGTTGTCGGGGATTCCATTGACGGACTCGGCGATCTCAACGAAGACAACTCCTTGCCTATTCACCGTGAGCCTCCTAAGTTCGAGGATCTCAAGACCTCGCAGGAAGTGCTTTACACCGGCATCAAGGTCATCGACCTTCTTGAGCCTTATCTGAAAGGCGGAAAGATCGGCCTTTTCGGCGGCGCGGGAGTCGGCAAGACGGTGCTCATCAAGGAGTTGATCAATAATATAGCCAAGAAACATAACGGATTCTCAATCTTCGCCGGAGTAGGGGAGCGTACCAGGGAAGGTAACGACCTGCTTCGTGAGATGATCGAGTCCGGTGTCATCAAGTATGGTGACGAGTTCGTGAAATCGATGGAGGAAGGCCATTGGGATCTCTCCAAGGTCGATCGCAAGGAACTTGAGAAATCCCAGGTGGCGATGGTGTTCGGCCAGATGAACGAACCGCCGGGAGCGCGTTCCTCAGTGGCCCTGTCCGGACTGACCCTCGCCGAGTCTTTCAGAGACAGTGACAAGGGTGACGGCCCGAGGGACATCCTCTTCTTCATCGACAACATATTCAGGTTCACCCAGGCCGGTTCCGAGGTGTCCGCCCTTTTGGGACGAATGCCTTCCGCTGTGGGCTACCAGCCTACCCTCGCCACGGAGATGGGCCAGATGCAGGAGCGCATCACTTCGACGAAGAACGGCTCTATCACCTCAGTCCAGGCTGTTTACGTGCCGGCGGACGACTTGACCGACCCTGCTCCGGCGACCACCTTCTCCCACCTCGATGCAACGACGGTGCTCAGCAGAAAAATCACTGAGTTAGGAATATACCCGGCCGTGGATCCGCTTGAGTCCACTTCCCGAATCCTTGACCCTAACATCGTGGGACAGGATCACTACGACACCGCCCAGAGGGTGAAGCAGATCCTCCAGAGGAACAAGGAGCTTCAGGACATCATCGCGATCCTTGGTATGGACGAGCTTTCGGACGAGGACAAACTGACCGTGAACCGTGCCCGTCGTGTGCAGAGGTTCTTGTCACAGCCGTTTGCTGTGGCTGAGCAGTTTACTGGCGTGCCGGGCGTGATGGTGGACATCCAGGACACAATCGATGGCTTCCGCAGGATCCTCGACGGAGAGGTTGACTACCTGCCGGAACAGGCGTTCCTCAATGTCGGCACCTTGGACGACGCGATCAAGAAGGGCGAGGCTATTCTCGCTCAGGCGAAGTAGGAATATACCGGAGAAAGTTTTAGGAATATGTCAGAGAAAACCTCAGAGATGATTCTGGATGTCATTTCACCTGAAAGGACATTGGTTCACGCTGCCGTTGAGGCTGTGGAGCTTCCCGGCACGAAGGGCCGTTTCGAGGTCCTGCTGGATCACGCTCCGCTGATCTCTTCGTTGGAGAAGGGCGTGATCGCTTATCGTAACGGTGAGGGCACGGACAAGGTGGCGATTTCCTCTGGCTTTGTGGAAGTTAATGATAATCACGTTGTAGCTTGCGTGGAACTGTGATGAGAAAGTGGATCTACATATTCATTGGTCTTTTGCTTCCGTTGTCTTTGGCCGCGGAGGAGAAGGGTGGTGGCTTTGATATGGATGAATATCTCTACGGCCACGTCCGCGACTCCTACGAGTGGCACATCACCACGGTGAAAGGCCATCCGGTCAGCATCCCTCTGCCTGTGATAGTAGCCAGCAAGACCGGCAACGGCTTCCGCATGTTCAGTTCCAAGCATTTGGAGCACGGGGAATATGAAGGATTCTACATCGCCCCGGCTGGAAGCAAGTACGAGAACAAGATTGTGGAACGTGCCGCTGACGGCTCAGAGATAAGGCCGTGGGACTTTTCCATCACCAAGAATGTGTTCGGCCTGATGATCAACTGCGCTCTGCTGCTGTTCATCGTGCTCGGAACCGCCAAATGGTACCGGAAACACGACGCCCGTGAGGAGGCCCCGAAAGGCGGAGTCGGCCTGATGGAGATGCTCGTCACGATGATCGAGGATGATGTCATAAAAAGCTGCGTTGGTGAGGACTACAAGAGATACTCGCATTACCTGCTGACAGCGTTCTTCTTCATATTCATAAACAACCTGATGGGTATCGTGCCGTTCTTCCCTGGTGGAGCGAACATCACCGGCAACATCGCCGTGACGCTCGTGCTGGCACTGTTCACCTTCTTCATTGTCAATATATTCGGAAACAAGCATTATTGGAAGGATATTCTTTGGCCGGAGGTTCCGACCTGGCTGAAGGTGCCGCTTCCGTTGATGCCGACGATTGAGATAATCGGGATGTTCACCAAGCCTTTCAGCTTGATGGTCAGGCTTTTCGCCAACATCCTCGCAGGACACTTCATGATTCTTGGAGTCGTGGCTGTGATATTCCTGACCGCTGAGCTTGGAGCCGCCTTGAACGGCAGCCTTACGGTTGTGGCTGTCCTGCTGGGTGTGTTTATGGATTGTCTGGAACTGCTTGTGGCGTTCATTCAGGCCTACGTCTTCACGATGCTGTCGGCCGTCTTCATAGGACTGTCGCGGCAGAGACCGGAGGCTTCGGAATAATTTTGGAATATTCAGAATAATTAATTTAAAATCATAGGATTATGTTACTTTCTACAATGTTGCTTCAGGCCCTCTCTCTTGGTAGAGTAGGTGCGGCTCTTGGTGCTGGTCTGGCTGCTTTCGCCGCCGCTTTCGGTATCGGTAAGATCGGTACGGCTTCCCTTGAGGCCGGAGCCCGTCAGCCGGAGAAGGCTGACCACTACAGGATGACGGCTATCATCGTCAGCGCCCTCATCGAAGGTGCCTGTCTGTTCGCTATCGTTGTTTGTCTTATCGCGAAATAGCAAATGTCACTCATCACTCCTGATTTCGGATTGCTTGTGTGGATGACGCTGATCTTCGGCATCGTCTTCTTCGTGCTGGCGAAGTGGGGCTTCCCTATGATCACCGGCTCGGTCGAGAAGAGGGCGCAGAGGATAGGTGAATCCATCAAGGCTGCCAAGGAGGCGGAGGAGAAGCTTCGCAATCTGGCTGAGGAACAGTCCCGGATGATCGAGGAGACCAGGCAGGAGCAGAGCCGGATTCTGAAGGAGGCCGCGGCTTCGAGGGACAACATCGTCGAGCAGGCGAAGGTTCAGGCGAGGGAGGAGGCTTCCCGCATTCTGGATCAGGCCCGCACGCAGATCGCCGCCGAGAAGGAGAGCGCTTTGCGGGATGTCCGCAAGGAGGTCGCGCAGCTTTCTGTCAGCGTCGCCGAGAAGGTGCTGAAGGCGAGCCTTTCGGATGGTGCTGAGCAGTCGGCTCTGGTTGACAGGCTTGTGGATGAGGTTTCCTCGTCTAAGGACTTGAAGAATTGATGCTATGAACACAGGAATTATCGCGACACGTTACGCCACCGCACTTCTGAAGCTGGTCGAAGAGACCGGCTCCGGTGAGTTGGTTGCGGCCCAGGTGCAGGTCATTGAGAAGGCTCTTGACGAAGTGCCTGATTTCCGGCGTGCCGTGGATGATCCTGCGGTTGCGGCGGTTCAGAAAATCTCGCTTTTTGAGGCTGCGTTGAAAGATTCGATGGCTCAGGAACTGCATAAATTCCTCGAACTCTTGATCCGTAACGGCCGCATCGGTGATGTAAGGCTGGTTCTGACCACCTTCGTCACTGAATATTACCGCTCACGGCACATCAAGCGCGCGCGGCTTGTGGTCGCTGATTCAGCGCTGCTGGGCCCTGAGCCAACTCCTTCGGACCCTGCGCCTGTCGAAGGGTCGCTTCGACAAGCTCAGCGACCGGCATTGGAGTCCCGTCTCCGTGATTTGGTCGAGAAACAGACCGGCTGCAAGCTGATCCTGAAAACCGAAGTCAACCCGTCCCTGATAGGCGGCTTCGTCTTCGAGGTCGAGGACACCGTCCTGGACGCTAGCGTCTCACGTCAGCTTGATGTCATCAGGCATCAATTCATAGAAAAGAACAGAAGAATAGTTTAGTATGGACAACATAAAACCAAGTGAAGTCTCCCAGGTGCTTCTGGAACAGCTGAAAGACATCGACACCTCCCTCCAGTTCGAGGAAATCGGCAAAGTCCTTCAGGTCAGCGACGGTGTGGCCAGAATGTATGGTCTGACCAACGCCGAGGCCGGAGAACTGCTCGAATTCGAGAGCGGAGTCATGGGTGTCGTGATGAACCTTGAGCAGGACAATGTCGGTGCCGTGCTTCTCGGCCCTACCGATGAGGTCAAGGAAGGAATGACAGTCCGCAGAACCGGACGGATCGCCTCCATCAAGGTCGGCGAGCAGATGCTCGGAAGAGTGGTCGATCCGCTTGGCGTTCCGCTTGACGGACTCGGCAAGGTCGAAGGAGACCTGACGGAGATGCCGCTGGAGCGCAAGGCTCCGGGTGTCATATTCCGTCAGCCCGTCACCGAGCCTCTCCAGACCGGAATCATGGCGATCGACTCGATGATCCCGATCGGCCGTGGCCAGAGGGAACTCATCATCGGCGACCGTCAGACCGGCAAGACCGCCATAGCCATCGACACGATCATCAACCAGCGCGCCAACTACGAGGCTGGTAATCCTGTCTATTGCATCTATGTGGCGATCGGACAGAAGGGTTCCACAGTGGCCAACATCGTGGAGACGCTCCGCTCGAAGGGTGCGATGGACTACACGGTTGTCATCGCCGCCACCGCGGCCGATCCCGCCGCGCTGCAGTATTTCGCCCCGTTTGCCGGAGCGGCTGTGGGGGAATATTTCCGAGACACCGGCCGTGCCGCCCTCGTTGTCTACGACGACCTTTCAAAGCAGGCTGTGGCCTACCGTGAGGTCTCGCTGATCCTTCGCCGACCTTCCGGTCGTGAGGCCTATCCGGGCGATGTCTTCTACCTGCACTCAAGGCTTCTGGAAAGAGCCGCGAAGATCATTGACCAGCAGGAAGTCGCCGAGCGGATGAACGATCTTCCGGATTCGTTGAAGGGCAAGGTCAAGGCCGGCGGCTCGCTGACAGCCCTTCCGATCATCGAGACCCAGGCCGGCGACGTGTCCGCCTACATCCCGACCAACGTGATCTCCATCACCGACGGTCAGATCTACCTTGAGACTGACCTGTTCAACCAGGGCCAGCGTCCGGCCATCAATGTGGGCATCTCCGTGTCCCGTGTCGGCGGAGCCGCTCAAGTGAAGTCGATGAAGAGTGTGGCCGGAACCCTGAAGATCGAGCAGGCGCAGTTCAACGAGCTGGAGTCATTCTCGAAGTATTCATCGGATGTGGACAGAGTGACGGAAATGGTTCTGGACAAGGGCCGCAAGAACAATCAGCAGCTGATCCAGCCGCAGTACTCTCCGATGCCGGTCGGTGAGGAGGTCGCCGTCCTTTATTGCGGCACCCACGGCTTGATGAAGGACATCAGCCTGGATCAGGTGCATGAGTTCGATGTCCTGTTCCTTGAACGGATGAGGGCCACCCATCAGACCGATGTACTTGACAAACTGTCGGCGGGAAAGGTGGATCCGGAACTGTTCAACGTGATCGAGGATGTGGCTTCCGGCGTGGTGAGGTCAATTCTTATAGATTCCGGCAAAAGGAAGATGAAAGTCAAGAAGTTCAATTAGTTGTAGAAGAATATGCCGTCACTGAAGGAGATAAAGGGCAGGATCAATTCCATCAGCAGCACTCTGGCGATCACCTCGGCGATGAAGATGGTGGCCGCCGCGAAGCTGCAGAAAGCGCAGATGGCGATTCAGAACATGCTTCCGTACGAGAGGCGACTGCACTCGATGCTCATCGACCTGATGGGGGCAATGAATATTTCCGCCGCGGCTTCGGAAGATGGTTCCGTACGTGGCTCAGGATCAGCTGAACGTGGATTTGACAAGAGTGGTGATCGGTTGAGCCTGTCGAACCGGCACGACCTGGCGGGGATGGACGGGGCATATTCATTGATGGCTCAGCGTGAGGTGCGAAAGGTTGCGATTGTCGCCTTCGCATCCAATTCTTCGCTCTGCGGCGCGTTCAATTCCAACGCCATCCGGGAGGCCACGGCGGTGATCAATGAATATCGTGCCTCGGGTCTCCGTGATTCCGACATTGTGGTCTATTCGGTTGGCCGCAAGATGGCGGAAGCGATGAGAAAACTGGGATTCCCGAGTCCGGCAGACTTCACGAAGATGTCTGAC
>ERZ1026854.2361-NODE-2361-length-10788-cov-5.834343_pt1 | contig 10788 bp, 8 predicted proteins | sample MGYA00380157_ERZ1026854 | MGnify/ENA primary metagenome ERZ1026854 (study PRJEB33269, sample SAMEA4719793) | human gut metagenome | biome: human-associated habitat; feature: organic feature; material: feces | place: Cameroon | collected 2013-10 ...
ATAAATAGGTAGTCCTACTTTTGGTCTTTATAAAACACAAAAAAAACAGCTGTCAGTCGAGATACGTCTGTCAAAACCGCCCGATATCGGGCTACACGTTTTTTTGACAGCCGTCTCTCTCCTTACGCTGTTTTTTAGCACATTATGAACCTAGAAGTTAAGGTGTATTGAATTGCAGTCAAATTAACAGGAGAAAACTATGAAGAAATCTATTTTCTTGATTTTACCAGCGGTAATGCTAATGCTTGCCTCGTGCATGGATTCCGCAAGCGGAAACGGTGGAGCTGGCTCTGTTCGTGTTGTGCTTCCGGGCTCTTCCCGGGATGTCTCTGGCAGCGACAGGGCCGACTCGTACACGGTTTCCCTGCTGAAAGGCGGAAAAGTTATAGAAATCCAGACAGCCGTGCCGGGGGGGGCGGTGGAGTTCAATGAGCTTGATGCCGGAAGCTACACGGTTGACGTTGAGGCGACTTTAAGCGGTGCCTTGAGCGGCGTGGGAAGCGCGGAAGTTGCAGTTACAGAGGGCGAGACGGCTTCATGCACCGTTCTTATGAACAGAGTGTACACTGCGGATGCCGCGGTGGAATATATAGAAAGCCTTGAAGCCGGAAGCTACAAAGTCATTGTGGCAGGTGCAATTGACGATGCCGGAATAGAAGGAATAAAGACACCCTTAAATGAAAATAACAATAAGCCGCTGGTGAGCCTTGACCTTGGCAGGACAACCGGGCTTAGCTCAATTGGTGCGGCAAAGTTTCAGAACTGCACAGCTCTTTCTGCCATAGTTCTCCCGGAGGGAATAGACTCTATTAATGAAAGTGCTTTTGAGGGATGCACATCACTTGCAAGTGTAACGATTCCAGATACTGTGAATGAAATAGGACAATTTGCGTTCAAGAAGTGCACGGCTCTTGAAAGTATAACAATCCCTAATGGTGGTATACAAGTGATAGCTTCTTCTGTGTTTAGCGGGTGTTCTGCTCTTAAAAGCGTGACTATTCCGAATAGCGTAACTTCAATAGGAGACAGTGCATTTGAAAACTGCAGCGCGCTTGAAAGCATAGTTCTTCCAGAAGGAATAACTGAAATAGGATACAAAGCATTCCATGAATGCTCTACGCTTAAAAGCATTAAGATTCCAAAAAATGTAACTAAGATTGAAGCGTATTGTTTTCGGTACTGCTCTGCTCTTGAAACTGTGGAAATTCCAGAAAGTGTAACTGAAATAGGGGAGCGTGCATTTGAAAGTTGCGATGCGCTCGTAAGCATAGCAATCCCCGATAGCGTAACTGCAATCGCAGGACTTGCGTTCTTAAACTGTTACGGACTTGAAAGCATAGAATTGCCAGGCAACTTGCCTAAAATTAGTTACGACACGTTTCATACCTGTAAAAAACTTAAAAGCATATATATTCCAGTCAGTGTAAAAGAGATAGGCACCTACGCATTTGATAAATGCGATGCCTTGACTACTGTGAATTATGGTGGAACTGAAGCTGAATGGGAAAATATAACTATTAAGTCAAACAATCCTCCTTTTGAAAGTGACAGTGGTGTTACAATAATATTTTCTAACGGTGCTACAAAAACACTGTAGCCAGCCTTTTTCCCACACCATGCAATGTGAATAACAAGACCGCGTCATTTTTTTGGCGCGGCTTTTTTGTTGGCCATGAGGTCCTGGCTGGTGATTTGCTTTCCGTCTTTGTAGTATTCGTCATATTGTTTAGTCGGAGCTTTTTCCACTTTTAGGTAAGTCGCTTTCTTCATATTTTCAGTCTCGTTTTTGGAATCCTTCTCGCTCAGATTGCCGTCAATATAAAGTATGGCTACTTTCGGTGTTATTACTGATTCGCTGCTGATCTCATATTTACATATAATCTTCACGTATTAACCATCCCGCTCGCCTTATTATGTTAATATGAGTGTTGTTCCGCTCACCGTGTACTTGTATTCCTGGTTTTTCTCATACTGTTTGCTTCCGGCTCTAAGCGGAACGTCTTTCCTGCTCTAAGCGGAACATCTTTCCAGCTCTAGGCGGAACATCTTTCCTGTTCTAAGCGGAACATCTTTCCAGCTCTAAGCGGAACGTCTTTCCGGCTCTAGGCGGAACGTCTTTCCTGTTCTAGGCGGAACGTCTTTCCTGTTCTAGGCGGAACAACATCCTGTGCTGATTGTCTGATTTTTTTATTTATGTTATCATGCTTTAAAAATTCTTGCCGGCATGGAAATACCGGTTTTTTGAGGTGAAGTATGGCAAAGAATATTGATTGGGCGAATCTTCCTTTTGGTTATCAGGTAACAGATAAGAGATTTGTTGCTAACTACAAAAACGGCGCATGGGACGCAGGCGAGCTTACTTCCGATGCTACTGTGCATATTTCTGAGTGCGCTGGAGTTCTTCAGTATGCCCAGACTTGCTTTGAAGGTCTAAAGGCTTACACAACAAAAGACGGCAGAATTGTTACTTTCCGCCCGGACTTGAACGCTGACCGCATGGCTTCTTCTTGCGAGCGTCTTGAAATGCCAGTGTTCCCAAAAGAGCGTTTTGTTCAGGCTGTGCTTGATACTGTAAAAGCGAATATTGACTGGGTTCCTCCTTTTGGAAGCGGCGCGACTTTGTATATCCGTCCATATATGTTCGGTTCAAATGCTGTAATCGGTGTAAAGCCTGCTGACGAATATCAGTTTAGAATTCTTGTTACTCCTGTAGGTCCGTATTTCAAGGGCGGAGTCAAGCCGATTGTTGTCCGCATTTCAGACTTGGACAGAGCCGCTCCTCATGGAACAGGCGACATAAAAGCCGGTCTTAACTATGCGATGAGCCTTCACAATATAATGGACGCACACAGAAACGGCTTTGCAGAGAATATGTATCTTGATCCTGCGACACATACTTATATTGAAGAAACTGGCGGAGCAAACATTCTCTTTGTTACAAAAGACGGAAAGCTTGTTACTCCAAAGTCAAACAGCATTCTTCCTTCAATCACACGCCGTTCTTTGATTCAGGTTGCAAAAGATTATCTTGGAATTGAAGTTGAGGAGCGCAAGATTAACAAGAATGAGCTTGCGGATTTTGCGGAATGCGGACTTTGCGGAACTGCCGCTGTAATTTCTCCAATCGGAAAAATTGTTGACCACGGAACAGAAATCAATGTTCCAAGCGGAATGGAAGAAATCGGACCTGTTCTTAAAAAGCTCCGTGAAACTTTAACTGGAATCCAGATGGGCGAAATAAAAGCTCCGGAAGGCTGGATTTACGAAATAAAATAAACGGAAAATATTCAGCTTGTTGCGGTAAATCCCTGGCTTTACGGTCAGGGATTTTTTTATGTCATTGTTCTATGCTGAATTTTTTCTTTCTGATAATCAGGTATGAAGATATTACTGCTGTTCCGGTTATTATCCAGCTGATTGGATAGATATTCATTATTGTTTCAAACGAAGGAAATTTTTTGAATACGGTTGCAAGCCAGGTAAGCCGCAAGAAACATGAGCCTGCCAATGTAAGAATTGCCGGAAGCATTGAGTATCCCATTCCGCGCAAAGCTCCTGCTGTAATTTCGTAGCTGCTTGTAAGAAATTCAAGGGACTCTACATGAACTAGTCTTATGAGCGCAAACGCAATTACCGCTTCATCCACGGTGTAAACTCTGATTACAGTTCTTCTAAAGAACACAAAGACAAAGCACATTGCCCCGGAAATAATCACGCTGCATAGCATTGAAAGCCTGTAGATTTTTTTGCATCTGCTGAATTTTTTTGCACCGTAGTTCTGGCTTGTGAATGTTGTGGCTGCCTGAGTGAACGCGCTTACGACAAAGTATGAAAAATATTCAAAGTTAAGCGCCGCCGCCGAGCCTGCCATTGCGTTGCTTCCGAATGAATTTATTCCGCCTTGAATGCAGATGTTTGAAAAGCAGAACACCATTCCCTGCAATCCAGCCGGAACTCCTATGCGCGCGATTTTTGCGAGCTGGCTTTTATTTATATGAAGTTTTCTTAAATCCAGCCTAAGTCCCTCTTCTTCATTCAGCAGAAATAAAATTATCATTGTTGCACTTACGTAGTTTGAAATTACAGTTGAAATTGCAACTCCCGCAACGCCCATTCTGAACACAATTACAAATACAAGGTTCAGGATAACGTTGAGAATTCCGGCTGCAATCAGGCAGTACAAAGGACGGTTTGAGTCTCCCTTGCTTCTTAGAACAGCCGAACCAAAGTTGTAAACCATGACCGCCGGCATTCCAAGAAAGTAAATCCGCAGGTAAAGAGCCGCAAGAACTAGAACTTCATCGGGCGTTCCGATTGCTTCAAGAATTGGCTTTGAAACAAGTGGTCCTATTACCGCAAGAAAAATTCCGCTTATGACTGCCACAGAAATTACTGTATGCACCGCCGACTTGATTTCGTCCTTTCTGTTCTGGCCGATTAAAGTTGCAATCAGAACATTTGCACCAATCGACATTCCAACAAAAATATTTATGATTAAGTTGATTATTGGAGCGTTGTTTCCGACCGCCGCCAAAGATGTGCTTCCAGAAAATCTTCCCACGACTGCTACATCCGCGGAATTGAAAACTTGCTGAAGAATGCTGCTTGCCGCAAACGGAATAGAGAACACCAGAATCTTTCCAAGTAGCGGGCCGTTAAGCATGTCAACTGAATTTTTTCCTGCGCTCATTTTACGACTTCTCCAGAACAAAAAGATATTCGGAAACGTGGATGTTTCTTGCGTTGAGGTTTCGCGAGCCTCTGAATGTATTATATGCGATTTCAACGGTTTTGAGTTTTCCGTATTTTTCAAGCATTGATTTCATTTCGCCGAATTTTATAAATCCCTCTGAATTATATGAGATTATTATGAATTTCGCATCAAGCGCGCTGATTATTTTTTCCATTGAATTTAATGCGCTGTTTTTTTTGTTGAACATTGAGCGGTTCCAGTTTGCGGGAATTCCAGAAACTTTGCTGAGCTTTGCATCCGGCATTTTGTTTTGCGCGATTATGTTCAGCATGAAATAATTTGAGCCGTAAGGATGCTGGTTGTAAGGCGGATCTAAATATGCAATGTCAATTTTTTTCAGCTTGGAAGAAAGCTCGACTGTGTCTTCTTTGTAGATTTCAGTTTTTGACTTGAAGTTGCTGAATACCGGAACTGGGAGTTCCACTTGTCCCATGATTCTTGAAAGCGCGTTTTTTCCTGTTCCGCCAAAACAGCCAAGCCCGGTGTTTTTGTTTTTGTAGAATCCCTTGAAAATTCCAGAAGTGTTTACGTGGACAGAAGCTTCTGTTAAAAGCGGCGCAATAAAAAATTTCTTGTACTCATCGCAGTCAACAATCTTGTCTATTAGCGCACGGTAAGAGTCGATTCGTTCCGCATTTTCCCTTGTGTAAAAAGCCCGCTCGCCTTCCTTAATGTCATCTGTGTTTTTTGGCGCGTAGTTTCTGCAGATTATTCCTGGGATTTTCTGCTCGAAGAATTCTTTTTCAATTGATTTTCTGTAGCTGAAATATTTTTCGCTGTCAAAGTCTTTCTTGTTGAAAAGGTAGCAGCTGTTCAGGATTGAAGAGTAGTCTTCCAAGTCATTTACGATTACTGTTGAAGAATGCTGCTTGAGCATCCGCGCGACAATTCCCGAGCCTGAAAATAAATCCGCGCAGACAAGCTTTTGCTTTTTAAGCTTTGATTTTATCAGTTCAATTTCGGCTCGGATATTTCCAATCAGAATCCGTTTGTTTCCGATGTAAGTTATAATTTGCGTTGTCAGGTAGTCTGTGTTTTCTGCCATTTTCTGTTCCTCGCAAATTCAGCGGAATGGTTTACAGTTTCTGTTTTGCTAAAGATTTAAAAAGAAAACTTCTGTGCTCTAAGATACTCCAGAAACCAAGGAACTTCAAGGGATTTTTACGCGGAAAAATTGCTGTAAGGAGGATGATTGTCATTGCCCATGGTAACCGGGTAATCTGTATTCACATAAGAGATTGTCGCGTCAAGCACGACAATGACAGATTTATTTTGTGTCATTGTCCGACTTACTACAATGTCATTCCCGCACTTGATGCGGGAATCTATTGCAAGATTTCTGAGTTGCCGCCTATCGTTATACGGATAGAGTGACTATCATTATGCTGATAGGCGGCATATCATTAGGCGGATAGGGTGTCTATCATTATAATGATAATCTTCCTATCATTGGGCTGTTGCGGTCAGTGTCTTTCGGAATCTGCCGGTTTTGAGCGTTTTAAGCTGATGTCCTGTGCCGCTTATCTTCGTCCTTACCTCAACGGTGAACTCTCCGGCGGGAACTGCACTATCCAGAAGCACGATTACGCGGGCGGGCTTGTTTTCGATTACGACGGGGCATCTGTAGGCTTTGCCGTCCGATGGGCTTACGGCGAACACTCCCTGCTCGCTGTCGCTTGGGTCGAACTTGAGGCGGCTTCCGAGCAGCTCCATGACGCTTCCGGCCTTGATTTCGCTTGTGCTTGAAGTTACCTTGTCTGAAACTTTTGTGATGTAGGGGTCGGTGCTGGCGCTTTCAACCTTTGTGGTCCGGGCTTTTTTTACGGCTTCCTTTAGGAGAGTGCCGGGCGTTACGTTGAGCTTGAGCGTGTGGCGGCTCTTGTCGAAGCTGTCGTCCTCCCCGGTGAAGACTCCTGTTATGCTGTAGGACGTGTTGACAAGCGGAGTGTTCAGGCAGCCTCCCTCCTCAACGATTGCGGCGCATTCCTCGCCGTAAAGCTGCATGATTGCCACAAGGTCGGTTCTTGTTACGGTGGTTCCGCGCTTTGCCATGCGGTCGATGACTTCGTCGAGCGTGTAGGCCTTTGCGTCCGTAACCTGCGCCATGTAGTCGTCAGGCTCGGCTGTGAGCAGGTTCTCTCTGAGTGCGTACTTTATCATAAAGCGTCTCCTTGGGGATTTTCCCCTTTTGAAAAAGCGCCGCCCCGGTTTCTTTTGAGGCGCCGTTGGGCTGGTGTCATTCCCCGGCTTGACCGGGGAATCTGCTTTAAAACTAGCTCTTCGGGTCAAGCCCGAAGATGACAAGCTGGGATGGATTGCGGGCGGACTAGGCCGCACTGCAATGTCGGATATTTATGAAAGGCGCGATGTGATGGGTAAGATTGCCGCGTCAAGTGCGACAATGACAACTTGCTTCCATGTCATTCCCTTGCTTGACAAGGGAATCTAACACAAGAGATCTTCGGGTCAAGCCCGAAGATGACGAAAAAAGGTCTATGCACGGCAATGGCAGGATTGCTTGTCTTACAGTGGTAATTCGCCGTCAGAACACTTGATTGTTGCCCTAGTAACATTGTTGAGTCCGGTGAGTTTGTCGTTATAATCATCAATATTGATTTGCGCCCACTGTTCCTGCGTGCCTTTGTAGTATACGGTTTCTAGCACAGTGCTTGCGAATGCGGAAGCACCGATGGAAACAAGGCTTGCAGGAAGCGTTATTGTTTTAAGATTTGAACAATACTCAAAACCGCCGTCTTTAATAGTTTTCACATTGTCAGGAATTACAATTTCTTCAAATCTATTGTATCCAAAGGCACCTATTCCGATTGTTTCCAAAGAATCCGGCAGAATCAGTCCTCTTAGCCTACAGGTAGAAAAAGCTTCCTCTGGAATTTCTGTAACTTCGGTTGCGGAGGAAAGATCAAGACTGAAGAATGCGTAATAATTACTTTTATTTGCTACTGTTTCTATCGTTGTTCCTATTTCTGTTAGTTTGTCCGCAGTCAATGTTTTGTCTGTAATTTTTATCATATAGACATTCGGATTTTTCCTAGTTCCGCCTTCCAGTCCGGCAATTACAGTCGCGGCATTGTCGGTCGGAGTGTAAACTTCCTTTGGCTCGGAGCCTAGGCAGATGAGCGCGGCGTTGTCAAGGGCATCGTTGTTGCCTTCTTTTTTTATGTTGTCCCAGCCGGATTTTGTGCCGTTGTACTTCACGGTAGAAAGTCCCATGTTGCAAAACGCAAAATTTTCAATAGATTCAAGAGTTGAAGGAAGCGAGATGTCTGCAAGAGACTCGCAGTTCAAGAATGTGCGTGCAGGAATTGTCTTTATGCCCTCCGGCAAAATTATAGATTTAAGTTCAAGGCAGGCATTGAATGCATCTTCGCCTAAAGTTCTTAGAGTGGACGGCAGAGTTATTTCTGTAAGTTCACTGCAGCTGTCGAATGCATTGTCTTCGATTGTCTCCAGAACGATTCCCTCTTCAAAACTGACTTTTTTAAGATTAAAACTACCTCTAAACGCCCAGCTGCCTATCGTCTTTACACTTGCCGGAATCGTTGCTTCCGTTAGAGTCCTTGCAGCAAGAACAAGCGTCTGTCCGTCCTTTGTATAGATGATGTTGCCAACGCTCTTGTAAGCCGGATTGTTTTCCGCAACTTTCAGAACCGAAAGATTAAAACTTTCCCAGAAAAGGCATGAAAACTTTGTAACGGAAGCGGGAATTACAATGCCTGCAAGATTCTCAAGATTAAATTCCGCTGGAATATCCGTAAGCCCGGTTGTGTCGCCAAGGTCAAGGATGACATTGACGTTTTCCGCCAGTCCGCTTATTGCTTTCGCTACTTTGGTCAAGTCGTCCGCAGAGATTTCGCCTGCAACGGTAACTGTGTGCGTGCCTTCTTCGGTAAGATTTGCGATTGCTTCGGCTGCATTTGCTGCTGTCATTCCATACTTTGCGTAAAGCGTGATGTTGCCGGTTAGTGTGATTTTCGCTTTGTCGGAGTATGAAACGTCTCCGTCGGCGGATGTCGCCCAGCCGGAGAACGTCCAGTCATCTCTGGTGAAGGCGTTCGCCGCAAGGGTGATTTCGCTTCCCGATTCGGCGGTCTGGGCTTTCATCTCGCCGCTTCCGCCGTTTGCGTCAAAGATGATTGTGTAAGTTGCTTTTGGTGTTTCGGGATTTGAAGGATTTGTGTTTGCGCCGCCGCCGTTTCCGGAATCGGAAGGATTTTCTGCCGGATTTGTTACCTGTCCGTTGTCGTCCGAGCTGCTTGAGCCGTCGGAGCATGAAGAAAATGTGAATGCGAGGCTAAGTGCAAGAATGCAGGCTATATATACACGGGGGGGGGTAGCGAAGTGAATGTTAAATTTCATTTTGTCTCCATAAAATAGATTTGTTGTATATCTATAATTATAATGAGTTTATTTGAAATGACAACTTAAGTGGCAAAAAAGTTAAAAAAAAATCCGCATTGTAAAGGTCAGCCAGAGTATGACATAACGGCAAGTAATCAATGTTGGTTACAAAATTCATCTTAATTGACCTATGTTCCATAAAACGGTATTATATGCGTAAAATCTCTGCATAAATCTTCTGCTTTCAAAAAAATCTAAATAAGGGGTAAGAATAATGCCGTATTCTGAGCCAACTGATCTTGCTGTTGTAGCGTGTCCGGGCGGAGAGTCTTTCGCCAACGAAGTCATCACACATTTGCGCCATATGTACAAGCACCGTTTTTCTTTGAAGAGCGATGTCATTTCAAAACGCTACGGACTTGAAAAGGAAAATATCGTTCAGCAGATTAACTTGAAGAATGATATCGAAACTAGCGATCTTTGCATCCGCGGTGTAACAGACAAATACCGCGCGCCGTTTTTTAAGGTCAACGCAAGGTTCACATATTTTGCAAACGGAGAATTCAAGACAGAACTTTTGGATTGCATCCGCGGAAAAGATGTTTATATTTTTCAGGATGTTGAAAACCACGAAAAAATTGCTCTTAACGACGGAAAAAATGTTCTTAGCCTAAGCGTAAACGACCACGTTATGAGCCTTCTTGTTACAATCGATGCTGTGCGTCAGGCTGGAGCGCGCCAGATTACTTTGGTTTTGCCGGCTTATCCTTACAGTCGTCAGCATAAAAAGAAGAGCCGCGAAGGTCTTACAGCCGCTCTTTTGGGACACATTTATGAGATGATGGAAGTTAAGCGCATTATCACGCTTGACCTTCATTCACGTGAAATTGTAAATGCGTTTGCCCACACTCACTGCGAAAATCTTCATGCTTCATATCAGATTATCCGCGAGCTTGCACGTGTAGTTGATCTTACAAAGGAAGATCTTGTTGTTGTAAGCCCGGACACTGGAGCAATTGACCGCAATAAATTCTATGCGACTGGACTTAAAAAGCCGCTTGCTATGATTTACAAAGAGCGCGACTATTCAATCGTTACTCAGGATGCAAAAAATACAAACATCAAGAGCATAAAGCTTTTGGGCGATGTAAAGGGAAAGGTTGCTTTCCTTGCAGATGATATGCTTGGCACAGGCGGAACTTTGCTCAAGGCAATGGGATTTTTGCATGAGCAGGGCGCGACAAAAGTTATTGCCGCAATCAGCCTTCCGTTCTTTACAGGAAATGCGATTGAGCAGTTTGATGAAGCGTACAGTAAAGGTTTGTTCTATAGAATAATTGGAACTAATGCGGTTTACCATGAAGAGCTTTTAAAGCGCGAATGGTACATCAGCACAAATGTTTCTGGTCTTTTTGCAAATGTAATCACAAGGCTTCACCACGACCAGTCTTTGAGCGACTTGCTTGATAACCGCACAATCATAGACAAGCTTATAAAAGTTTCAACTCCTGCTGAAAAAAGCGAGTAATATTTTAAAACGGCATATTTCTTTTTGATGAATGATTTCTAAGAAAAGCAGTATGCCGTTATTGTTTTTGGAAAATTGTTTTGTTATGGAACAAACTGTTCTTGCCGTTGATATTGGAACATCTTCTTTAAAGGCCTGTCTCTTATAC
>ERZ1026854.2364-NODE-2364-length-10786-cov-4.333613_pt1 | contig 10786 bp, 9 predicted proteins | sample MGYA00380157_ERZ1026854 | MGnify/ENA primary metagenome ERZ1026854 (study PRJEB33269, sample SAMEA4719793) | human gut metagenome | biome: human-associated habitat; feature: organic feature; material: feces | place: Cameroon | collected 2013-10 ...
TCCGGCATCCTTCCCGGAAGATGTATTTTCCGTTTCTGCCGTCCTATAATCCACAGAATCCGCCTGATTGTTCTGCTGTTCCTTTCTCAGTTCTATCTGATGCTGTCTCAGCTGCTGATTCAGATTCGCGATCTCCTGCTGTATTTCCTGCCGCTTCTTCATCTTTTCCTCTAAAGACAAGTCCTGATTAGAGGACAGATTCTGCAGCCGCTGCTGTGCATCTGCAATCTGCTTTTGTATATTTTTTGTATAGGAATCTGTCTGCATTCCGACATTTCCCGAAGAAATTCCTGACGCTGATACATTATTGCTTATCCCAGTTACTCTCATAGCCAATCTCCTTTTCAATCCCTTTTTCAGAGTGTAAATAATAACCATAATTTATATCGTCATAATATCCATAAATATGTAGCATCCGGTCCCATATATAAATATTCCTAAATATCCAAACAGCCCATTACCTGCCAGTAATGGGCTGTTTTCTACTGCTCCAGCTGTCTCCCCAGAAAACCTGCTGCCACATGGGCCAGCTTCCGTTCTGCTTCACCAAGGCTTTCCTTCTGACTCCGGGTAAAGATGACTACAGCACCAACCGCATCTCCCTCCGAAATGATCGGGCAGATCACTTCCCACGCAAACGGCTCGCCCTCATCGCTTATCTTGCGATACTCTTTGCTTTCTCCGGAAGCTACAGAAATCTCCCGGCCATCGATCATCTGCTGCATTTCCCGGCTGATGGCTTTATCCATCAGCTCCTTGCGTGCCCCTGCAGAAGCTGCGATCACCTGCTCTCTGTCCGTTACGACCACCTGATACCCTGTGGTCTGTGCCAGGGAGTCTGCATACTGCTGTGCAAAAATCCCCATATCCCCCATCAGAGAATATTTTTTTAAGATCACTTCCCCTTCCCGGTCCGTATATATCTCTAACGGATCTCCCACGCGGATCCGCAGAGTCCGCCGGATTTCCTTTGGTATGACCACCCGTCCCAGATCATCTATTCTTCGAACAATACCTGTCGCCTTCATATAAAAATTCCTCCTGCTTCTTACATACTTTCTATAATTGTGCTATATGGGTAGTATGCAAAAAACAGGAAAAATTATACACTGACTGAGTCATTTGATGTTTATTCTTGCAACAACCAATCAGGTATATCATAAATTTCTACACCTTCATAACTATATTTCGGATGTTTTGTTCTGGCAATGATCATTTTCGGATAAGCATCCCTGATCTGAAGAAGAGGCGATACTTCCCGGTCAAATGTTTCCTGACCGGAAATGTTATCACTCACCTGAATGTAGATTTTTTCACTGCCTCTTTGTGCCACAAAATCAATTTCCTTCTGATAAAGCTTGCCTACATAGACATCATAGCCCCGGCGAAGGAGTTCTATACATACTATGTTTTCATAAACTCTGCCATAATCCATATTTCTGTTGCCAAGAATTGCATATCGAATACCACTATCACAGAGATAAAATTTTTCTGAATTCGCAAGATACTTTTTTCCTCGAATGTCATAGCGCTTGATATCATAAAACACAAACGCATTACACAGATATTTAATATACCTGCCAACCGTTACGTGATTTGTCGGCGTATCATTTGCAGTTAACAACTGACTGACTTTATTTGAAGACGTCAGGTTACTGATATTATCCATAAGGAATTCGCTCAGCCTTTGCAAAACCAATGTATCAGGCAGAGAATATTTCTGTACCAGATCTCTTGTCACAATGGTTTCATAGACCTCCTTGATATAATTCACCCTGTCTTTTTCCGTTCTGTAAACATAAGAACCAGCCAGACCACCTTCTATAGCATAATCATCAAAAAGTTTATCCTTATCCTGAATGTCTTCATTATACTGACAATACTCCTGAAAACTAAACGGGAATACATGAATTTCAATATAACGTCCGGTAAAAAGAGTTGCTAAATCTGCACTTAACAGGAAAGCGTTAGAACCTGTCACATAAATGTCATATTTATCTTTTGAGTACAGACTGTTAATTGCCAACTCAAATTTGGGACACATCTGAACTTCATCCACAAAAAGATAATTCGTTTTTCCCGCTTGAAAATGTTCTTCTACATAAGTATGAAGTGCATGGTATTCCTTGATTTCTTCATACGCCAGATCCATAAAATCAATAAATATAATGTTAATATTTTCAAACCGGCTTTTCAGATAATCAATATATGCCTGCATCAATTTCGATTTACCGGAACGGCGAATACCTGTAATAATCTTGATGTCAGGCGTGCCATTCAACGCAATCATTCGATCAAGATACTTTCCTCTCGTAATAGTTTTCATATAACCACTCACTTTCAAAAGTTGATTTTTTTTTATTTTTTGAAACCGTTTTTTCTTTATTTATTATACTGTCTGCAAATAGTATATGCAAGAGGTCGGTTTCAAAATCAAAATATTTTTTATTTTTTGAAAACACTTTTTTGATGTCCGATTGCCCTTTTGTGCGGCCTGTGTTATACTGATATTTCACGGTATTAATACTATTTAAGCAAGCAAAACAAGGAGGATTAAGTAAAAAAATGAAATCACATAAAAAGAAAAGAAGTTCTTTTTCCGGCAAGATCGGCTTTGTCCTGTCGGCAGCCGGAGCATCCGTTGGTCTCGGAAATATCTGGAGATTTCCATATCTTGCCGCCAAATACGGCGGAGGAATCTTCCTGCTGATCTATATTCTGCTGGCACTGACCTTCGGTTATACCATGATCATGGCGGAAACCTCTCTGGGGCGTATGACACATAAAAGTCCTGTAGGTGCTTTCCACAGCTTCGGCCGTTCCGGCTGGCTTTCTGCAGGCGGCTGGATCAACGCTGTCATCCCTCTTCTGATCGTCCCGTATTATTCCGTCATCGGAGGCTGGGTCATCAAATATCTGCTGGAATACATTAAAGGAAACAGCGGAAAGCTTGCCACGGACAGCTACTTCTCCGGATTTATTTCCAACGGTACATCCACAGAGCTTTGCTTTATCGTATTTGCCCTGATCACCGTTGCCATTATTTATGCCGGCGTGAGAAACGGTATTGAACGTGTCTCCAAGTTTATGATGCCGATCCTTGTGGTTCTTTCTGTGATCATTATGATCTATTCTGTTACCAGACCGGGTGCATTAGAAGGTGTGAAATATTTTATTGTTCCAAATCTGAAGGATTTTTCCTGGATGACCGTGGTTGCTGCTATGGGACAGATGTTCTACTCCCTCTCCATTGCCATGGGTATTCTGGTGACCTTTGGATCTTATATGAAAAAGGATGTTTCCATTGAGGACTCTACACAGAATGTCGAGGTATTTGATACCGCCATTGCGATCATGGCAGGTCTTATGATCATTCCCGCCGTCTTTGCATTTTCCGGCGGTGATTCTGCCACGCTGCAATCCGGTCCGGCACTGATGTTTATCACAATTCCAAAAATGTTTAACAGTATGGGCTTCGGAACGGTCGTTGGTATTTTATTTTTTACCCTTGTACTATTTGCTGCTCTCACAAGCTCTATTGCGCTGACCGAGAGCTGCGTTTCCACCTTTGAGGATGAGCTTGGCTGGAACCGTCAGAAATCCACCCTCCTTGCCGGTGCCATTATCCTGATCTTGGGAAGCCTTTCTTCTCTGGGATACGGTCCTCTTGCCGGCATCAAGATCATCGGTATGCAGTTTCTGGATTTCTTTGATTTCCTGACAAACTCTGTGATGATGCCAATCGCCGCATTTGCCACCTGTCTGCTTGTTTCCAGAGTGATTGGTGTAGACAAGATTGAAGAAGAAGTGACACAGGGCGGTATGCCATTCCGACGCAAAAAGATCTTTGTCTTTATGATCAAATATCTCTGCCCGATCTTTGCAGTGATCATCTTGATCAGCTCGGTAGCAAATGCACTGGGATGGATCTCCATTTAATTTTTATATTGCGGTTTGTTCAGTTCCTTTAAGATCATGACAGCACAGACCACGGCTGCCAGCAAATCTGCTACCGGACCGGCATACATAATTCCGTCGATTCCCATAAAAAGCGGGAATACCACGATCAGGGGCAGCAAAAATAAAATCTGCCTTGTGAGTGCCAGAAAACTTCCTCTTTTGGGTTTTCCGATAGCCGTAAAAAAATTGGAACTGATAGGCTGCAGAAAATTCACAAAGGTAAAAAACAAAAAGATATGAAAATAATTTTCCGCAAAGGAATAATACATTTCGGACCCATCTCCAAAAACAGAAATAATCTGTCTCGGAAAGATCTGAAAGATAAAAAAGGCGATCACGGCGAGAATAGCTCCGCAGCTGGTCGCCTTAAAATATGCCTCTCTTACTCTTCTGTAATTCCCTGCTCCGAAATTAAAACTGGCAATCGGCTGTAAGCCCTGGGATATTCCGATCACAAAAGACATAAAGACCATATTGACCTTTGTGATGATCCCGACACATGCAATGGGAACAGCCTCTCCATATACGGAAACAGAGCCGTAATATTTCAAAGATTTGTTCATAATGATCTGTACCACCATCATGGCGATCTGATTGCTACAGGGTGCCATTCCCAGTGCTGCAATCCTGCCTACATTCCTTGCACGGATCCGGAGATGTTCTTTCTGCAGACGGACACTTCTGCAATGAGCCAGATGCCAGATTGCCAGACCACCGGATGCGTACTGGCCAATGATCGTCGCCAGAGCGGCTCCGGACATTCCCATATCCAGTCCAAACACAAAAACAGCATCCAGAACGGTGTTGATCACTGCTCCGGTGAGATTACAAAGCATCGTGATCTTTGGCCTGCCGTCCGCACGGATCAGATGACCACCCCCGGTTGCCAGTGTAAGTAACGGAAATCCCAGTGCTGTGATCCTTGTATACTCCTTCGCATAAGGCAGAACATTGTCCGGCGATCCAAAGAAACGAAGCATTGGCTCCAGAAAAAGCTCTGCGATCAGGCAGAGTGCCAGACCGCACAGAAAAAGCATTGCCGCTGCATTACCCAAAAATCCTACCGCCTTCTTCTGATCTCCTGCTCCCATGGCAATATTAAACGCAGAAGCACCGCCAATACCAAGCAACAGGGAGATTGCCAGACAGGAGGTGGACAGTGGAAACGCAATATTGGTCGCCGCATTTCCAAGCTCCCCGATCTTCTGTCCAATAAAAAACTGATCTACAATATTATAAAGTGAACCCACCAGCATAGAAATAATGCTGGGAATCGCAAAGGATCCCAAAAGCTTATTTATCTTCTCATACCCCAACGGATTTTCCTTCATTACAATGTCCTCTCTTCTCATAATTCTTACTATAGAATATTCCATTTTTTGACATTCTTCAACCGGATTGATATGATAAAGTCATCAATATTTTCTTTTTACGAGGTGATAAGGGATGAAGAATACATTACAGATAACAGCAAAGGAAGCCGTAGAAAAGCTGATTTCCGGCAATAAACAATATATTGGCTCCAAATATGGAGTGGGAGACATTTCCAAAGAAAAAAGAAGGCTGACCTCTCTGCATGGTCAGTCTCCCTATGCGATCATTGTCACCTGCTCGGATTCCAGAGTCATTCCGGAACATATATTTTCTGCCGGGATCGGGGAGCTTTTTGTGATCCGTCTGGCAGGTAATGTGATTGATGACCACCAGCTTGGAAGCATCGAATATGCCGCCAGTCATCTGGGCTGCCGTCTGATCCTTGTGATGGGTCATACCCATTGCGGTGCTGTGGATGCAGCGATGAATGGCAATCCGGAAAACTACATTAAATTTATTACCGATGAGATCCGTCTTGCCATCGGGGACGAAACGGACACCGCAAAAGCCTGTGAGTTAAATGTTGCCCACAGCATCCGGATCATTGAGGACAGCCTGGAGATCCATCATATGGAAGAAGATACCGGACTCCGCGTCATGGGTGCCATTTATGATATTGAATCCGGCGAGGTACGGTTATTGTAATGGCAGATTTCCTTATCACATTACTATAAAAGAGCTGGATGTCCCCGCCTGCCGCACCATTGCCTTTTGTCTGCGGGATCAGGAATCAGCGTCCCATACCGTCAAGCGTTTTATAGAAGGAGTAGCATATGAAAGAAAAATTGTTTAATATCATTCAGATCGGCGACCGGAGCAATCACATCAGCCGTTTTTTTGATATCTTTATCACCGTAACGATCTTTGCCAATATCATTGTCACTTTCATAGAAACCTTTCAGGAGCTGGCGTTTCTATCTACATGGTTTCGTGTCATTGAAGTGATTACCATCTCCATCTTCTGCGTGGAATATATTTTCCGTATATGGACTGCCGGATATCTCTATCCGGAAATGTCCCTCTGCCGTGCAAGACTTCATTTTCTGATCTCCTTCGACGGCATTATTGACTTACTGACCATTGTACCGGCATCTTTTCTGTCAGGCTTTGTAATCTTTCGTATGCTCCGTGTGGCGCGTATTTTCCATTTGTTCCGTCTCAATGCAAAATATGATTCCTTTAATGTGATCACAACGGTTCTCTATGAGAAAAAGAACCAGATCATTTCCTCTCTGTTTATTGTATTGGTTTTGATGCTCGCAAGCAGTCTTTGTATGTACAGCGTGGAGCACAACGCCCAGCCCGCGGTCTTTCAGAATGCCTTCAGCGGTCTCTGGTGGAGCATGTCCACTCTGCTCACCGTGGGATACGGTGACATTTACCCCATCACTCCACTGGGCAGGATCATGGCGATCGTGATCGCCTATCTTGGCGTGGGAGCCGTTGCGATCCCTACCGGTATCATCAGTGCCGGTTTCGTAGAGCAGTATCAACGAAAAAGCACGCTGTCCAATTTTCGCAATGCAGATATTAAAGAAATTGCAGAAATATTTGTAGATAAGCAATATGCCGGAAAGACCATCGAAGAGATTGAAGATGACGATCAGGCAACCATTTACCTGATCCTGCGGGATGACCTGTCGATCCTCCCCCAGAAGGATACGGTCTTAAAGCTCAACGATATTATCGTGGTCAGAAGCACGGAAGAAACGTAGATTTCCGTTATCTCAGTTCTCTCAGATACACCTTCTGCTCCGGCGTGATCCGATAGCTTTCCACTGCCTTCTGAATGGTTTTGCGATGTAACCAGGGCGACAGCCTTCGCTCCTCCAGATAAGGGATCACTGTATCCCACTGCCTGGCAAGGGCCGTCGCCAGATACCACGCGATCATCATATTGACATAATATTCATCTGAGACTACTCCGGCCACCCATTCCGGATATTCCGGCCGGAAATCCTCATCCAGATACAATCTCATCAAAACGCCCATCCCATAACGGATCGTATAAGTCTCACCGGAGGCGATCCAGACCCGGATATGCCCCAGCAGCTCCTCTTTATGCTTAGCAAAACATTTCGGAAGCGGCAGATCACATGTAGCCCAGTTATCAATATATGGAAGAAAGCTCTCGATCTGCTCCAGACATCTTTGAAAATCCTTCTCTTGGGCGAGCAACATCATATGAAGGTTATTTTCCTCATAATAATCGTGCGGCAGCTCCGCCAAAAAGTCTTCTGCCTCCGGTTTTTTCCAAAACTCCTTTGCAAACTGACGCAGCATGGGCGTCCGTATTCCAATGACACATTCCTTATCAATATTTGGAATCAGTTTACTATGAAAATCCCGGTATTTTGTATCCTGTAATTCAAATAATCGTTTCTGTAATGAAGTCATATCTCTTCTCCAAAATGTACACTCTACACGATCGCCTTAGGCAGGTACTGCCGCAGATGCTTCCACGCATTATCTGCTGCCACCGCAAATGCAAAGGTTACCAGAAAGATTCCAAGCGTATAAAGCGGAATCCCGATCCATCCCGGCACATCTAACGGTTCCATTTCTTCCTTCACAATGTCCAGAAAAATAATATGTGACAGATAAATAGTAAAGGAATGTCTTGAAATCTTCTGCATTAACGCCTTCTGTGCTTCCGTAAAACGAATCACTCCATGCTCTATGATCCCGCCAAAAACTCCCAGTGAACAGATGGCGATCAGAGGATTCCTATACTGGAAAAAGATTTCTTCATGACTGCCGGACACCCATGTCCCCCGGCATGTCAACCCGATATTTATCATCCCTGCCACAAAAGCAATGCCAAAACAGATCTTACTTCCCAGGCGATAATCCTTTGAAAAATATCGTATGATATATCCCATCACAAAATAACCAAGATAACTGGAATTGCCTACCATTGGAACGGTATATGTAAACTCCATATCCGCCAGTGCCAGCACATAATATAATGTCAGAAAAAAGATCCAGAGCATGACAAAATATTCCATCAGGCGACGGTTCATTTTTTTAAATAATAGCTGGAAAAACGGGAGTGCAATATACATTCCAAGGATTGCATACAAAAACCATAAATGCTTTTTGACCGGCTCCTCAAAAAGAGTCACAAAATCATAGCGGTCGTCCCAGAATATGATGTTCCAGATATAATACAGTACACTCCAGAACACAAGAACCAAAAGGGTATGGATCACCCGGTGTATACTTTTGCGAAGACTGACATTTTCCTCCAGCAAAAGGTATCCGCTGATCATAAAAAAGACAGGAACCGCAACACGACTGAAGCAGTTGGTAAAAAGCGAAAATAAATATGTCCCCCGGGAAACGTCTCCATATGCCCTGCTGTACACATTGGACACATGGATACATACTACTAAGATACAGGAAATGACCCGCAATAACTCAATATTATAATTTCTCTCGCGGCTCACCACGAACATCTCCTCTCATCTGAAATAAAATACAAAAATGAAGACATTCCATTCTGCTACAGCAGTTGATATGTTTCGTCTCCACACCGGGAGATTTTCGTACTATAGAACTCCCGAAGGGCACAGATCAAATAAGACGTGTCCTTAACTCCCGCCGTCTCATAAGGGGAATGCATTGCAAGCTGAGCCAGACCGATGTCCACCATATTGATGGATACCTGATGACTTGCAATATTGCCAAGAGTAGAACCTCCCGGCACATCCGAACGATTCACATAGCTTTGCACCGGCACCTCTGCTCTCCGGCAGATTTCCTGAAATACAGCGGCAGAAACTGCATCTGTGGTGTACCTCTGATTGGCATTGTACTTGATCACAATGCCCTCATTCATATATGGACGGTTCGTTGGGTCTGCCTTATCCAGATGGTTCGGATGTGCGGCATGTGCGTTGTCCGCAGAGATCATAAAGCTCTCGGAAAGCATCATCCGGAAATCCTCTGCATCCTTTCCGAGACCATCTGCGATCCGGGCCAGTGTATCCTTTAAGAAGCCGGAAGCTGCTCCCTGTTTGGTACCGCTTCCTACCTCCTCATTATCAAACACACTGCATACACTGATACTGTCCCTGTGACCGCCTTCCAATAAAGCCCGGATCGAAGCATAGGCACACTGTACATCATCCAGATGCGGGCTGGATATATACTCTCCATGAGCTCCCCAGATCGTCCCCGGCATCCGGTTATACAAAAACAGATCCGTTGAAATCAGATCCTTTTCTTCCACTCCTGCCTGCTCTGCTGCCATTGCCAGAAAGGTTCCCTCCGCCTTTTCATCTCCCCAGATTGGGATCATATCCTTCTGGGCGTTGTAAGTATATCCATCATTTAAGCTGCGGTCCATATGGATCGCCAGATTGGGAAGCATCACAAGATCCCGGTCAAAATTGATCGTTCTTGTTTCAAGGCCCTGATCTGTCCGCACCATCACCCTGCCGGCGATCGAAAGAGGTCTGTCAAACCATGGCGCACAAAGCATGCCTCCATACTTTTCTACGTTCAGTTCAATATAGTGGCCTGCCACCTTCATTTCCGGATGTTCCTTAATCTTAAAGCTCGGTGAATCACTGTGGCTTGCGGCAATCTGGAAATTTCCGGTAGCTCCCTCCGGAATCCGAAAACCGATCAAAGAGGAGCCATTTCTCATTACATAGTAATCCCGGCCCGCCTGCAGCTCCCATCTTTCATTTTCATACAAGCGTTCAAATCCGCTTTCTTCCAATATCTGTGCCAGCCCGTCTGCCACATGATAACAGCTTGGGTGCGCCTGAATAAACTCCATCATTTCCTGAGATATTTTCTGATCTATATCCTGCATATCCGTTCCTCCGTCATTTTCTGATTAAGATCAAAACAGATCATCCTGCATCCGGTAATGCTCCATCAGATCCATAGCCGCCCGCAGGCTTCCCGCCTGGTTAAATCCCTTCGGATAGGCAACACCATCGTCCATAGCTTTCTTTATGGTTTCCTCAAAACAGGCTTTTCCATACCTCTGGATAAATATGGCCGAAACCTTGGCAATATATTCCGTCTGTATATTGTAATAGCCCTTGCTGCATGCCGGCAGATCAAAACACTGGTAGCATCCCTCCAGCCCCCGTTGTTTGGAGCAGACCACATTCTCACACTGCCCATCCGGAAATAGGGTACCGAAGGAACAGCAGGCATAATCACTCCGGCATCCGCCACACCACTGACTCTGCAGGCAATAGGTACAATGCTGTCCACATCTTGCGATCGGATCTGTTCCCACCTTGGCACGCTGTACCAGATATTCCTTCATCTGGCGGCACCGTTCGATCCTTGCCCCCTTCGGGTCATCCCCTTCCTGGTCATCATACGAATAGCGGTGAAGCATTTCGCAGCAGAAATCCTTACATTCTCCACAAAAGTCCACTTTCTTTTTGCGGGCACAGACCGCCAGCTCACATGGTCCGTAAAA
>ERZ1026854.2370-NODE-2370-length-10773-cov-4.619612_pt1 | contig 10773 bp, 9 predicted proteins | sample MGYA00380157_ERZ1026854 | MGnify/ENA primary metagenome ERZ1026854 (study PRJEB33269, sample SAMEA4719793) | human gut metagenome | biome: human-associated habitat; feature: organic feature; material: feces | place: Cameroon | collected 2013-10 ...
GCCCTTGAAACTCACAAAAGCGGCACGGAAAACGTTATGATAAGTCTCGGAGGCAGAGGTGCGCTTCTCGTGTGCGACGAGGGAGTGTTTGCGGCGGAACCGCCGGAAACGGACGTGATATCGACGGTTGGCGCGGGAGACAGCGCAATCGCGGGGTTTGTCGCGGCTTTTTCGGAGGGGAAGAGCAAGGAGGAATGTCTGCGCTCGGCAGTTGCGTACGGAACGGCGGCTTGTCTGACGCCGGGAACGACTCCGCCGCGGACGGATGACATAAGAAGAGTGCTTGCAGAGGTAAGCACGAGAAAATTAAAATGATTTTAATGTGTCGGCAAGGCACCTTGAAATAAATAACGAAACAAAAAAATCACAGGAGGAACTCCATAATGAAGAAAATACTCGCATTGACGCTTGCCGTTATGATGCTGGCGGCTGTCCTCTGCGCGTGCGGTCCCAAGGACCCTGTCGACACGACGACCGATGGCGCAGGCACGACGACGGAAGGCACCGGCACACATGGCGGAACAGAAGTGACCACAACAAAGGGCGGCACAACGGTCGTCGAGCCGGACGCAAAGTTTGACGCCGACAACATCGTCCTTTCTTTCGGCGCACTTTCCGACGTGCACTGTCAGGACGGACAGACAATGCCCACAAGCAAATTTCTGAGCGCGCTCAATCAGCTCAAGGACTACGCCGTAAAGTCGGGCGATAAAAACGGTCTTGACGCCGTTGCAATCGCCGGCGACCTTACACAGTCCGGACGCGTGAGCGAGGCAAGAATGGTGAAGGACACATATCAGCTCGTTTTTGACGAGACGGAAGTGCCCCTCATTTTCACAACGGGTAACCACGAGGAGCTCTACGGCGGTAAGCTGCTTATGAGCGATATGCTCAGCATATTCGGCAAATCGTTCTTTGAAAGCGACCTCACGGAATACGCGACGGATTTCAAGAACGGCAGCCGTCTCTGCAAGGTCGGAGACTACTATTTCATCTTTATAAATCCGGACAGCAACGGCAAATATTATAAAGTAAACGGCGTTGCGGCGCCCTATGCCGCTTCGACAAAAGAGTGGCTTGACAACACCCTCAAGACGCTTACGGAAAAAGACCCCGGAAAATCCGTATTTCTCTTCACTCACCCGATGATTCACAACACGGTTTACGGAAGCGACCTTTACACCGCAGACAACCTCATGTGGTACACAACCGACCTTACGGACATTCTCTCCAAGTATGCGCAGGTCGTTACGTTCAGCGGTCACCTTCATTTCCCGCTCAACGACCCGAGAAGCATAATGCAGACGGACTTCACGTCCCTCGGCTGCGGCTCCGTCCGTTATATGGCAATCGAAGACGGCAATTATATTGATATGTCGAGCAAAACCGTTATGAAGGACTGCAACGAGTACTCTCAGGGACTTCTCGTTCAGGTTGACGCAAACGGCAACATAAGATTTACGCGCATGGATTTCTATAACAAGACGACCATCGGCGAGGAGTGGGAAATAAGCGCTCCGAAAGCCGACAAGTCTCATCTCCTCGCTTATCCGAAGAACCGCTCTGAAAAGAATGCGGCTCCCGTTCTCGCAGAGGACGCAATCAGCTTTGAATTCGGCACGGCGGGAAAGACAAGCGTAAACACAACGGTTAAATTCAAGTCCGCAACCGATGACGAATTCGCTCATCACTATATACTCACAATCAACCGTGTCGGTTCGCAGAAGGTGTCGACAAAGAAAGTCCTCGCCGACTTCTATCGTCACGGAGATCCCGCCGACATGAAGAAGGAATGGGAGGTTAACCTCGGCAATCTCACAATCGGCAACGAATACGAAGTGACGCTTGTCGCCGTTGACTCTTGGGGCGCGGAAAGCAATAAGGTCACGGCAAAGGTGAAAGCCGAAGGCGGCAAGCCGGCGGAAGTAAACAAGACGGAGCTTTATGTCGATATAGATTTTCCGAGCAGCGGAATGACGGATACAAAGGGTAACGTCACCGTTACAAATAACGGCGCGGAAATCGGCAAGTTTGAGGTTTCACATGCCGGCAAGAAATACACTGTAAACGCACTTCACGCAACTTCCGGCAAGCATGCAATCTGCAAATTCAATTCTCTTGCAAGCGCGTCCGATTTCAGAAAATTCGCGGAGGGCAACTTCTCCGTTGAGGCGTTCTATGTTGCAAAATCGTCGACGGGCAAGGTTCAGGGCATTGTCTGCGGTACGCAGGCAGGCGGCTGGGGACTTGCAGAGCAGGCAAGCGGTCAGCCCTACTTCATCACCGGAGGATCGGGCGGTCTGAACGGCTACAACCCGAGCGTTGTTGCAGGCGCAACTGCTTCCAGAACGGAACTTACGCACGTTGTTGCGACTTATGACTTCGCAGAGAAAAAGAGCTATATTTACATAAACGGCAAGCTTTCGGCTTCCGCTCCCATAAATGAGGGCTTCAAGGTCGGCGCGGGCAGCACCTTCAATTATTTCTGCCTCGGCGACGATATAACAGCGTCTCTTGTCGGCGGCGATTTCCCCGCAGGCGACATGATCATTGCGGACGCAAAGATCTATACCGGCGCGCTTACGGCAGAAGAAGTTTCGACGGCTTATGCAAGCGCTGTCGCAAATCTTTCAAAATAAAATTATCCGCAAAAACAGCACGGGTTTTCCCGTGCTGTTTTTTGTTTTTTCGGCGGAAACCTGTGAATTTTTCATCCAGTTTGTGTACAGAATTGACGGTTCGCCGAAAAGTATTGCCAAATTGTGAATAAGGCGATAGAATATAATTACAATTTGTAAATTTCATTTTCAGGAGGTTTTTATGATTTTCGGTTCAAAGAAACTCGGCGAGCTGTTCGAAAAGGCAAAAAATGCGGTTGCACCCGTGCTGGACGCTGTCGGAATAGGCGCTTCCATGGGCTCGTGCGAGGAGGATATTGCAAAATTCGACAATTCCGAGACAAAGCAGAATGTCGACGGTACTTCGGCTGTTTTTGAGATAAAGAAAATGGAGGTCAAAGGGAAAAATTCAGCCGATGAGCCGGAGCGTTGGGAGATTATTAACTATTACGGTCCCATTTCTCCGAAAATTATAGTTCCGAACCGTGTGGACGGGAAGGATGTGTATTCCATCGCCGCAGGGGCGTTCAAAAAGTGCGATAAGAGCACGGCTGTTTTCTGCGAGGGAATAAAAGAGATAAAATGTATCGATTTTGCGCAGGTTGTCCTTCCGGACTCGCTTGAAGATATCGACGCGATTCCAAATGTCAGAATCGGAACGGTTATAGCGCCGAAAAATGTAAAATCCGTTACAATCGGAAGTTGGAAAAAAACGGACGGCGACACTCCGGACTTTGTGAACAGGGTGATAATTCTCGGGCCTGTTGGGTATGTTCGCATAGGGCGGTTCCGCAATGTTGATCTGTTCATTGAAAACTGTGCGGAAAGCCTCAGGTTGTACACTGGAGAGCAAAGCGAATATTATAACAGATACCAGAATATGACAATAAGCGATCAGCTTCTCAAGACTCCGAGCATAAAAATAAAGTTGCCGGAAACGGGGATTTTAAAATCCTTATCTGTTGATATTCAGAATGGGGCGGTGTCCGAAATCAACCTTCCGGAGGGACTTGAAATTATCAAAGGTGATTTTGAGTGCTTCCGGAACTGTAAAAAACTCAAGTCAATATCGCTGCCGTCGACGCTCAAGGAGATTGCCAGGAGCTGTTTTAATGATTGCGACAGCATAAAAAGCATTGTTATTCCCGGCGGAATGAAAAAGGTACCGGAAATGGCATTCTCTTGCGAAGGACTGAAAAGCGTCAAAATACTCAACGGGGTCGAAGAGATAGAGAAAAGTGCGTTTGGCTATATCAAAGACCTCTGCATAGAAATCCCGCCGTCTGTGACCAAAATAGACGAAGAGGCTTTCGAAGATAATTACCAAAAGAAATGGCACAAAATAAAATTACTTATACGTTGTGTGACCGGCACGGAAGCGCACAGATTTGCCGTGCGCAATGAGTACGACTGGGAACCGATGAATCCTTGATCGGAAGGGAGGAAAAGAAATGTCTAAAGTTTCAGAGATTTGCAATTGGCTCGACGGTCTTGCCGAGCTGATAAAACGCAGGGAAGACACCAAATGGGAAAAAATAAAGCTGGATACGCCGATCAGCGAAGAAAAACTTATCAAGGAAATGCGGAGCACAGTGGCCGGCTATACAGATGAACAGCTCGACGTAAATGTTCCTGTGCCTCCGAAGCCGGAAAAGAAGGAATTCGAAGCTCCGATCGGCAGACCCGTTGAAAGAAGCGTGTCGGCGCGGAATATGATAAACTATGTTTGGATCGCACGCTCAATTTTACTTGCGGTAGTAATAATGATTGCTATAATCGGCAAAGAAACGGGCGGACTTATTGCCAGTTGGTATATTATTGGTGTTATTGTTGTTGCCGGTTTATCATTTATTCTCCGTAAATCCAAAGTCGGTGAGAACTTTAAGTTCAAGGGACTTTTTCTCGGCTTTCCGCAGATTTTCAAAATATCGAAATATAAAGAAGAAAAGCTCGCCGTCGATACATATAACAGAGACGTATATCCCAAGGAGCTTATAGAATACGAAAAGAAATATAAGGAAGCCCAGGCGGAATATGCGAAGGTGGAGCAAAAATACGAAAAGGATCTTGCCGAATACAACGCGGCATATCAGGCGCACAAGCAGGCGAGAGAGGCTGCGGAAGAAAAGTTTATGGCGGAAGCGGAGGTCGAAGCAAAGAAAACCGCCTCCGAGCTGAAGAAAGAATATGACGCAAAGGTTGCCGGGTTTAACAGAGAGCTGAAAAAGAATGACGAAGAGATCGAAGCATATCCGGAGCTCGACGACGAGATTATTTATCAGAAGGACAAATATGACTCCGGGACAATTCGGACGTTCATTGAAATCCTCGAAGCAGGTCGCGCGTCCTCGCTCAAAGAGGCAATAAACGTGTGCCTTGAGGACAGACGCAAGAGAGCAGAAGAATGGAACAGGCAGCAGGAAGCGGAAGAACGCCAGCGCGCGCTTGAAGAACAGAACAGCCTCATGAGGGAACGCAACCGTCAGGCGGAAATTCATGAAAGAGAGATGGCGCGTCAGGCGCAGATTCAGAGCGAGATAGCGGAAAAGGAAAGCGAAAGACGTGCGCGTGCGGAGGAAGAACAGACGCGTGCCGCGCAGAATCAGGCAAATGCTGCGGCAAGATTGCTTTGCTCAAAATGTAAACGGAGAGGAAGTTGCTTTAGCAGTTCCAACCCGCCGGCAAACTGCTCGAGGTACACTCCTCAATAAATCATCCCAAAGCGACATCTCCTGCAAAGCCCCCGTTTGCAGAAGACGTGATTATGCGCCCGCAAGGAAATTGCGGGCGCATTTTTTGCCGGAAAATCTGCGCATGCGCGCCGACGGAGTGCTTTTCCGAAAACAAAAAATCCGCCCGCTTTCGCGAGTGGATTTTGTTTTCCGGCTTATTCTCCGAAGCTCCATATTCCTTCGCCGGTCGTTTCGTTGAAGAACACGCCGAGCTCCACATATGACAGCTTGCCGAATTCAAAGTTGAACCAGGCGGCAATGTCGTCAAAGAAGACGGTTTCCTCCGTCGGGCCGTCATTTTCCGTAAACCGGCTGCACCCCGCGGACTTTACCAGCTTCATAACCTCATCCTTTTCCCGCAGGAATACCTTCTGCCCGAAAACCGTCATTTCGGGAGAAAAGCATTGTATCAGCGTCACGCGCATGTCTTTTTCGCGCTCAAACCAGACCATAAGCATATCCTTGTTATAAATATAGGTCTGCCCGTATATTTCATCGTCCTCGCAGACGTTTATCTTGTCCGGCATGCCGAGAGCGCTGACAACGTCCTTCGGCGTCATTCCGAAAAGAATTCCGCAAGTGCCGATACCGAATTCAAGTATCATAAATCAGTCACCTTTTTCAGAGAGTTATTTTTTCAATGGAATATTCCGCTTCTTTTTCCGTGCAGACTGCGCCGCGACACATATAAACGTCGCGGATTTCCGTGAAGAATACGTTCTCCCTGATTTTTCCGTCGACTTTTATCTTCGGCGTGCCGGAGGGGAAGACCATTGCAAGCGGCGCAAGACCGCGGTCAAAGCCTTTTCCCGTCATTTTTACGTAGCTTTCGCGCAACGTCCACAGTCGGCAGAAGGCTTCTGCGGGTGACGGGCTGAGGCTGATTGCGTCACGTTCGAGCGGAGTGAAAAATCTGTCCGCAATGGGCATGACGGTCTGCGCCTCGGCAATTTCCTCAAGGTCGGCGCCGACTTCGGTATCCGAAACGGCGCAGAGAACGTATTTCCCCGTATGCGACACGCTGAAAAACACGCCGTCACGGTTTGAAACGTACGGCTTGCCCATTTCCGTCACCTTGATTTCATAATCAAAATCGCCGAAAACCTTTTTCAGCGCGACGGGAACGATCAGTCCCGAGCCGAGAAGAAGAGCCTTCGTTTCCGGACGTTTTGCACGGTCGATACGGCTCTGCCGCTCGGCAGATACCTCCGCCTTCCTTTCGGCGAAAGCGTTTTCGTCATAATAAGCGGAGACGTCCGCATAAAAAACCTTTACAAAACTCATTTTTATCTTTCGACACGCAAAAAAGCGCGCTGTCCTCCGTCCGTTCTTTTTTGCGGCTTGCGCCGCCTATTGATACACAAAGAACATTCTAACACAGTAAATATATAAAGTCAACGCAAAAAAATGAAGAAAACTATGGACAAATGCCTCAAATGCTGATAAAATCATTAAAGCGATTGTCGCAGGAGGCAGAATTATGATAAAAGCTGTTATTTTCGATCTGGACGGCACGCTTGCATACACACTTCCGGATCTCACCGAAGGAATGAATCGCGCAAGAGCGAGATACGGGCTTCCCCCTGTGACGAGAAAGCACCTTCTTTCGTTTATAAACGGCACGACGGACCAGTTCATACGCAATTCCTTTCCGGAAGGGCAGAGCGACGAATATTACAGCAAGGCGAAAGAGATATATCTGAACGAGTACAGTCAGTGCTATCTTCACAACACAACAGCGTATGACGGTATGGCGGAGACGCTTTTGGCTCTCCGCGCGGACGGGCTCCCGCTTGCGGTGTTCACAAACAAGGATAACGACCACGCAAACGATATAGTCAAAAAGCTGTACGGAGACGACGTTTTTGAGGAGATTCTCGGCACGGGAAGATTTCCCGGCAAGCCGAGTCCGGAGGGCGCGCTTTATCTTGCGGGAAAATATGGCGTCAGTCCGTCGGAGTGCGCTTTTGTCGGCGACTCCGATGTCGATATGAAAACCGCAAAGAATGCGGGAATGGTTGCCGTCGGTGCCACATGGGGGTATCGCGAAAAAGAAATACTTATCGCCTCGGGCGCAGACGTTACAGTCGATCGTCCCTGCGATATCTACGATATAATAAAGAAAATCAAATGAAATAAAGGAGAAATTGAATATGGTAAAACTTCCTTTCAGAATTGACCTTTCGGGAAAGGTCGCCGTTGTGACGGGCGGCGGCGGAGTGCTTTGCTCCGGCTTTGCGGAAGCGCTTGCGGCTTGCGGCGCAAAGGTTGCTGTATGTGACCTCCGTCTTGAACCCGCACAGGCAGTTGCGGACAGAATAAACGCAGACGGCGGTAAGGCAATCGCTGTTGAAGCAAACGTGCTTGACAAAGAGAGCCTTCTGGCGGCAAGAGAAAAAATCAATGCGGAGCTCGGCACATGCGATATACTTCTCAACGGCGCCGGCGGCAATAATCCCAAGGGTACGACGACAAAGGAATATCTCTTTCCGGAGGATATCGACGGCGGAGAAGACCTTGTTACTTTCTTTGACCTCGACCCCAAGGGCGTTGAATTCGTTTTCAATCTCAACTTCCTCGGCACGCTTCTTCCCACACAGGTCTTTGCGCGCGATATGGCGAAAAAGACTGGCTCTGTAATTCTCAACGTTTCGTCGATGAATAGCTTCCGTCCGCTGACGAAAATCCCCGCGTATTCCGGCGCAAAGGCGGCTGTATCGAACTTCACGCAGTGGCTTGCCGTACATTTCTCGAAGGTCGGCATAAGAGTCAACGCAATCGCCCCCGGATTTTTTGTTACAAATCAGAACCGCGGTATGCTTATGAACGCCGACGGCTCGCTGACTCCGAGAAGCGAGAAAATTCTCGCACATACACCAATGGGCAGGTTTGGCGAGGTTGACGACCTGACAGGCACTCTTCTCTGGCTCTGCGATAACGGCGCATCGGGCTTTGTAAACGGCGTCGTCGTTCCGATTGACGGCGGATTTGCCGCTTATTCGGGAGTATAAAAACAATAAAAATCCCCGCTCCGGCGGGGATTTTTTTGAGATAAAAGAGAAGAGAGAAAATCGAAGAGAAGCGGTGCGCCTGCGGCGCTGGGTTATTATAGGTTGAGCGGGGCTTTTGTGCCTGCAGGAACGGGGGAGAAGCAAGAGTTTTTTGCTTCCATTGAGGGAGTGCGAATAACATAGTGGATGGGTTGACCGTCCCGTTCCGCCGCCTTTTGCGATTTGCAAAACGAGCAGGCGTTATCAAAAGGGAATTTACCGCAAACGTCGCTCGTTATGTACTTTCTTTTTTGAAAAGAAAGTACGAAAGAAAGCAATTCGGACGTTCCTTCCGAAACCTCCCTGTCGTTCAAGGCGGAACTTCTCTGCCACGTCGGCTTTACCAAAGCAAAGGCGGAAGTATTGGTTAGAATCTTAAAATGCTTTTAATTGTGCGGGGTTTTTGCGCCTGCATGGACGGGGAAAGCAAGAGGTGTTTCAAATAATTATTGGATTTTCTCTTGTCTGTACCTCCCCAAAACAAAAAACAGAGATGAAAACTCACCTCTGTTTGCTTACTATAAAATTTGTTCAAGCCAATAACTGAAGCTTCTTTTGCCTACTTTTCTTCTCGAAGAAAAGTAGGTTATTCTTCGCTTTCGCCTTTGGCGAGCTTGTTGTAAAACTCGTCAAGGTCGGCTTTGAGCTCGTCTGTGTTTTCGCAAATGCTGACCTTTTCAACCCAGAACGCCTTATAGACTCTGACAAGCATAAGCTGGGTATACGCAACGCTGCGATTGAGCTTGTCCTCTGCGTCGGCGAGAATTGCGTCGGCTCTTTCCTGTTCGGCGAGCTGCTCGTCTATGCCGCATTCTCCGCCCGCCTTTTCGGAAAATTCCTTTTCGGCGGCGGAAAGCTCTTCTTCAAGCTCCTCGTCATGTCTGATTTCATCCTCGCTTTTCGGACGTCTGACAGTGACCGTCGCGCGGCAGGCATAACCCGCTTTGTATTCGGGCTTGTGTTCTTCTCCGTCTTTGCGGGGTGAGAATTCGTAATCGTCCGATTTCTTTTCGTCGATTTCAACGTTCAGCTCATAGCCGAGGAAGGAAAAACGGTCGCGATAGCCGTCGCAGACGGCGTTTACCTCCGCGATAAGCTCGTTTTCACGGGCGGAAAGCTGTTCATCCGACATTGATTTACGTTTGATTTCCATAAGTTGCACGTCCTTTTCAAGAATTATTTACGGCTTTCTGCCGTTAAAGTACGAAAAAATGTTGAAAAATGAATTGAGTTGGTGTAGAATATAAAAAAGACAAAAAACAAAAGCGAGGATAAGTCGATGAGCGCAAGCGATATAGACAGAACAATGACCTTTTCCGTCGGAGCACAGAGCGAGGAAGATACAAAACGGATACTTACAACGGTCTATGAGGCTCTTCTTGAAAAGGGCTATAACCCGATAAACCAGATAGTCGGATATCTGCTCTCCGAAGACCCGACATATATAACGAGTTACAGAAACGCCCGCGCGCTTATCCGCAAGATAGACCGCGACGAGCTTCTCAACACAATGGTGAGAAAATATCTCGGTATCTGACCCTTTCCTTTATTATAAATCATTCTGCACCGACATTGCAAGAGTTTTTTAACCGAAAGCGGCGGCCGTGAGCAGGATGGGCAGGACTTTTTTATAAATTTTATCAAAATCACACGGCGGCAAGGGGTTTTCTCCCTTGCCGCATTCTATTGTGAAGGCGGGAATTCCGAGCTTTGATATGACCCAGTCCTTATATCCGCCGTATGACGCGATACCGCTCGGCTTTGACACTGAGTAACCCGAAACGCGCGAAAAACATTCGGCAAGCATGAGCGAGCCGCGAGGACAGTCGCCGAGGTAATCATAATAGATTTCCTCGCCCTGCGTGTGCAGCGCGACAGCCGTTTTAAGTCGCGACGAAAGAAAGCGGGTGAGATTGCAGAGAGCCTGCGTTTCCGGCTCGCTTTCGGGATACTGACCGCCGAAACGCGTCGGGCCTCCCGAATAAATTCCCGCTTTTCTTTCAAGAACGCGACATTCGGCAAATCCGGCGTCATAATTGTGATTAAGGTCGACGCCGCGCGCGTTTGCCTGCCAATGGGTAAAATCGCGTCCGGAAGGGTTCATGGAAATCAGCCGCGGATAAAGAACGTGATCGCGGGGAAAGGCGCCTTGCTGAATATCAATCCCATCCGGATTTATCACGGGGATGACGAAAATTTTCCGCCTTGAAAATATGTGCTTTGCGTCAAAGCCCGCGAGGAATATTCCGTCGCGGATGGATTTTGCGCAGTCGCGCAGGAATCTGACGCAAACGAGGGCGGTTATGTGCTCCGAGCCGTGATGCTGTCTCTTATACACATCTCCGAGCCCACGAGACGTAGAGGAATCTCGTA
>ERZ1026854.2372-NODE-2372-length-10768-cov-10.542798_pt1 | contig 10768 bp, 10 predicted proteins | sample MGYA00380157_ERZ1026854 | MGnify/ENA primary metagenome ERZ1026854 (study PRJEB33269, sample SAMEA4719793) | human gut metagenome | biome: human-associated habitat; feature: organic feature; material: feces | place: Cameroon | collected 2013-10 ...
AGTTTTTTAAAGAATTTTCTGCAAAATTATAAACAGTCAATTTGAATACTTTTTCTTTTTCTTTTTTCAAATCAACTGTGATTTTTGGTTTTATTTCGGCATTTCGTGTTTCTTTTTCTTTTTTGTTAGTCAAATAAAATGTAACAAATGAGCCGAATATACCAAATGTAGTAGCAAAATAAGATAACACATCACCGGAATCTAATGGCGGGGTGCGGAAATAAATTTTTTTATAAATAATTGATAATATAACAGGAAATATAATAAATATTACAACTGATAAAATCACTATCCTAAATTTGCTTAAAAATCGCTTAAGCTTATGAAATTCGCCACACATATTTAATCATCCCCTTTTGATTTCAAATCCGGCTTACAAGTCTTACAATAAGTCAGTTTATGTTCACTTTCCGCCTCAGCTTCATCAATCGTATAATAAAATTTAATTTGCTGTTTGGGCAATTTTCTTATATGGTAGCAATCTTTAAAATGAAGTTTATTAGACTTTATATTTAAAACAAATCGTGCAACACTCATATTACCTCACCCCCATTCACAAGTTACAATTACAACATACGATGTATTTTAAATTTATAATACATCATTTGTTGTATTTTGTCAACGAGATTACATATGATATGTAATAATATAGGCAAGGGGTGATGACATGGGATATTATCCAAGGCTTCGAGATTTGCGGGAAGATGCAGACTTGACGCAGGAAGAGCTTGTAAAGCTGCTTAAAATGCACAAAACTACCTATACAAATTACGAGCAAGGCAAGCGAGAGCCGCCTTTTGAATTGATAATAAAATTAGCTAAATTTTACGATGTTTCAATAGATTACATTGCAGGATTGAGCGAAGATACAAGCATAAAAAAATAGACACTGAGTGATTTTGAAAAATCATCGGTGTCTATTTTATTTTTTATAAAATAGCGTATTTGATAAAAATAAAGAGGCGACCAATGGTCGCCCCTACGACTTCCCCACCAAATCTGTGATTTGTCGGGGTCCCCGATTGGAAATTTCGATTTTGAAATTCCTCGTTTGAAATTATTTCTTTTTTCTTGCAGCTTTACGCTTTGCAAGTTCAGCTTCAAGTTCCTTACGCTTACGCTCATTTTCAAGTTCTTTAGCCTTTTCTTCAGCTTCAGCTCTTGCTTTAGCTTCATCATACTGAGCGGCAATTTCATCAAGATGCTGGAAGTTTTCGTATTGAGCGAGAACTTTTTTAGCATCAACATAAGGTTTAGCAGCACGGTTAAACTGAGCGTGCTTATCCATTTCAGCCTTAGAAAGATTACGAACTTCTTTACGCTCATCAGAATACTTTTTAATTTCTGCCTTAAGTCTTTTAACTTCGTCAGCATCCTTATCTTTCTTAGCTACATGGCTAAGCTTTGCAAGTTCGGCGATTTTATCATCAAGGCTGTCTTCTTGCGCAAAGTAATCATCAATTACAGCAAAATCAAGTTCACGAAGTTCGTTAACAGAACCGAAGTATTTATTATATGCCTTAACAGCAGATACCTTTGAACGAGCAAGTTCGATAAAGAATTTTCTTTCTTCTTTTTCTTCAAGGTTAGATTTCGGCAAAGCCTTAGCTGATTTAAGTTCACCCTTAGCTTCTGCAAGGGATGCATTTTTAATTCCATCAAGTCCGGCATCAAGTACATTTTGGTATACTTCAACTTTCTTCTTACCAAGCTCTGTATCAAACTTATTAAGTTCATCTACAACAAACTTTGAAATTTCAATTTCCTCATTAAAATCTACATCTGCTTTATAAGCCTTTTTTGCTTCTTTACGAGCATTTTTATCAGAAATGCCCTTATAACTTGATTTATCAAGTTTTTTAGGTGTTGCAACTGCCATTTCTTTAGCGTTATTAACAAGGTCAATCATTTCTACAATATCCTTGTCCTTCATAGCATTGTTGCCATAGTCTTCAAACACGGCACGAACTTTAAGAACGCGAACATATGATTTTTGCTTTCTTTCTGTCAAATCATAGAAGAAGAAAGGAATAACATTAAGTGTAGCACCGACAGCGGCAACAATAACTAAAACACGAAGAAGCGGAAGCAAAATATTATTAACATCATAAAGTGCGGATGATGGATTAACAAAGTTATTTTGACCGTTTGCAAGTTGGTCTGTAAGCATTTGGGAAAGTGTTTGCTTAGCACCCGGAAGAACCCTTGACATCAAACCGGTATCACTTGTTACTTTTTCTGCAATTTTAGCTGTCATACCGTATTTTTCTTGAAGAGCCGGCAATACACCTGCTGTAATAAGAGTGATAATACCGCCAATTGTAGCAACTGCTGCAAACATACCGTCAATACGCTCACCGGTTTTATATTGCTGATAATCACGAATATCTGCCTGAATTGAAGGGTTGAGAATATGAGCAAACGCACCTACAACAGCATTAAGATACAAACATGCCATTACTGCCCAAATTACATAATTTTTAATATTACCGTCTGCTCCGGCAGTGCCGAGGAAGAAAGGATACATACATAAAATAAATATTATATTGAAAAGATTTGTAACTATTTGAACATTTTTCTTACCCCATTTTCTGATGCAGAAAGGAGCAAGAAGCATACCCCAAAGCGAAGCGTTACCATAAACAGTAGTAATAATTACATATGTACCCTGTGAGCAAGCACCGCCATAGTTACAAAGCCAATAAAGAATGTTAGCATACGCTGTTTCAAGGAAACCGATCCAAGTTGCAAGAGAAATAATCCAAAAATACTTATTTTTTGCTACTTCGCGGAAAGCGTCACTAAACTTAATTTGCACAACATGAGTCTTTGCCTGAATAATTTTTTCTTGTGTGTTAGCATAAACGACAAATACAAGAAGTGTACCGATTACACCGATTACAGGAAAAGCAATTCTATAAACCTTAATATCCGTTTGGTTAGTTCCGATAATTGCAGCAATTGCAGGAATAATAATATTGTAAACAGTTGGACCAAATGAATAAATAATACTCTTAATTGATGCTACATCTGCTCTTTCCTGTGAGTTAGGAGAAAGAACATGAATAAGATTTTCGTAAGCATCATAGAAGAAATAATAGAAAAACTGAAGTGCAAGGTTAAACAAAAGAACTACTGCACACTTTGCAACATATTCAGCATTTTTGCCGAAGATTTGACCGTCACCTACAAGAAGATGAAGCTTATCATACGGGAACCAAACCATTGCAACAAAAATTACTGCGCAAGGAATACCCATTCTAAGCAAGTAAGGCCTATATTTACCGGCTTTATTACGCGTATTATCAACTATGTTAGCACGAACACCCGTTAATGGAATACCTGCCAATACACCGATAACATACATAATATACATATCGGTAAGACCTATACCGATAGTTCCTGAAAGGAACACATTTGTAGCACCTAAAATACAAGGAATACTCATGCATACGATAAGATATGCACCGATTCCGCCGAAAGCATAGGCGCCGATTTCTTTAAAGGACATATACCTGCCCTTTGGCGGCTCTTTCCAATAGTATTTCACATTGTCAACAAGAGTCGTCACTTTTTGTTTGAGTGAAGCATTTTCTGCCATACTTATCCCCCTTAGTTAAATCATAAGCATTATGATAACATATTTTTATTGCAATTACAACAAAAAAGATACAATTTCTTGTATCCTTTTTATCGAATATATCAAATTGTAGTATAAAAAGTGAATTTAGTCCAAATTGAATTCAAATGTATCATTGCCTTTTATTTCGGCAATAACTTTTGATGATTTAATTTGATAAGATGTGGAAGAAGCAAGTTTTGAATAAGTATCATCTTCAATAACATCGGCAGATGTATTATCGGTAAACATAAATCCGTTACCCATCTGCGCCCTGGCGGTATTCATTGCAAAATATTTTAATGCCTTGCCGGAATTATCTTCAATTTCAGATGTAACATCAAAGAAATATTTTTGGCCGTTAAATTCAGCCATTGAAATCATTTTAGCTATCGAATTAGTTTCAAGGTTAATAAGATGTGAAGCTTTAATATCATTTTGAAGAAGCAAATATTCAAAAAGGCCGCTTAAAGTTGAATTCATACCCTTCTTTTGCAAAACGGTATCAAATACGGTAGTAACCGAATTATCGACTGTAAAATTTTTGGTAATATATGAATAAACATTAAGTAAATATTCATTTTTGCTGACTTTGCCGAAGCCGCATTTAATCATAATTTTTGAAATTTCATTATTAAATTCTTTAAGTTTGGCAGTTTGAGTTTCCTTATCGTTTGCATAAGTGATTTTAACACCGGAATTATCATCAAGAAAATCAATTCCGTCAACAAGAATGTACTGCGGGAACGAAGTATAAAAAAGCCTGTTAACATCATCCGTTAATGAAACATTATATTTAACTTCACTTTCGTAATTAAGAACCGCATTACAAAGCTTTTCATATGCTTTTATTGATGATTCGTCAAGTGAAGCATAATGTGCATCTGTCGTAATTTTTATTTGAACATTATCAGCTTCAACAGACTCGTCTGTTTTATTAGAAGAATCTGCATTACTGCAAGCAGCAAAAATCGAACAAAACAAAGCTGCACACAAAATAAGAGATATGGTTTTTTTCATTCAAGTACACCTACTTTTTTAATTGTTTAAGTTTATCTTCACTTTGTAAAAAGAATTGCTTATATGCATTGCAATAATCACTGCTTTCACGGTTGCGCTTGCATCCGCCACCGCGGCACAAATAAAAATATTTGCAATCCTTACATTTTTCATTGAGTTTGAATGAGCTTTTTATAAACTCAACACATTTAGGGCTTTGATACATTTCACTAAATGATAATGTATTTATATTATCAAGATACCATTCATCAGTGCAGTAAAAATCACAAGGGTAAACACTTCCGTCCCCTTCAACAACAAATTGATTGGAGCAAAAGCCGTTCATACCGCACTGCTCGGCATTATTACCGTTTGCAAGAGATATGTAATTATCAAATGTGCGAACAGAAACAAAATCTCCGCGCAGATAATCATTATAGTAAATATTAAAACCTTTAGTTAAAAAGAAAGCATAATCATCACTACTCATATACATATCATTATCACTTTCATCACCAAAGGGTTTAAGGCCTACTATAAACTGAATATACTTTAAATCATTTGATTTAAAAAATCTATAAGCTTTTCTGAAATTCAAAGCTGTATTTTTGGTTAAAACCGAAAGAACATTAAAAGTAACATTATGCTTTTTTAATATTTCAATGCCTTTTAAAATATCATCAAACGAATTTTTACCGTTAGGATAAATACGATATTTATTTAGCTCAAAATCACCGTCAAGCGAAACGCCGATTAGAAAATTATTATTTTTAAAAAAAGCGGCATATTCATCAGTGATAAGCGTACCGTTAGTCTGCAGGCAATAATGAATATTACTGCCTTTTTTATTCACGCTTTTTGCGTATGAAACAAAATTTTTATAAAAATCAAGTGAACACAAAAGCGGCTCACCGCCCTGAAATGTAAAAAATACATCTGTACCTTTCGCAAAATCAAGTGCGCTGTCAATAACTCTTCGGGCTGTATTTTCACTCATAAACCCTTTTGAGAAATCATCCCTTTTGGAAGAAAGGGAATGATAAAAACAATATTCACAAGCAAGATTACAATTACTTGATGCCGGTTTAAGCATAACCGAAATCGGCATTAAATCACCTTCTAACGCTATTTAGTATATAACAAAAAAAGTGATTAGACAAGAGTTATTTACCGTTATCACGATAAAAAGCAGAATATTTACAATTTAGAAATTTATTACCTTTAACTTCAATATTTTTAAAATTAACGGCTGATATGGCGCAATCGGTTATATTTTCAAAGGTGCAATTTAAAATTTTTATATTCGTTTGATAAAGATTTTTAAAATAATTATGCGTTCCCACTCCCCTATATACATTTTTAAAAACGCAGTTTTCAATGGTTATATTATCGTTCATAGTATTATCATAAGAAGTAAAGCCGAAAAAATGAACACGGTCAAGAATATCAATTTGAACAGCTTCCGAGGAATTGACATTCAGATTTGAGAGCTGACCGTTAAAAACGCAATTGTAAAAAGTTACATTTTGGCAAGACGCAAGTTCAGCGTGGTGGGAATAATAATTATTGAGAAAAGTTACATTTTCGATTTTAACATTATTTGAATGACAAAGGCGTAAAATGCACGATTTATTACGGTTAAAATTGCCGTCAAGAGTTCCGTTTTTGATTATACACCGGGTAAGTGAAGAATATTTTGGATACTCCTTATTTTCAGGGGATTTAAAAATATTGCCGCGTTCGTAATTAGCATTTTTTATAAACGATTTATTCAAATCAATTGTAGTATAGCTTGAAAGGTGTAATGTTTTTTTTACATTATAAACGCCTTTTGAAATTTTTATGGTTAAAAAATTATATTTATTTGCATTATTTTCAGTATATTCAAGTGCGCGGGAAAGCGCTGTTGTTATATCAGAAGTGGAATAATAGCTTTTAAGTACATTTTTATTTTCGTTAATCACGCACACACTGCATATTGTAAAACCGTATGAAAAGAAAATGCAGGAAGCAAAAATAATACACATTAAAAGCGAAGTTAATTTGTTTTTCAAGCTATCCCCTCCTAAATTTCCATATTATTTTTAGAGGAAATCAAGAATAAATACAAGACAGCTTTTGGTATAATTGACATTAAGATTATATAATGTTATAATTATTTATCTTTTACTTATAGGAAGTAGATATTTTGAAAAACTATTCTATATCTTTACCGAGTTATTCAATCGGCGATAATGTATATGACAAAATATGTGAAATCTGCCTGCCTTTCGGCAAAAAAGCAATATGCATCGGCGGTAAAACTGCAATAAGCAAGGTTAAAGATTTGATAATTGAAGCCTGCTGCGGCAGTGAGCTTAAGATACTTGACTTTTTATGGTATGGCGGTGACGCCACATATGAAAATGTGAAAAAGCTGGAAGAAAACGAACTTGTTAAAGAAGCAGATATTATTTTTGGCATAGGCGGCGGAAAAGCGCTTGACACTGCAAAAGCACTTGCTTTTAAAACCGGCAAAAATATTTTTACTTTTCCTACCATTGCATCAAACTGTGCCGGCACAACCGCAGTTTCAATAATGTATAATGATGACGGAAGTTTTAAAGAGCCGTTTTTCTTTACGGCTGCGCCAAGGCATTGCTTTATTTACACACCGGTTATTGCAAAATCACCTGCAAGGTTTATGTGGGCAGGTATCGGCGATACATATGCAAAGTATTTTGAAGCCGAGATGAGCAGCCGAGGTGAAGATTTGGTACATTACCACGCACTCGGTGTTACAACATCGCAAATGTGTTTGACTCCCCTGCTTAAATACGGGAAGAAAGCACTTGAAGATTTTAAATCAGGCACAGCAAGCTTTGAAGTTGAGCAAGTTGTATTAGACATAGTTGTCACAACCGGCATTGCATCAATATTATTAACAGCGGAGCATATAATCGACTATAACACAGGGCTTGCACACGCTGTATTTTATGCGCTTACATCTTATCCACACATTGAAGAAAACCATTTGCACGGTGAAGTTGTCGGCTTCGGAATACTTATTTTACTGCTTGTTGACGAAAATGAAAAAATGTTTAAAACAATGTTTGATTTCAACCGTTCAATTTCACTTCCAACCTGCTTAAAAGATATTGAAATGAGCGAAAGCGATTTAGATAAGCTTGTACCAATGGTGTGCGCTATGAAAGACATTGACCACAACCCTTACAAAATCACCGAGGAAATGGTATTAAAAGCTTTTAAAAAGCTTGAAGAATATAACAAAAACAACTAATAAGAAAGAGGTAACATTATGAAAAAAACAATCAAAAAGGTTTTAGCTGTTATTTTTGCAATTGCTGTTGCAGCAGCTTGCTTTGCCGGATGTTCAAAATCGGACAGCGGCAGTAAAGAAGATTCTAAAACCGCAAAATTCGGAATTGTAGTTCAAACAGGTGCAAACGGTGCATTTGTTGATATGAAAGACGGAATCATTGAAGAAATGAAGAAAAACGGATATGAAAATGCAGAATTTGATTATAAAGACGCACAGGGAGATTCAACCACTCTTACAACTATAATCAACTCTATGGATGACGGAAGTTATGATGCTATTTTCACAATCGGCACAGCTTGCACACAAACACTTGTAAACTTAGCTTCTGACACACCTTGCTTCTTCTGTGCAGTCAGCGCACCGGTTGAGGCTAAAGTAATTACCGATATGGCTGCACCTGACAAAAATGCAACAGGCACATCAAACGCTATCCCTGTTTCAGATATTATTGATATGGGATATAAAATTACACCTGATGTAAAAAAATGGGGCTTTATTTATTCAACATCACAAATCAATGCTGTAAACACAGTTGAATCAGCACAAAAGTATCTTGATGAAAAAGGTGTTAAATACGAAAGTGCAACAGTTGAAACATCGGCAGATGTAAAAGCATCAACAGAAACACTTATCAAAAAGGGCTGTGATGTAATATTTGTACCTAATGATGCAATTGTACAAGACGGTGTATCTGCACTTGCACAGGTATGCAACGAAGCTAAAATACCTACTTACTGCTCATCAGCTACAACAGTTAACAGTGGCTGCCTTGCTACCCTTGCAATTGACGATAAGGGAATAGGCGCTAAAACAGCAGATAAGTGCATTGAATATATGAAAGGCACTAAAATTGAAGAAATCCCTGCCGAAGTTGTAGGAATCGACTACTGCACATTTAACTGCGGCACAGCCGATATGCTTGGTGTAAACACACCTGATAAAGATACAATCGGCTATGAAATTCAATTAGTTAACGAATAATAATCATTACAAACTATTAAGGACACATTATGCAGGTTTATATTACAGCTGTCGAGGAGGGTTTTCTTTACGGTCTGCTCGCACTCGGCATATACATTTCACTCAGAATTTTAGACATACCTGACCTTACAACCGAGGGTTCATTCGGCTTTGGCTCGGCAGTTGCCGCAGTTGTTGCAAGCAAAGGTTTAAGTATTACAAGCTTTATTGCGGCATTTTTTGCCGGTGTGCTTGCCGGAATTGTTACAGGTCTTTTGCAAACCAAGCTAAAAGTTCATCCTGTTTTGGCAGGTATTATAACAATGAGCGGCCTTTACTCAATAAATTTGATGGTTAGGGGTTCATCCAACCTCAACTTTAACGATAATTCGGCTTTCACCAAATTTTTCAAAGCAGTCGGTATCAGCGGTGCTGATAAAAAAATTGCAGGTCTTATTATAGGTGCGGTTGTTTGTATTCTGGTTTTAATACTTCTTATCTTATTTTTCAGAACTCATCTCGGCCTTTGCATAAGAGCTACGGGTGATAATCCCGATATGGTAAGGGCATCATCAATCAATGTTGATTTTTCGCTCATATTCGGTTTGGCACTTGCAAACGGACTTATCGCTCTTTCAGGTGCGCTGATTTCACATTATTTGGGACTCAGTGACCAAAGCTTTTCTAACGGAACACTTATTTACGGACTTGCGGCAGTAATAATCGGTGAAGCAATTTTCGGTAAAAGAAATGTTGCTCTCGGTTTAACAAGCGCTGTTGTCGGCTCTGTAATTTACAAAATAATTGTAGCATTTGTTATAGATGTATCACTCTTTGGCAAAAACAGTGAAAATCTTATGAAGCTTACTTGTGCTATTATTGTTGCCATTACATTGGTAGTACCTGAAATTAAGCATAAGTTTGAAAATGCAAAAAGTAAAAAGGAGGCAAGAAAAAATGCTTGAAATTAAAAATGTCTCCAAAACATTTGCTAAAGATACGGTAAATGAGCATAAAGCTTTAAACAACATTAACCTCACACTTAATGACGGTGAATTTGTTACAATAGTAGGTTCAAACGGAGCAGGAAAATCCACACTGTTCAATATGATATGCGGTACTTTTGAACAGGACAGCGGAAGCATTATACTTGACGGAAAAGATATTTCATTTATGCCTGAACATAAAAGAGCAAGACTTGTAGGCAGAGTTTTTCAAGACCCGATGAAAGGCACTGCACCTAATATGACTATTGAAGAAAACCTTGCTCTTGCATATTCGCGTGCAGGTTCAAGTTTCTTTTCACAAGCTATCGGGAAAAAGAAAAGAGAATATTTTCAAGAGCATCTTGCACGATTTGATATGGGACTTGAAGACAGAATGAAAACTAAAATCGGTCTTCTTTCCGGCGGGCAAAGACAGGTTGTTACACTTTTAATGTGTACAATTGTTACACCAAAGCTTCTTTTACTTGATGAACACACAGCGGCACTTGACCCTGTTACAGCTGACAAAGTTATGAAAATCACCAATAATATTGTGAAAGAGAACAATATTACAACTATGATGATTACTCATAACATGTCGCAAGCACTTGTTACCGGCACAAGAACAATAATGATGGATTCAGGCGAAATCATAATTGACCTTGACAGCGAAACTAGAAAAGAAATGAATGTATCAGACTTGTTAAAGCTTTATCGTGAAAGAGAAATGAAAGATTTTGATAACGACAGAATGCTTTTACAAAAAGATTGACTAAAAACGCAATGTAAGTTAATGTGCTTACATTGCGTTTTTGTTAATTATTTTACTTCTATTTATTAAATATTCATTAAATAAATAAAAAAATATAGAAATCAATATAT
>ERZ1026854.2374-NODE-2374-length-10768-cov-4.218146_pt1 | contig 10768 bp, 9 predicted proteins | sample MGYA00380157_ERZ1026854 | MGnify/ENA primary metagenome ERZ1026854 (study PRJEB33269, sample SAMEA4719793) | human gut metagenome | biome: human-associated habitat; feature: organic feature; material: feces | place: Cameroon | collected 2013-10 ...
GGGAAATCTTTGCCGGAAGCCGGGAGCTGGAGGAGCACCGGCTGGCCGTGCCGGCAGCAGTAAAGGTTGCAATGCTGCTCCGGGAGAAGGGGATTTCTTTGCCGGAGGATATTCTGGATCAGAAGGAGCTTGTGGACGCATTGGAAAAATTGTGGATCTAACGATAGAAAGGTGAATGAATATGTCGATTCGGCTGGAAAATGTGAATTACATTTACGGAGAGGGATCCGGGCAGGAAAAATGGGCATTAAAAAATATAAATCTGACGCTTCATGATAATGAGTTTGTGGGGATTGTTGGTCATACGGGTTCCGGAAAGTCTACTTTAACACAGCTGTTAAACGGTCTGGAAAAACCGTCGTCCGGTCAGATCTTTTACAATGAGCAGGATATCCAGGGAGAAGGTTTTTCTAAAAAGGAGCTTCGCCAGAAGGTAGGACTTGTTTTTCAGTATCCGGAGCATCAGCTGTTTGAGGTTTCCGTGATCAAGGATGTGGAATTTGGACCGAGCAATCTGGGACTGAACAATCTGGAGATCGAGAAGCGTTCCTTTGATGCCCTGAAGCAGGTAGGGATCAGTGATGATCTGCTGGATGTGGCCCCCTTTGCTCTTTCCGGAGGACAGAAAAGACGTGTGGCCATCGCCGGTGTTCTTGCCATGCAGCCGGAGGTGCTGATTCTGGACGAACCCACAGCGGGACTTGATCCGGCGGGGCGGACAGAGATTCTGGAACTGCTGCAAAAGCTTCATCGGGAAAGAAATATTGCGGTAATATTAGTTTCTCACAGTATGGATGATGTAGCGCGTTATGCGGAGCGCATTCTGGTGATGAACCAGGGAGAGCTTGTACTGGACGGAGCACCGGAAAAGGTATTCCGTTATCGGAAGGAGCTCCGGGAGATTGGTCTGGATGTGCCACAGTCTGCCAATATATTATATGAACTGCGGGACAGAGGCATGGATCTTGATGTCAATGGGATCACACCGGAGCAGGCAGCACAAAACATTGCAGATTATTTGAGGAGGCAGTCATGATCAGAGATATCACCATAGGTCAGTATTATCAGGGGGAATCCCTGATCCATAAGCTGGATCCGAGAATGAAGGTCGTGGGGGTGCTGGTTTATCTTATTTCCCTGTTCTGCTTTCGTTATGTTATAGGTTTTCTGGTGGCAGGACTGTTTTTTGTGCTGGTGCTGAAGTTGTCCGGAGTGCCGTTTCGTTATGTGATCAAGGGACTGAAGCCGATTTTATTTCTGCTGCTCTTTACTGCGGCGTTAAACCTTTTGTGGACACCCGGAGAAACCATATGGCGGTTTGGTATATTGAATCTCACCAAAGAGGGTATTTATAAATGTATTTTTATGGCACTGCGTCTGATCTTGCTGATCATTGGATCTTCTATGCTGACGCTGACGACCACTCCGAATCAGTTAACCGATGCTATGGAACATCTGCTGGGACCGTTAAAGCGTTTTGGGGCACCGGTACATGAGGTTGCCATGATGATGAGCATTGCCCTGCGCTTTATTCCAATCCTGCTGGAGGAAACGGACAAGATTATGAAAGCACAGATGTCCAGAGGTGCTGATTTTGAGTCGGGAAATCTGATGCACCGGCTGCATAATATGATTCCGCTTCTGGTGCCGTTATTTGTATCTGCGACACGGCGCGCCAACGAGCTGGCCTATGCCATGGACGCCCGTTGTTATAACGGCGGTGGCGGAAGGACGAAGATGAAGCCGCTCAAGTACCATAGCAGAGACTATAAGGGGTATGGTGTGCTGGCGGTTTATCTGGTGCTGCTTGTTGTGGTGACGAGGGTTGTGGCAATCTAGTATAGACAGATCAGGAGGATGGATCAGATGGCGTCAGAGAATTCGGACAAAATGACATCAGAGTTGCATACAACCCGCAGGATTCTTCTGCGGGTTGCTTATGATGGAACAAATTATCATGGCTGGCAGGTACAGCCCAATGCAAAGACCATAGAAGGAGAATTAAACCGTGTTTTAACACAGCTTACCGGAGAGGAGATACAGGTGACCGGTGCCAGCCGGACCGATGCAGGCGTCCATGCACTGGGCAATGTGGCGGTTTTTGATACGGCATCAAAGATTCCGGCGGAGAAGTTTTCCTACGCACTGAATCAGCGGCTGCCGGAGGATATCGTGATCCAGTCCTCTTTACAGGTGGCAGATGATTTTCATCCGAGACACGGTGATTGCCGCAAAACATATGAATATGATATATTAAATCGTACGTTTCCTTTGCCTGCTTACCGGAATACGGCATATTTCCTGTATGGGGATCTGGACCTGGATGCGATGCGAAAGGCCTGTCAGGCATTTCTTGGAGAGCATGATTTTGCTTCCTTCTGTGCGGCGGGAGCACAGGTGCAGACTACGGTGCGGACAATCTACAGTCTGGAAGTGCTGGAGCGGCCGCTGGCGGGAACCGGAGGAGGCAATAAGCCGGCGTCCGTGGTGACCGGGGCAGATTCAATCTGCCAGCCGCCGGAAACTACAGCCGGTGAGCTGTCACAGCCGGAAACAGCAGCTGCAGGGCAGTCACTACGGTCACCGGAACGCCTTCTGACCATCCGTGTCCGGGGAAACGGTTTTCTTTATAATATGGTGCGGATCATTGCAGGAACTTTGGTGGAGGTTGGCAGAGGCCATATCCGGCCGGAGGAGGTCGAGGGGATCATTGCTGCCTGTGACCGGGCAAAGGCAGGTCCGACAGCACCGGCCAGGGGTCTCAGACTGGTAGAGATTAAATACGATTAATATCAATGATAAATATCGCGAAAACTGTTATTCTGCATTTATAATGCGAGGTGATAGCTTTCGCGATTGTCAGTTTTTAACAGGGTTTGCGGGGAAATAGGAGTTGCCTATAATATAAGGAGTGTGCTATACTTAAATGAGTTATGTAAATTGGTAGTAGAAGGGTTTTAGAGAGAATGGACAAGTTAAAAGAATTGTATGCGTATAGACAGATGTTGATTTCTCTGGTCAAAAAGGATCTGCGTGGAAGATATAAGGCATCTGTTTTAGGCTTTTTCTGGACATTTATTAATCCGTTGTTACAGCTGCTTGTATATACGGTAGTATTTTCTGTTGTAATGCGTGCCGGCATCGAGAAGTTTTACATTTTCGTATTTGTTGCGCTGGTGCCGTGGATCTTTTTCAGTTCTTCCCTGACCGGGGGAGCCAATATTATCGTAATGAATCAGGATATGATCCAGAAGATATATTTTCCGAGGATCATACTTCCGATTTCCTACGTTACGAGCTGTTTTGTGAATATGCTGTTCAGCTTTATTGTTATCTTTGCGGTTTTATTCGTGACAGGATATGGATTTAATTTTGTAGCATGTTTATTTTTGCCGCTGATCATGATCATAGAATATATTTTCGCATTGGGTCTGGCACTGATCACTTCGGCATGCACCGTGTATCTGAGAGACTTGGAGCACATTCTGGGCATTGTATCCATGGCGTGGATGTATATGTCGCCGGTGGTATATCCTCTGTCTTTTATTCCGAAGGAGTTACAGTCCATTTTTCAGTTAAATCCGATGGCACCGATCATCACGGCGTATCGCGATATCCTGTATTATAAGCAGATTCCGCAGATGCAGACGCTTCTTCTGGCGACTGTGACAGGCGTTGTATTCGTCTGTGTGGGCTGTTTTGTATTTGAACGGCTGCAGAGAGGCTTCGTGGAAGAATTATAAGAAAGGCATGACGGTGATATGAAGAACGAAAATTCAATCGAGCTGGTGAATGTAAAAAAGAAGTTCAAGATATATGCAGATAAAGGCAACAGCATGAAGGACAAAATGCTGTTCTGGAAGCGCAATCGGTATGAGGATCACTGGGTGCTGGATGATATCAGCTTTTCCATTCAGAAGGGGGAAGCGGTAGGACTGATCGGCAGAAACGGCTGTGGCAAGAGTACCACCCTGAAGCTGATCAACAAGATCATGTATCCCACGGACGGAAAGGTGAAGGTCAACGGAAGAGTCTCCAGTCTGCTGGAGCTTGGAGCAGGCTTTCATCCGGATATGACCGGCAGGGAAAATATCTATACCAATGCTTCTATTTTTGGAATGACCAAAAAAGAGATTGATGAGAAGATCGATGATATTATTGCATTTTCTGAGCTGGATGAATATATTGACAACCCGGTGCGGACTTATTCCTCCGGAATGTATATGCGGCTGGGATTTTCCGTTGCGATCAATGTAAGAGCCGACATACTTCTGATTGATGAGATATTGGCTGTTGGGGATATGAGCTTTCAGAAAAAATGCTTTAAACGCCTCAAAGAAATTAAAAATGCAGGTACTACGATCGTGATCGTTTCCCACGCGCTGGGACAGATCGAGCAGATCTGTGACCGCTGTATCTGGATTGATTATGGCAAGATCCGCAGGATCGGAAAGCCGATGGAGGTTCATGCCGAGTATCTGAAAGAGCTGGAAAAGCGGTCACAGCAGAGAATGCAGGCGTTAAATGGAGAGACGGGGACAGAGAATGACCAGAATACATTCTGCGGCCGGGAAGTGATCCGTTCCGGTTCCGGAAAGTTATTCTTTACCGGTGTGACGCTGTATGACCGGAATAACCAGCCGGAGAGTGTATTTGAGACCGGTGATTATATGAGAGCCGAGTATACATTTTCGGCAGCAGAGGAGATCCATAAGGCAGAATTTGCGGTCCGGATCTATGGAGATGACGATACCCATTATTATGGCAGTACCAGTCTGATCGAGAACAGCTGCACAGAGGAGATTCAGGGAAAAAGTAAATTTATCATAGAATTTGAGAAGATCGAATTATTAGAAGGCGATTTTATGCTGGATGTGGATGCGTTAGATGAAAATGGTGAGGTACTTGACCGAATTCACGACACGATCCGTTTTTGTGTACAGAATACCACGGGCAAAACGGGAATCTGCAATATGAATTCAAAATGGAAACTGGAGTGAGAAAATGAGAAATAACGAAGAACTGTCGAAGATCCATATTTATCTGAGAAAAAGCAGATTGTTTTATATTCCGAGAAAGTGCTATGCCATTATGCTGGGGATCCGCAAGCATGGATTCAAGGCACAGATGAGATGGGTGCATGGGAGGATCTGCGACAAGATTGCACAGAAGCAGTATTATAAATGTCTGCAGATCACCCCGGAGGAACGGCAGCGTCAAAGGGAACAGAAGTACACGACAGCTACATGCTTTAGTATTCTGGTGCCATTATATAATACCCCGGAGAAGTTCTTAAGGGAAATGATCGAATCGGTACAGCAGCAGACCTACGGCAGCTGGGAGCTGTGTCTTGCGGATGGAAGTGATGCAGAACATTCCGAGGTAGGGGAGATTGTAAAGGAGTACCGTCAGAAGGATCCCAGGGTAAAGTATCAGCAGCTTGAGAAAAACGGCGGCATCTCAGAAAATACCAATGCCTGTGTTGCTATGGCAGCGGGAGATTATGTGGTGCTGTTTGATCATGATGATCTGCTTCACGAGAGTGCTTTATATGAGCTGAAGCAGGCAGTCGATCAGGGAGCTGACTTTATCTATACGGATGAGGCGGTTTTTTCAAAAAATCCAAAGAAGCCGGACAGCTATCATTTCAAACAGGATTTTGCGCCGGATGATTTACGGTCCAACAACTATATCTGCCATATTACATGCTTTGCAAGAACGCTGTTAGATCAGATTGATGGAATGTTTCGTACAGAATACGACGGCAGTCAGGACTTTGATCTTGTGCTCCGTTTAACCGAAAAAGCGGCAAAGATCGTGCATATTCCGAAGGTGCTTTATTTCTGGCGAAATCATGCTTTGTCCGTGGCCTCAGACATTTCGGCCAAGACATATTGCATTGATGCCGGCAAACGGGCGATAGAATCACATCTGGAGAGGCAGCAGATTAAGGCATCTGTTGCAAGCTCAGAGCTGTATCCGGTCATTTACCGTGTGAAATATGAGCTTTCGGGACAGCCGCTGGTATCCATTATCCTGTCGGAGAATTCACCGGAGGCAGAGAGTGAGAAATGCGGGCAGGGGATCCGTGAGATCACATCCTATTCTCATTATGAGATTCTGGTACGCCGGAACGGAATGAAGTGGAGTGAGGTCGTCACAAAAGCAAAGGGAGATTATCTGTTGTTTTTGGACAGTGACTGCATCTGCAGGCAGGATGACTGGCTGGAGGAGCTGTTAAGTGTGGCACAGCGCGAAGAAGTTGGCGCAGCTGCCGGTGTTGTGAGTTATCCCAAGAATGTGATCCGGGATGCCGGTATTACATTGGGAGTGGGATATTACGGACTGGGAAGCAACAACTTCTATCTGTTAAATGATGACCATGACGGTTTCTGGGGAAATTTTTATTATATGCATAATGTGTCTGCCGTGTCTGATACATGTATGATGGTACGGAGAGCATATTATGATCAGGTGGGAGGCATGGATGATGCTCTGCTGACCTGGTTCGCGGGATTTGATCTTTCCCTGAAGCTGAGAGAGCTGGGCAAAGTCAATGTAGTGGATCCTTATGCAAGAGTTGGATTTTCCCATAATGATATGATCAACTGGGAAGCAAAACGAAATGCCAATGGGGAATATGCGGATGAGACAGAGCAGATGGCGCTGTTGAAAGAACGGTGGAAAACGGTGATCCGGCAGGGAGATCCGTATTACAATATCAATTTAACAAGTAACTCATCAGATTTTATTTTGGGAAAACATCAGGGATAAAAGTTTTTAGAAACCGGAGTCCGGGCGTCGATATTTGATTTGCCGCAAGGGTGGCAGAATGGGGGAACAGAATGTCTTCAAAAAAGAAAACAAAGGGTAAGAACAATAGAAACACAAGAAAACAGACGGTAATACATTATCCCAGAAATCTGACGATATTGTGTATTATCGCAGTATTATTTGGAATGATCGTATATCATTCCCTGAATGTATATTCTCAGGAGAGCATTCTGGAATATCCGGGAGAGCAGTCAGTGGCAGGGTATACGGTGGCCGACAATAATTACCATATTGAAGATGCAGACACCCATTATATTGATTATACATTTGATGACAGGGCCATCCGTGTCCTGTGGCTGAATCTCAGTGCAGAGGCGGCGGTGGATACCAATTTCCAGGTGCAGTCATTCTATAATGACGAGAAGGTGGAGGAGCTTACGATCGGTGTACCGGCGGGGCAGTATGCAGAAAAGACATATCTGAATCACAAACCGGTCAACCGCCTGCGGATTTCTTCCGATCAGGATTTCTCGCTGGATTCCGTATACATTGATCATCTTCAGAAAACACAGGGGGGCGAGGAAGGTCCTCTGCAAAAGAAGGTGGCAGCATTTGTGGTTGTGCTGGTCCTTGTATCATGCTGGCTTGCGAAGCGGGAAAAGACCGAGCTGCTTATCAACAAATGCAGAGACTCCATCAAAAATCTCGGCTCTTATCTGCAGCACCATCCAAAGCATGTTCTGATCATGGCATTGTTGTATGTATGTGCGGTTGTCTGTGGATGGGTTCTGCGGAATCTCTATGTCATGGCAGTTCATCACGGAAGCTGGCAGTGTACCTCCAAAAGTGTGATCTATGGTGCGATGCTTGGCCTGATCGGCTTTGAGATCATCAAATATCTGTTTCTGGCCAAAAAGAGAACCTTTGAAGTATTATTCCTGCGCTGTGGCGTGATTCTTTGTCTGGGACTTACCATGCTTCTGCCACTGCGTCTCAATGTGTCGTGGGATGACCAGATCCATTATCTGAATGCGGCGGGAGCCTCTCATCTCCAGAATAATACGCTGGCGTTGTCGGAGGAAGATTTTTATATGACCTGTTTCTCCGGCCAGCTTAAAATTTACTCCGATTCCAATGTGTCCGGTATCAAGAATATATTTAACGATCCGGCAGCCCGTGTAACGAAAACGGAACAGGAACAAGTATCCATAAAATATAACACACTGGTATATCTTCCGGTGATCCTTGTATTTTTTATCACGAGAGGTCTGGGGATTCCGCTGTCTGCGATGATCGTTCTGGGAAGACTTGCAAGTGCCCTGTTTTATCTTGTGATCATCTATCTGGGAATGCGTCATCTCAAGTCCGGCAAAATGATCATGGCAGCCGTGGCGCTGATGCCGGGAGCGGTGTTTATTGTATGTAATTATAATTACGACTACTGGCTGATCTCACTGATCGCCTATTCCATTGCCTATCTGATCGGGGAATACCAGCATCCCGAAAAAATACTGACCCTCAAGGATATTATATTGATCTTTGGAACGTTCCTGATCGGTATGATCGTGAAGCCGGTATATATTCCGCTTCTGGGTCTGGCAGCCTTTCTGCCTGCCTGCAAGTTCAAAAATGCCAAATGGCGCCGGATCTACCGATGCTTCTTTGGAGGCATTGTCATTCTGGCGGTTATCGGATTCTCGGTTCTGATCTTCGGAGGAGGTCTGGGCAGAGGCGATATCCGCGGTGGCGAGGATGTCAATGCGGTTGGACAGATTCAGTATATTATGGCCAATCCGAAGAAATATACGGAGGTGCTTCTGTTCTTCCTGCGTTATCAATATCTGAACCTGACCATGTTTAAGACATTTATTGTCCAGACAGCATATTATCTGAGTATTCCGACACTGGGAATGCCTTGTATTATATGGCTTGTGGCTGTAACGATCCTTGACCGCCGCAAGGAGGATGTGAAATCCGTAGGCTGTCCGGTTAAGATCACGATTTTACCGCTGGCGTTTATCACCGCATGCTGTGTTGCAACGGCAATGTATGTAATGTTTAGTGCTGTAGGTTCTGCCTCTATTGAGGGATGTCAGGGACGCTATCTCTGGCCGATCGTGACACCGCTCTTTTTGACCCTGGGACAGATCCGGTTCCTGACCATTCCGAGAAGCGATAAGGTGGATCGTTATATTCAGGGAGCGTCTATGGTGATATCCATTGCGCTTGCAAGCTGCATGATTACAGAGTTCCTGTAAAATGGAAATAATGAATGATAGGAGTACATTTATATGAAAAAGATTATTGTCATTCCGGCATACAATGAAGAGGGAAATCTGGAGAAGACGGTGCGGGATATCAGGGAGAACGCACCTGACTTTGATTATATTATTGTGAATGACTGCTCCACAGACAACACCCTGGGGATGTGCCGGGAAAAGGGCTTCAGCTATCTGAACCTTCCGGTTAATCTGGGCATTGGCGGAGCTGTTCAGACGGGATATCGTTATGCCTATTATCATGGCTATGACCTGGCTGTGCAGTTCGATGGGGATGGACAGCACAGTGCCAAATTTCTTGCTCAGATGGCAAAGGTTCTGGAGGAGACAGAGTCTGACATGGTGATCGGTTCCCGTTTTATAGAAAAGGAAGGGTTCCAGTCATCAGGACTTCGACGGATAGGTATACGATATTTTTCATTGCTCATTAAGCTGTTGACCGGTAAAACGGTGACAGATCCTACGTCGGGAATGCGGATGATCAACCGGAAGCTGTTAAAGAAATTCACCAATGAATATCCAAAGGATTATCCGGAGCCGGAGAGCGTTGTGACAGTATTGTCTGAGAAGCATAAAGTGACGGAAATACCGGTTGTGATGAACGAGAGAGAAGAGGGAATCTCCTCTATTTCGTTAAGGAACAGTGTTTATTATATGATCAAGGTAAGTTTTGCCGTAGTGATCGCCCGAATGAAAAAATAAAGGAGAAGGATAATGTCTGTAAAGCTTCAAATTTTGTTGATCGTCGTTATCTTGATAGCGATGCTGTATATTATTAATTTAGTTCGGAAAAAGATTATAGATTTCCGCTATGCATTATTATGGCTGCTTGTGGCACTGTGTGTTCTGGTGCTCACGATCTTCCCGCGCTTACTGATCCTGCTGTCGGGAGCACTGGGGATTACATCGGCGGTCAATATGCTGTTTTTCCTGGGCTTTTGTCTGTCGATCGTTGTGATCTTTACCTTATCCATTGCGGTCAGCAATCTTCAGGACAAGGTAAAAAAGACAGCACAGGAGATTGCCATTATCCGGAAGGATATGTACGATACTTATCAGAAGCTGGAAGCGGAAATCAAAGAAGAAAAATAACGAAGTACCTTAATATGGGAGAATGAGTATCAATATGAGTGGAATTACAGAGAAGAAACAAGGCCTTTATCTGGAAAGTCAGCTTCGCCAGAAAAGCAACAATCTGGATCTGATGAAATTTCTGGCCGCCTGGCTTGTCATTGTTCATCATTCCTTTGATCTGAATGGGTCTAACGGAGAATGGATCCGGGTGATCACAGGGCAGCAGCTGGATTTTGGAACCATGGCAGTCAGCCTGTTCTTTTTGGCAAGCGGTATTTTTATTGCCAAAAGCATGGAACGGACCCAAAAAGCCGGGAAGTTTTTTAAGGCACGTTTCCGCCGGGTGTGGCCGCCTCTGGCAGCAGTAGTGGTCCTTTCGATCATTATGGGTGCATGTATTACGACACTTCCTCTGGGAGAATATTTCACCAGCAGCATGACGTGGCGTTATCTTCTCAATGCGGTCTTTGTATTGCAGCATAATCTGCCGGGTGTTTTTTCGCACAATTTCTATGGAAGTGTGGTCAATGGGGCATTGTGGACGCTGCCGGTAGAGGTTCTCTGCTATGTGGCGTGTTATGTGATCTACCGGCTGGGACTTCTGCAAAAAAAGAGGATTCTCGGTGTGATGGCATTATATC
>ERZ1026854.2375-NODE-2375-length-10767-cov-9.885736_pt1 | contig 10767 bp, 10 predicted proteins | sample MGYA00380157_ERZ1026854 | MGnify/ENA primary metagenome ERZ1026854 (study PRJEB33269, sample SAMEA4719793) | human gut metagenome | biome: human-associated habitat; feature: organic feature; material: feces | place: Cameroon | collected 2013-10 ...
CATCTTAATTGTCCGACTACGGAGGAACAAATCACCGACAGGCAAGTTCTTTTGGAAGTAACCCAAAAGGTTTCGAGTAACTCGAAACATACCTTGCTGTGTCTCTGTGGACACAATGTTTTGGCAAGAATAAAACCTAATACCATTGTTTTATATGTCATACTGTCAACATGTAAAACGTATGACATAGATTATTTGTGCCAACTGCTATATTGTTGTCATATTTTTCGGCTCAGGAGAGATTGTCTGTGGATAAACAATCTCTCTGGAGCCTAAGACTTTGGGTTATCTTTAGGTTAAGTAATGTGGAAAACTTGGAACTTATCAACAAAATAACTATCTTTGCACATGAGAACGGAACCCAGCGAAAATTGGGTAAGAGAATATAATCTTTAAAACACAAGAAGAGTTATGGCTGACATAAAATTACTCTTGGTAGAAGACGACGAGAACCTCGCCTATATGGAGAAAAGCTGCTTCGAAGATATCATCGAAGGATATGAGGTGAAGACTGCCGTCAATGGCAGGCAAGGACTGGAGGAATGGAAAACCTTTCAGCCCGATGTCATCGTATCGGATATAGACATGCCTATCATGGACGGTCTGGAGATGGTGAGGAAAATACGTGAGGTAGATGGCGATACCATCATCCTCTTTACCACTGGCCTTACATCGCCCAAAGACCTGAAGGCAGGCTATGCTGCCGGAGCCAACAACTACGTGAAAAAGCCTTTCATACCCGAAGAGCTGGATGCACACATACAGAGCCTGATGCGGCTGAAGGAAGGCAAACGCAGCAAGAACAACAGCCAGCTCGTAAAACTGGGCAAATATATCCTTGATGCCAACCATGCCACGCTGAAAAACCAGGAGGACCACAGCGAGAAGATGCTTACGGCACGTGAGGCAAAGATTTTGGAACTCTTGGCGGTGAACAAGAATGAAGTGGTGCGCCGTGAAGCTGTACTGAGTCGTTTCTGGGACGTGGAAGACAAAGACTATTTTGCATCGAGAAGCCTTGATGTTTTCATCAAGAAGATTCGCACAGCCATCGAAGACGAGCCAAGTGTAGAGTTAAGGACCATCCGGGGCGTAGGCTTCAAACTCATTGTAGAATAACTGCAAGTCCGTTGTCGAAGCATCGGCATGAAGAACTGCCTTCGCAGAACCTGCCGAAAAAAGCGAAAACAGGACAGACAAGACTACAAGAGTGATAAAAGAAACTACAGAAAAAACATTATTCAGAGAAAGAAAACAACAACAAAAATAAAGCATTATGTTTAAGTCGATACTTTACTATATATTAATGATAGCGGAATTCTGTAGCACCATGTTTGTTGGTGGTATAGTGATGGGCATCTATCTTGCCTTCTCCGGCAAACTGGAAGAGGTAAATGCCAACGACCAGGCTTCCTTCCTCAAGGCAGGAGCTCCCATTATTTATGTTTTCTGCATTCTTGCTATACTTATATTATGGTTCACCTTCAGCAAGGCAAAGTTTTCCAAGTTTACGCTGGGCAGAGTGAATCCTGCCTACAAGTGGAAGGCTATGTTCTGGTACACCCTTCCCCTGTTTGGAATTACCATGATGTTTATCGCCCTCTTCAATTTTTTGGAAATCGATATATACAACAAGGACTTCATGGCTTTCAGTTATATGGAGCGACTTCCGATGATTCTTATCGGCTCTTTTATCTCAGCCTATATTATCTTCGGCGCTATACACGAAGAACTGATCAAATGCGGCAAGAAGACATGGGTTTCTTACCTTGCCGTTCTTGCATTCAGCATCATACCATTCATTGCCACCACCCTGGGCCAGTCATTGACATGGATTATCATGATGATGATATGGAGCATCGTGCAGACATCGATCCTCTTTTATATCTACAAAACCACAAGGAGTACCATCGTGACATTTGTGGCCTGTATCATCTGTAATCTGATTCCTACCGATATTTCCAGTATTCCTCTGTGTACTGCCATGGGATGCTTTGGATCCACATTGACAGCAAGCAGCATCAGCAATTATTTAGTAGCAAAGAAGGAAGGCAGAGAAACCGAATACCTCTTGGATGAATAAAGAAGAAAGGAGAAGATGATATGAATGCCAACCGCACCAAGATACTCAGCACCGCTGCCCTGATAGCCATCCTCCTTATCCAAATGTTCTGGATGTGGAACACCTATAACATCAACGCACGACAATTAGGAAAGGAATATGATGAGATATTGGAGAAAGCCATCGCCTTAGAGTTGGATAAAACAAATAGGTGCGATTCTTTTTTTGAGTCGGGAGATACCATTGCTAACAGTAATATCTATAATTCTACACTATCCCTTTATGATGCCATCTACAAAAAATCGCATCAAGATGCCAACATCTATACCTTGACAATTATTGCCGACTCCATAATCAAAGCAGAGAAGTTGCCTTTCCGCATTGCCATCAACAAGGTGAACATGAAAACAGGAAAGGTGATGGAAGGTAAAAATATCAACAGCAATATCTTCCCCTTCCTGGAGAAAGTGAAAACCAACATTCTGCCTGTAAGACTGGACTACAGCGTAGGCTTCCAGATGACCATCACCAACGGAAGTATCTACATCTTCAGACATAACTGGGTGCTGCTCCTCATCTCTATCCTTATTTCCATCGTCATCATCCTGAGTATTATCGACCAGATAAACTATATCAACGAGCAGGAACGTGTACGCCTCCTGCGCGAGGACTTCTCGTATGCCATGGTGCACGACATGAAGTCGCCCCTCACCTCTATCATCATGGGTACGAAATACCTGCACAGCGGTGTGCTGGAGAAGAAGCCTGAAATAAAGGAGAAATATTTCACCATCGTAGAAGACGAGGCACAGCATCTACTGGCACTCATCAACCGACTGCTCACCATCTCGAAACTGGAACATGGCAAGCTGAATATTCAGAAGACTGTAGTAAATCTGGAGCCCATGATAGAGGATGTAACCGAGAAATACAAAGCCAAGTCGGCCAAGCCCATTCATATAGCCACCCAGCTGAAGGTAACGACTGTGGCTGCAGACGAGGAATATCTGAAAGAGGCTATCAGCAACCTGATAGACAACGCCACCAAATACTCGAAAGAAAAGATCAACATCCGCATTTCTACCCTCGAGGACAACCACTATATATATATTAAGGTGTACGACGAGGGAATAGGCATATCGAAGAGCGAACAGAAATCGGTATTCAATCGCTTTGAGCGTGCTGCCGAACACGAGAAAAATGGCAACAAGACCCGAAAAGGATTTGGCATAGGCCTGAACTATGTGTTCCAGGTCGTCCATGCCCATGGCGGAAAGATAAGTCTGAAGAGCGAGAAAGACAAGTGGACGGAGTTTACCATCGCCCTGCCTAAAGTTTCAGACAAGCAATAAGATGGAGAAAAAGTTACAGGGTCACACATCAACAGAGTGACACGCCAGGCATGATCTGAAAAACGTTAACTTAAAGATAACCATCTGATAACACAACATTTACAGCAATAGCCGTATCTTTGCATCGTAAACAATAAAGAAAAAAAACGATACAACTATGGCTAAATCATTCGTCGTCATACTCTTTACGATACTCTTTGGCTTGAACCATGTATCGGAAAAGCAGTACAACCATACAAACGATAAAAATCAAATAATAGAAATCTCTCTCATAAGGTCAAGCTCAAGCTGTGAAGCTGTTGAGCTTGACCTGTCTTGTTTGTCACTTTACTATGGAAGTGATGGGATTTCTTGTTCCTTTCATACCAACGAGGAAAGCCTTGGCGCTGCCAAACTTCAAGAACATGTCAAGACGTACTGGCACGTGGTTCTCGTCATCGGTCACATAGAAATCGACTATTCTCTTGTACTTGCCGTCTTCTAACTCCATGTAAGCCAAGCGCAGACAACGATACTTCAAACCATTGTCGGCCTTGATGGTCTCCTTGCCAAAGAACTTGATCTGGGCAGGTGTACGGCCGTTTCCATCCACAATAGGGAACTTCACTACATAACCCTTCTTCCAGTTGGCAGGGTCGAAGCTGCGGGCACGCAGGAAGATGTTCATCATATCGAAAACGCAGTCTTCGTAAGCTGCATTTTTCCAGTGATGAGTACCATCATGGCGCTGACGATGCATGCGTACATGACATTTTCCGTCAGCATAGCTGTAGTAATCCTCATCTACCGTATAGCGCTTGCCTTCTCGTGCTCCCTTACGGAAATAGAGCGGAGCAAGGTCGGTGCTGCTATAACAAAGCAAGGTGTCACGAAGTACAAAGAAATCGTCTACTCGCTTGTTGCCTCGTGTCACTAACGAACCACGATAGGCGGGTTTGCCCTTATAGGTGGTCTGGATGGTTGACATACTGGCAGTACCAGCCTTAACCCATACAAACTTCCAGTTGTAGTAGAGATTGTAGGCCAGGTACTCACCCGACTTGAATGCCGTGTTACGGAATGTACACTGGGCAGACACCGTAGTGCTGACCATAAACAGCAAGATAGCTGTCAGTACTGATTTTTTAAGAAATTTCATCATATCTCTTACATTTTAGGAACATACTGAATGCCTAATTTCTTAGCACGATCAGCGTTCTGATTTTTCACTTTTTTCTCCTTGTCTGGCTTCTGCTTGGTAATGACACCAGGCTTCTGTCGGTCGAGAGGCCGTTCCGTAGGATTCCAACTCTCGGTAATATCCCATTTGGCCTTGCACTCTATGACCTCAGGATAGTAATACACCTCTTCTGCCTGCTGGTCTTTATCATAATCGCCAGTATCCCATTTGCCATTATTGTTGCGGTCAACTATCAGGCGCAGGTAATATTTCTCGGGCTTGAGATAATAGAACTCCGCCACTCCGTTGACAGCCTTGGTTTCCTTCACCACCTGGTCTTGCGCGTTGAGCAGTTGTACCAGCAGGTGCTCGTCTTCAAGACTTGTTATGTTGACCAGCAAGGTGCTGTATTCGTCGAGTGAAGAAACCTTGAAACCTTGCTTTACAGGCTTGGAAGCCAGCCCGTAGATATCGACAAATGCAGCCGAATCTATCTCAAGACTGTATTCGATGTCGGGTCGCCACTCGCCCCGCAGCTTATAGTTTCGGTTGCCCATATCCTCAAACTCGAAAGGAGCCCTGTACCACAATGTATCGTGCTTGGCATAAAGATGAATGCCTGCCGTATCGGCATGGGCAAGAGGTGTAGGGAACGAGAAGCTGATGTTCTTGTCGGGGTCCAGCTGTGAAGCCACTCCTATCTTTACATCCAAAGGCTTGGGAGCCATGACCGAGTCGTAGGGTTCGCCTTTCTTCTTGCGCTTCTCCTGCTTCTTGGTCCACTCTTCCAACTCTTTGTTGAGTCGTTTCTGTCGTTTGGCATACGATTCCTTGGCGAGTACATCGAGGGTATCGGTACGTGAGACAAGCACGCCTGTACTGTCGGTCATACGATAACTCAGTTCTATTTGCAGCGTATCCTGATTGACCAAGGCTGTATCGCGAAGCCAATAGGTAAGTGTGTCCTGCTGTAAAGAGGACTCGATAAGGAAGGCGTTTTCTGCATCAAAGTTCAATCCTCTGACAGCAGGCATGATGGAATCGCCATAGCTGAAGAAGAGTGAGAAATTGTTGGCATCCTTGCGCTCTGCCTTGAGGAAGTATCGGTCGGTAAGTGGCTCTGTGAAAGCTCTCAGCACAATATCATCGGGCAGGAAATGAGTATACGCCACCCGGTCGATAGACTTGATATGCAGAGAGTCGACCCACGTTGTATCCTGACGGGTATCAGGCTTAAACGATGGCACGATGATGTCGTGAGAGAAGGCTATCTTCTCGCTCTTCTGACTGAACATATAGTTGCCATCCATATCCTGAAGGGCATAGATGCGGTAAGAGCCTGGTGCCACACCCTTGATAACGAAGCGGCCACGGCTGTCGGTACGGCTCACACGAAGCATGGGCTTGGTACGGAAAGCCGAATCGGCGGTGTCGCTGTACAGACCTACGAGAATGCCCTTGATGGGCTCCAGGTTTTCTGATTCGAGCACATAGCCCGACACCTCCATCGTATCTATCTTCTCTCCTGTGGAGAAACTGTAGGTATAGTTTCCCATAGGATTGTTCTCATTATTGTCACTGATGGCGTCAGAGAAGTCTATCGTATACGTGGTATTGGGCTTCAGCGAGTCGACCAGCGATACCTGAATTTTCTTGCCTGCCGTCTTGATTTCGGGCACTTCTATCTGAGGAGGCGACACGACGACTTTCTCGGTAGGATTGTCTATCTTGACGTATTCGTCGAAGTAAATGTTTATTTTCTTTGATGTAACATTCACTCCTTTGTCCTTAGGACTGGCACCTATCACCTTGGGCGGTGTCTCATCGAACCATCCTCCATCAGGCTGTCCCATCTTGGCACACGAAGCCAAAAGCAAAAAGGCAAGGACATAGAAGGGCAAATACATAGCACTTGCCTTCTTATGTGTCTTGATCCATTTGTCTATCTTGTTTATCATCATTATTCTCGTGTATCTACCTTTTTGCACATATTATAGCTTGTTGAGTTCGAGCATCTCGTCGATATTCTTTCGGCTGTTGCTCAGTCGAGGCACCTTGTGCTGTCCGCCCAACTTACCCTTGCTCTTGAGCCAGTCGTTGAAGAGGTTAGGACGGGCCTTTACTATCTCCAAATGCTGAAGCGTGACATCGTGGAAACGCTTGGCCTCATAGTCGCTGTTGATTTCCTGCAGATGCTTGTCGAGCAGGGATGCAAACTCGTCAAGGCTTGCCGGCTCCTTGGAGAACTCGATGAGCCACTGGTGGCGGCACTTGGCATTACTGTCCATAAAGACAGGTGCTGCTGTATATTCTGCCACCTGCGCTCCTGTTTTCTCGCAGGCATACTTCAATCCCTTTTCGGCATTGTCCATGATGAGTTCCTCACCAAAGGCATTGATAAAGTATTTGGTACGTCCGGTAATGACGAACTTGTATGGATTCTTGCTGGTAAACATGACTGTATCGCCGATGAGATAACGCCACAAACCACAAGAGGTGGTGATAACCATGGCGTAATTTTTTCCCACCTCGATGCCTTGAAGAGGAACCACAGTAGGATGGTCGGTACCAAACTCGTCCATAGGTATGAACTCATAGAACACGTCATAATCGATCATGAGCGACATGGCCGGGTCGGAAGGATCATCCTGCAAGCCGAAGAATCCCTCGCTGGCATTATAGGTCTCCATATAGTTCATGCCCGGCGAAGTGATGAGCTGCTCATATTGTTTGCGATAAGGAGTAAAGGCTATACCGCCATGGAAGAACACTTCCAGGTTGGGCCACACTTCCTCCAAATGTTTTTTACCCGTGAGTTCGAGAACACGTACCAGCACACTGAGCATCCAGCTGGGCACTCCCGAGATATTGGTCACATTCTTGTTCATCGTCTCGCGGGCTATACGGTCGCGCTTAACCTCGAAGTCACTCAACAAGGCTGTCTGCTTCTTGGGCACTCTCACCAAGTTGGCCAAAGGATTGATATTCTCGATGAGGATGGCACTCAAGTCGCCCACCAAACTGCCCGAGACATTATAGTTGGGCGAATGACTTCCGCCAAGAATAAGGCTTTTTCCATCGAAGAGCTTGCTTTCGGGATGATTTCTCAGATAATAGGCCACCGCATCGAAGCCTCCTGCATAATGAATGCCATGCAATCCGTCGCGTGACACAGGAATGAACTTACTCTTGTCGTTGGTGGTTCCCGACGACTTGGCGTACCATTTCACAGTTCCTGGCCACAGTACATTCTGCTCGCCGTGGCGCATACGGTCGATGTCACCTTTCAGCTCCTCATAGGTGTTGACAGGTATATTGTTGGCAAACTTCTCGTAAGAATCGGTATTGTTTAGTAGATGCTTAACGCCGTATTCTGTATTTTTTCCCTTCTCTAAAAGGTGCATGAGTACATTGTGCTGCAGATGTTCTGCATCATACAAGTACTTCTCCAACTCCTTTTGGCGGGGTTTGAAGACGTTACTGACTATCTTTGTTAAACTCATAAGTGATATTAATATCTTTTAAGTTGCAAAATTAACCTAAACTTTTAATATACAGAAAGTTTTTACTATTTTTAATACAAATGGCAGTATATAGGCAAAAAAATACTCACTACAACCATTGCTGATAAGCGGGCAATGCCTGTAGTGAGTATATTTTGGATCATGACAAGTCGCCTGAAATCTATAACGACGATAGCCTTGCTATCCTCTTTTTATTTCTCTCCTTCTTCCTCAAAGGCTGCAGCTTCGGCAGCAGCAATGATGTCTTCCTTAGACATTTCCTTGGGAGTGGAAGAAATATCGCTCAGGTCGAACTCCTCTTCTTCTTTCACTTCTACTTTAGGTTCTGTATCCTTCTGGGAAGTCTCTTCGTACACCTTTTCGCAGAAAACATCCACCTGTTTTTCTTCTGTTTCTGATTCTTTCGAGATGATGAAGTCACTCTTTACCTCAGTAACAGGCACACTCTGCACAGGTTCTTCCTCCATCTTGGTACGGTTGGACTTGGCAGCAAAGACGGCGTCAATGTACTGAGGTTTCTTACGAAGCTGTTCCAGAGTAAGCTTGGAGGCAATCTGCTGACTTTCCTTCTTGGAATAGCCCTTGCCTGTTCCGCCCTCTATACCTTCTATCACCACCTTGTAGGTGAATACAGGACTTCCGTTCTTGTCCTTTTCCTGTTCCACCTGTACGAAATCGAGCTTTACACGATTTTTCTGGCTCCACTCTATGAGTTTGCTCTTGAAGTTGACCTCCTTGTAAGCCACCTTGTCGATGTTGATCATCTGTGAGAGGATACGCTTCTGCATAAACTCCATGCAGGCATTGTAACCTCTGTCCAAATAAACAGCTCCCACAAGAGCCTCAAAGGCGTTTCCTCCCATATAGCTATTGTGCGAATAGCTGTGACCACTCGACAGAATGAGTTGATTGATGCCCATTTCCTGTGCCAGCTTGTTGAGCGTATCGCGCTGTACCAGCTTGCTTCGGGTATTAGTAAGAAATCCCTCACGCTTGCCGGGGAAATGCTTATACACGATGTCACCCACTACAGCATCAAGCACGGCATCACCGAGAAACTCCAGTCGCTCATTGTTCATGGGTTTTCCCTTTGCGTTGCGGTGCATGATGCTCTTGTGCATCAGCGCCATCTTGTAATAGCTAATTTCGTGTGGATAAAAACCTAAGATCTGATACAAAGAAAAATAAAGCTCTTTGTCCTTTCGGAAAGAGAGCTTTATTCTATCTATAAAATTATTCAGCATATTTCTTGAATACTACACAGCAGTTGTGACCACCGAAACCGAAGGTATTGCTCAATGCAGCACGAACCTCACGCTTCTGAGCTTTGTTGAAGGTGAAATTCAAGTTGTAGTCGAGCTCAGGATCATTATCACCCTCTTCGTGGTTGATAGTAGGAGGAACGATATCGTTCTTCACACTAAGAACACAAGCCATAGCCTCTACTGCACCAGCAGCACCGAGGAGGTGACCAGTCATAGACTTAGTAGAACTGATGTTGAGCTTGTAAGCAGCATCACCGAAGACAGCCTTGATAGCCTTAGCCTCAGAGATATCACCTACGTGGGTAGATGTACCGTGAACATTGATGTAGTCAATGTCCTCTGGCTTCAGATTGGCATCAGCAAGTGCACGCTCCATAACGAGCTTAGCACCGAGACCCTCAGGATGAGATGCTGTGATGTGATAAGCGTCGGCACTCTCGCCCTCACCTACCATCTCAGCATAAATCTTCGCACCACGAGCCTTAGCGTGCTCCAGTTCCTCGAGAATCAAGCAACCAGCACCCTCGCCCATGATAAATCCATCACGGCTTGCGCTGAATGGACGTGAAGCATGCTCAGGGTCATCGTTACGAGTTGACAACGCGTGCATGGCATTGAAACCACCTACGCCGCAAGCGCAGATAGCAGCCTCAGCACCACCACTGACAATGATGTTTGCCTTGCCCAGACGAATCAGGTTGAAGGCATCTGCCAATGCGTTGCTTGAAGAAGCACATGCGGATGTAGTAGTGTAGTTTGGTCCGTGGAATCCGAAATGGATAGAAATCTGACCTGAAGCGATATCAGCGATCATCTTAGGAATGAAGAATGGATTGAACTTAGGACCATTCTCCTGATGGGTGCCAAAATAAGTCACCTCGTCCTGGAAAGTCTTGATACCACCGATACCTACACCATAAACAACGCCTACATTGTTTAAGTCTTCCTTCTCAAGATCGATACCGGCATCCTTTACACCCTGCATGGCAGAAATAAGAGCCAACTGAGTGTAACGGTCCAACTTGCGGGCTTCCTTACGGTCAATCCAATCGTTGATGTTCAGGTTCTTTACCTCGCAAGCAAACTTGGTCTTGAAAAGGGTTGTATCGAAATGAGTAATAGGAGCTGCGCCGCTCTTACCTGCAAGGAGGTTCTCCCAAGTTTCCTCAGGAGTATTACCTACTGGAGTTACGGCGCCGAGACCTGTTACTACAACTCTCTTTAATTCCATTTATAATAATTGAAGTTGCTAATTACTTGCTGTTCTCCTCGATGTAAGCGATAGCATCACCAACAGTTGCAATCTTCTCAGCCTTATCGTCTGGAATAGAAATGTTGAACTCTTTCTCGAATTCCATGATCAACTCTACTGTATCCAAAGAGTCAGCACCAAGGTCGTTTGTGA